>Ga0325405_1005169_pt1 | contig 13247 bp, 6 predicted proteins | sample PopdelMetagenome_21_FD_205663 | JGI IMG/M metagenome (GOLD analysis project Ga0325405, IMG submission 205663) | Populus deltoides microbial communities from Bellville, Georgia, United States - Xylem-Control-R2 | ecosystem: Host-associated > Plants > Phyllosphere > Stem > Wood/Secondary xylem... | reverse complement strand
GTTCACAGTATCCTGCAATTCTAGCAAAAGTTTCTTGCTTCTTTGGGTACCCAGAAATTTTGATGTCTCCCTCAATATATCCACCAGTTTTCCTACCTGCCAGCACATCCATCAAAGTCGTTTTTCCTGCACCACTAACACCCATCAAAGTTGTAAGGACACCAGGCCTGAAAGCACCATTCACACCCTTCAAAAGCACCAATCTATCCTCAACTACTCCTTGAATTTTCATTTCCTGAAATTTTCAATACAAGATGATCAGTTTGTTCACGCTCTGTAAATATCACATGAAAGCAAGGTATGATCTTCTTTTTACTAAATTTTGATACCTGTGGCATGTCAACGGAGTAAATAACATCATCAAATGTGATGGAATGTGGTTCAAATGGAAGAACCATTCCTCTCTTCCTTTCATCGCTGGCCTCACCAATCGACGCAGAACCATTTCTATTAATTTCATCTCCATTCTCTGCTTGTAAATTGCAAATGTATTGGCAATTAGTATCTGACAGGCTAGGAAACGAAGGGACTTCAAACGCGCTTCATCAATTGAGTTCTTTTACCTGTTTTGTTTTTGTGGCTACTTCCATGGTCTGATAACTGAACAGCTCCTCCTGTTTTGCCAACAGAACCTTCCCTTTCGGATTCTTCAAATATAAAAGCTTGAGGCTTCTCAAAAGCTGCCAACAAAAATTTGCAATATATAAATATAAGCTCCAACTTTCAAGAAGTATGGAGTTGAGCAGGTAATGACACTTGCCATTGAGGAAAGTGAGGGCCAAAGCGAAGCAGATATTGAACAGTAGCATGAATCCTACTGTTGCCCCTACTCCTATCCAATACCAATTTGCTTCAGTGAAAAATTCGCGACTCTTCAAAACTTGGATTCCTAGTGGTTCTGTGGAGTTTCCAGGAATCTGTGATTTCAAAAACAATTTCAGATATCAGTTCATTATTGAGAGCCAAGGATGCAAATATATAAATGGCCAGTTCAAGAAACTTTACATGACTCCAGCTATGTCCAAGGAACTCATTCACTACTATTGCGTTCTGCCCATACATCAATGGTGAAAGCCAGTAACCCCATATCCACCACTTTTTTATTTGCTCTGCGGCGTTAAACAAAAAAATTGATAAATAATTTCCTCCAGGTTGAGTAGCAAAATACAATATTTAAGTAGAATAGTATAATCATCATACCTCGAGACAAGATGAAGCCACCCGAAGCAAAAAGTGTAAGTAGCGCAAAAGACCCAAAAGTGTTAGCAACAATCATGTTCCTTCCAGCTGCAGCAATAAATCGAAATAGTGCAGATGCCATCTGGTTAATTAGCAAAAGCAGAAAGTACTGCCTTAAAAGCCTGAAAAAAAAGATTGAAAGAAAATAAACACCACCTTGTTATAACAGCTGGATCAGAATGGATTCTTGTGCAAGTTTACATAAAAAAAAAAAAAAGAATTTTTGTTTACCTTTCAACATTTGGATCAAATCCAATTACATAATAGGTTAGGAGCACCCATGCAGCAACTTCAACAAACGTGATGGGAATTTTCAGAATCCATGGAGGAATTGAATATGCCCATGGAGGAAAGAATAGGAGTTCCCTTTGCTTGTAAAACACAGGAAGCTTTACGATGGTCATAGATAGCTCTGACATTCCATTAAACATTATAATGATCACAGTGAAGAACAAAGCACCGGTATAAATTCCTCCATCGGCAACTGTATCATGATGCATCTTGGTCCGAAAAAAGAGTGACATGGAAATCAATGCCACTACTGTCAGCTGATAGAAGATCAGTAAAAAGTGTCACGTTGGATGCCAAAATCTGAAAGTAAGAGAAACTTGGATATTGTAACAACTATCGATAATTACTTGGCATATCTTGAAGATGTAGACAAATGAGTTCCTCTTGATGAGCAAGTATTCTCTTGAGAAGTTAGCTTTAAGCAGATCCATCTTTCCAGCTCCATATTTTTTGTTTACCAATGCAGCTGGATGGTTCTTAGTCTTGTCAAATGGGATTGAAAGCTCATCTGCGATCTTTCGTCCTACGTTGAATGACTGAAATGCCTCAGAAAATTCGTTGACCCTGACAAACCTGTAAGGCTGATCTTTAATTGTCCAATACTGCTCTTGATCTTTTTTTGATGTCACCTGCAATGAATTTATTCATTATTCCTGAAGATTGTGACACTTATAAGGCTCATATATTGAGAATAGGAGATCCTATTGTCGTCGAGTTTCCATGTAAAAAAGCCTTGTTCATGCTTACTTCTTGTAGAAAGTCTGCCACGCCTTTTCTGTCGGGACACTTGAAGCCCATATGTTCAAAAAATCCAAGCACATTTTCACGAGGACCCTGGTACATAATTTGGCCATCTGACAGGAGAATGATGTCATCAAAGAGGTCATAAGTCTCTGGTGCTGGCTGGAGAAGTGAGATGACAGCAGTGCAATTGAGAACGTGAATAGTTTGCTTTAATGAGTTCACAATTTGGTAAGTTGTTGAGCTATCCAGGCCTGTAGAAATCTCATCCATAAGCAATGCCCTTGATGGTCCGACCAGCATTTCCCCTACGACAGATCATTGGAGATTTTTGTACATGAAATGGAGAATGAAATGAAATGATTGTTCTTGATATGAGAATGGACTGATGGAGATGTTTACCGGTTGTAACACGCTTCCTTTGTCCTCCAGATATACCCCTTATCATTTCATCCCCCACCAAAGTATCTGCGCAGACTTCCAATCCTAATATCTATAATTATCAGAGAGAGAGAGAGAGCATAAAAGGTTTAGATATTATGTTCACGGTTTCTGATGAAGACTTTCATGACATTTATGTAGTATATATTGATAAATAAAACCTTCAAGACGTAATCGGTGATGACACTGGCCTCTTGACCATGTGTTGCTACTGCCTGCAATTCCAGAAACATCAGAGAAGGAAAGTTACTTTCCGAATCATCGTAGCTTATTCTAGCAAGGTCAACTCTTTTGGGAGAGATCTAACAGGCAAAATAGTAATATCTTTCCTCACCTTCATGAAGACATCAACATCTAGATCAGGCTTGATGTTGGCTTCTTTCTCTCTTCTCGACAACTCTGCCAGCATCTCTGTGAATTGCCAGAAATTTTATTTAGCAATGCTTGGTTTATGAATAGATCACCAGAGTGAATTGTGTTTCTGGTGGAATTTGCAACGAAAATTTAGTCCTTTATTCTAACCATGTAGGTGGCCAACCCCTTGGCATCTGGCAGAGAATTCCAAAGTCTCCCTCACAGTCATTTCTCCTATATGGAGATCATGTTGACTGACATAGGCAGCTGTTCTTTGTGGTACAAACTCGTTCATCTCATGACCATTGTAAGTCACATGACCAGTAAACTGCACGAAATAATTCAGCTTCTCAAATTAAAAATGAAAACCAAAAACTAAATCCTCAAGGAATATACAAATTTACAAGAATATATCCCCACCTTCAGACTAGGATCAAGCTTTCCAGCCATTGCCAATAACAGTGTGGTCTTCCCAGAATTCGGAGGACCCAAAAGCAAAGTCAATCTAAAACATGCAGGTGGCACAAAAATTAGGAATAGGCAATAGATTATTGAAATAATTCTTAAGCAAACAGAGCTTTACATCATGATTATCTTACCTTGATGGCTTGATGATTCCACTAACATCCTTAAGGATGGTGAGTGGCTTCTTTCTACTTGGAAGGACATGAAGAGCAATAAAAAAACCCTACAAAATTGATTGGTAAGAAAAACATGAACAAAGAAAAAGAGTAGTATCTTATAATTCATATTTCAGTAATAATAACTGGTTTTCATTGATTGGAAATGTTGTTACCTCTATTATATTAAAAATGAACTTAGCGAATGAAGGCAAAGCACTACTTCCTACGTAAGCTTCTGCTTCAATATTTAGATTCTCGTACCGAACTTCAATTGTTGGAAACTCAATTCCAACCCTGAAGCACCAATTATTACAGAAAATCAAAGAACTTCATCGTCCATAACAGCAAACAAGAAAGGAAAAGCAAAATATCTTTTCTTTTTTAAAATCAATCCCTTGTCGAGTTATGCTATGAATGATCAGAGACTAACAAATATCCATGAGGCAAAATATCATGTGTTTCAATGCAAGAACTTGCTTTCTTTGTGACATTCTCTCTATAAACCAAACAGAGTTAGCATACACAGGAATGGAGAAACAAAGGATAGGTTCTTACCTTTCAACACGGTTCTTGAGTTTCCACAAGAACTTCTCATTATCCTCGTCTGCAACTTTGACCAACCTCTCAAGCAACTGTTTTCTCTCTTGGACTCCAAGGTTTTCAATATCTACCTCACTAAGTATACCTCTTGACGCACTCGTTAATATACCTTTCCTTAAACGATCATAGGTAGGTAGTTTCTCAAGCGCAGCCCATTTTAGATCAGCCTCTTCATCATCTTCTTCTCTTGAAGATCTTGAAAACACGTCCACAGTGCTGTTTCTCCATACTGACGAACCTCTAGAACTACCTCTAGAAATAACAGCACTCTCCATTGATAATGGATCAGAATATTTAAACAACAACTAAAAATAAAACAAATCCTAGATTCTGTTTCTTTTTTTTTTCTTGGTTTGGGAACTTGAATCAAGAAATCTTAACAAAATGCTAAAATGAATCAGCCCAGATTGTGTTTTCTTCACTTTCAAGGGGAAACAAAACCTATAGTGGAGCGACATTGAACAAATTAGTACGAAATGTCAAGATATATATATACTAGTTAAATGCCCCGCGCGATGTCGCGGGTCAATTATTTTTTGCATTTAAAAAAATATTAAAATCTAAAAATGTTAGGTTTTTTTGTAAAGTTATACCCAAGAGTCTTAGGTTTGGTTGCAACACTTGACCCAAAAATAATATTTATAATATTAATAATAACATTAAACTTGGGTTAACCCTTAACATAAAAGTGTCTGGACTGCAATACCAGACCCAATAGCATTGGACGTGGGTCTGGCTGCAAGGTCGTGTCATAAAAGTGTTTTAATTAAATAGATTAGTTAAAAAGAAAAAAACAAAGAAAAAAAACCAACAGGAAAAAAAAAAACTAATGAAGAAAAGGAAAAAAAATATGAATTAACTGGGTTAACCTTTCAAATCAGGTTAACCCGTCATACCTTGAATTCGCATCGTGAAAGTTTGATAATTAAAAAGAAAAAAAACAAATTAATTAATGGGTTAACCCAGAATTAACTGGGCTAACTTGTCAAACCAGGTTAGCCTGTCAAATCCGGAATCCGTGTCATGAAAGTTTGATAACTAAATAGAAAAAAATTTAACATTAACAATTTAAATTAAAGAAAAAAAATTAATTAAAAAGAAAAAAAAACAAAAAGCATCAGCCTTTTCACTGTGGACTGCACTATGCAGTTCACAGTCAAAGGCATAAAAACAATAAAAAAAGAAAAAGAAAAACTAAAGGCATCAATCGAGAACTACTTAGAAAAAAATTTAATATTAATAAACTAAATTAATTAAATAAAATTAATTAAAAAGAAAAAAAACCTCTAAGAAGAAAAAAAAACTAAATAGATGGAAATTTAACATTAACAAACTAAACTAAACGAAAAAAAAATTACAAAGAAAAAAAAAACAAAAATAAATTACAGGTTAACTCGTCAAATTAGGTTAACCCGTTAAACCCGGGATTCGTGTCATGAATGTCTGGTAACTAAATAAAAAAAAGTGAAAATTAACAAACTGAACCAAACAAAAAAAATTAATTAAAAAGGAAAAAAATCCGGATTAACTCGTCAAACCATGTTAACCCGTTAAACCCAGGATCCGTGTCATGAAAGTCTGATAACTAAATAAAAAAAATTAACATTAACAAACTAAATTAAACAAAAATAATTTATGAAAATAAAAAAACAAAAAAAATTGACGGTTAACCCATAATTAACTGGGTTCACCTATGAAACCAGGTTAACCCGTAAAACTCGGGATATGTGTCATGAAAGTTTGATAACTAAATAAAAAAAAATTAGCATTAACAAACTAAACTAAATGAAAAACAATTAATTAAAAAGCAAAAAAAAGCAAAAAACAATAATTCTGGGTTAACTTGTTAAACCCGGTTAACCCGTTAAATCCGGAAAACGTGTCATGAAAGTCTCATAACTAAATAAAAAAAATTTAATATTAATAAACTAAATTAAATTAAACAAAAATTTTTGTTAAAATAAAAAAACAAAGAAAGAAGCAAAAAAAATAATCCCGAAAGGCATTAAAAAAAGTTAAAAAAAAATGAGACAACTTAAAAAAAAACCTAAAGCATCAGTGTTTTACTGTGGACTGCACTGTGCAGTCCACAATAAAACACTAATCCCTTTTAGTATATGTTACAATTAATTAAAAAGAAAAAAAGTAAAAAAAAAATTTCAAGTTAACTCGTCAAACTCGAGACCCGTGTCATGAAAATCTGATAACTAAATAAAAACATTAACATTAACAAAATAAATTAAACAAAAAAATTCATTAAAAGAAAAAAACACAAAGAAAAAAGCAAAAAAAAAAACCTATGAAGGCTAGAAAACGAAAAAAAACAAAGAAAAAACAAAGAAAAAACAAAAGAACAAAAAAAAAAAAAGACAGCTCAACGTTTCACTGTGGACTTGCACAGTGAAACACTGAGCAATTTTAGTTTATTGTCAATTAACAAATTAAACTAAACGAAAAAAATTAATTAAAAAGAAAAAAAATTTCGGGTTAACTCGCCACACCAGGTTAACCCGTTAAACCCGGGATCCGTGTCATGAAAGTTTGATAACTAAATAAAAAAATTAACATTAACAAACTAAATTAAATAAAAAAATTATTAAAAGAAAAAAACAAAAAAAAATTGACGGCTCGTGAAATCAGGTTAACCCGTGAAACCTGAAATATGTGTCATGAAAGTCCAATAACTAAATAGAAAGAAATTTAACATTAACAAACTAAAGTAAATGAAAAAAATTAATTAAAAAGAAAAAAAAAAGCAAAAAAAAAATTTATGGGTTAACTCGTCAAACCATGTTAATCTGTTAAACCCGGGATCCGTGTCATGAAAGTCTGATAACTGAATAAAAAAAATTAACATTAATAAAATAAAAAAATTATTAAAACAAAAAAAGCAAAAAAAAGCAAAAAAAAAAAACCCTAAAAGTGTAAAAAAAAAATGAAAAAAAAAACCAGCTCATCTTTTTGTAAATAGAAAGAAATTTAACGTTAACAAACTAAAGTAAACGTAAAAAATTAATTAAAAAGAAATAACCATGTTAACCTATTAAACCTGGAATCCGTGTCATGAAAGTCTGATAACTGAATAAAAAAAAATTAACATTAACAAAAAAAAAATTATTAAAAGAAAAAAAAACCCTAAAATGTAAAAAAAAAAAAAAAGCTTAGCTTTTACTGTGGACTGCACTGTGCAGTCCACAGTAAAAGACTCAGCCCTTTTAGTTATATCTTAATATGGTAGAAAAACTTGACCACGTCAGATTGTATTTTTTATCTTATTATTAAATAAAAAATAATTATGTAAATAATAATTATTAAAAATTAAATTTCATAATTTATTTTAATTTATTTTATGAGTTTATCGTGGTCTTAGAAAAAATTTAGATATTGAGTTAGTGCTCGGTTATATAAATATCTATTTTTTATCATATAATTAAATAAAAATAATTATAGAAAAAAAATTATTAAACTCAAAGGAATTTATATCTTACATCACGAGTTTAATATGTTAATCTAGATTGACTCGGATTCATCCAATATGTCATTATTAAAAAAAAATTATTTTAAAAATATTTTAAAAATTAGATTATATTTTTACTAATTGATAAAGTTTTTTAACTTGCCAGATAAACCACGTCAGACTGTGACAATTGTTATACAATTTAACTTGAAAGTAAAGTTAGACTGGGAGTATAATTGGGAGGTTTTAAATTCAAACTGCTGAGTTGAATTTACTGATACCATTAAAGAATTTTCTTTGACCTAAATATTATTTTTTCACATGTAAAAGAACTTTGGTCCCGCCACAGCATAGGCGGGGAATTATCTAGTCGTTTTCTATACTAACTTGAAGTAATTACGTTTACAATAAGTTCATGTAAATAATTAATATAATTATGTCATGTGTATATTGACAAAAAAAAACTTATTTGCTAATAAAATTATCATCTCGCGAACTTTTAAAAACAAAATATATCAATTAATTTCATGAATTGCAAATGTATAGTTTATAAATTATTTTAAGTTAATATACTTTTATAGTGTCTTTTAAAATGTCTAGTACACTACTGTACAATCTCTATAGTTAATTTTTAATATTAATATTAATAATTAATTATTTTTCATTCAAAATTAACAAAACCCAATCAGCTTAGGTAAAACACTATCGACGTATACTCATTTGCACTGTTAAAAATGGAACAATATAATACATCTTTACCTTTCAAATAAAAAAATTATTGAACTAGTTATTAAGGATATTAAAGTCTTTTCACAACACGTTTTAGTCATTAATAAATTAATCGGGGATAAATAAGTTTTTTTTATTGTAAAAGTACAGTGAAACAATCAAAATATCCTTAAAAGCAAAAGATTTTAAAATGGCGTCCAAGAGTTTTTTCATATCTTCACAATAGTTTTTTTTATTATTATCAGGTCAGTTGAGAAACACTTTGATATCTGACTAAATATAAAAAAATTAAAAAAAATATTGAAACGACCAAAATATCCTTGAAGCAAAAAAATTAAAAATGACTTCAAGGGGCTTTTTTATATTTTCACAATGATTTTTTTTTTGTTATTGTCAAGTCTATTGAAAGGCAATTTGGTATTTACATAATATAAAAAAATACTAAAAAAAATGGTTGGCGTGTGTAGGAGGCATTTGTGCTATTTGGGCGCCGCGTGTAGCACCATCCAACAATCAAAAACCCACTTCCGACATGTCATTGCAAGCGCCGCTATGTCCTTTTTTTTTGGCGGCGCATGTGGTAGGTGTTGGCACGGTTTGTCACTGGCAACACTTTCTTCCCCCCTGCTCTTTTCTTGTTTCTCCTCTCAAAATTCACGCTAACAATGCAAAATTTCAAAGTTGTCCTATAATTTATAGGCATTTTCACTTTAGTCCTTATTCTTTTGATTTATAATTTTTAGTCTTGTCCCTTTCATAAAACTTTGATTTTTTTTTCAATTTCATCACTCAATCCTAATTTATGATGTGTTTTTTTTTTCAATTTGGTCCTCATTATTTTAATTATCTTTTAGGCTTTTTGTGAAATTTCTTTTCTTTGCAATTTAACCTTATAATAAATTTTTTTTTGTATTTTTTATTTTGATTTTTACTCTCATTCTTTTGAGTTTCATGGTTTTTCTAGATAAGGTGTTTCTAGTCTAATGACCCGAGTCACAAGTTTGAAAAGTTAACATGGGTTGGCATTAATTTTTTAAAAGAAAAAATAGTAGGCTTTGTGATTTTCTTCGTTTTCTTTTCTTTTAGGTTATTTCAATCTCATGATCTGAGTTATGAGTTTGGGGAGATAACATGGTCTGACTCAACCCTAATTACCAGGATTACAAGTTTGTCATACTGACTTAAATTGACTTGACCTAATTTTTTTAGGTCCTTTTGTTTTTTACCAAACTACATCCTTTTTTTATTAATGAGTTAGGAATTGAGCTACATCTTTTATTTATTTGTGAAAAAGTATTTTTTCCAAGGTTATTGTGAGCATTTTTTTTATTTGGTTTATTTGTTGTCTTATCATCTAGTTAGAATAAAACCAACTTATTTGATTCAGTCAGATCTATAACTTGAGTTACGAAAAAAAAATCAGGCTTGTGGTGTAGCGCGGGTCACAGTTAGTATTATCTAATTTAAATGAAGTTGGGTAGATTTTATTAGACACTTTAAATATCTTTTAACAATGATAGTAGTGTCTTTTAATCGAATAAATTTAATAATTACTATTGTTATTGCAGTTGTAATATTACTATTAAGTTTAATATTAAAAAAGGTTTTGTAATATCGCTTAAATATAACAACATTGTTTTTAATATTTACAATAATAACAACATTTTTTTTAATATTTATTAATGATTTTGATCTATTTTATTAAATGAGTGCACAAATTTAATTAGTTCATAATAATAATAAAATTATTGTTAAAAAACACGTCCATATATAATAGTTTTTTTTTTCGTTAATTTTTTTTAATTCAACCCAAAACGTCGTACATTGCAATTGACTATTCTAAAAAATAAACATAATTATATAAAACAAAAGAAAGAGAATCCTAAAGTCTAAAATCTTGTCCTTATATTACTTGTGTTAATAACTCTATCCTGAAACTTCTTTATTAGTTTTCTATTGGACTAAAACTTATTTAACCAATAAATAAATCTTAAACCACACACACATTATACATACATATATATATATATATATATATATATATATATATATATATATAAAAGGGGAAAGAAAATGAGGTAAAAGAATGAAATTGTTTTTCTTTTCTTTTTCAGATGGGATGGGAATGGAGTTAAAGAAATTTAGGGGAGAAAAGGTATATATTTATTTTTTGTTATTTAAACCAAAATAAAATAAAATAGAAATATTTTATTACTATTAAATGCCCTTAATTTGAAAGTAATAAGTAAAAAAGATGCTTTTATATATGAGGTTGAAAAGTCTTGAAGGCCAATCAAGTACTATATTGAGAATATATTGATAATTGGGGACTAATTTGAATGGTTTTGGGAAATTAAGATACTCCAAACTCGCTATAATTTAAAATAGTATATTAAGTATCGACACCCTTACAAAATTGTTGACCGGATAATTGGCTGGGCTGCCACCCTTCAAATGTCCTAAAACTGAAAGTGAATTTCCAGATTTTTTTCCTGAAAACAAAAGGGATAGATAAGTTGAAGAATGTCTGAAGTTGCTTTGTCACCAAGTTTCATAGCTATACCTTAATTTCTCCCGCATGGCAATTTTAGTAGTTTAATAATGCTGACATGAGAAGGTTTTGTCCACTGGGGCTTCCACAGTTTAGAACCATAAAAAATATGTTTGAAAGTACGATAACGGTTGTTTTTTAAAGTATTTTTTATTTTAAGACACACTAAAATAATATTTTTTTTATTTTTAATTAAAAATTATTTTTGATATCATTACATCAAAATAATCTGAAAACATCAAAAAAATATTAATTTGAAGCAAAGAAAAAAATAAAAAAAAATTAAATTTTTTAAAAAACACTTCTGAAACACAACGTCAAACACACCAGAGATACTACCATTCATGTGAGATCATTCATGATGCTATTTGGAAATGTGTGAGATCATTCGTGATGCCATGTAACTAAAACTTAGTTCATGGAAAGGGTGTTAATTAAAACTTACCCACGTACAAGTGTTACCATCAACTAATAAAAATGTGTGAGATCATTCCATGTGACTTTTCTTTTCAATTTATAGTCATGCTAATTAAATTTATCATGAATATATACATTGCTTTAGTCACAGTTCATATGAATTAATTCAAGTTAATTTATGTCTAACAAAACAACAATATTTCAAGATATTTTTTAAAAAGAAAAATTAAAACAATGATATTTTATAAAATATCAAATCATGATTTGATTTAATTATAAATTGAGACGTGTTCATTTGATCAGTTTATTTTTTTAATATCCAATTTAAATTATGGATCCGATGAATCATCTAGATTTGAATTTAATAATTTTATATAAAATATCAAAAATACGAAGAGAGTGTTAAAAATATAAAGACAAAAGCATCAAAATCAACATCAACTAACGGTAAGATGTGAGTTCATTCATGATGCTATGGAAATTTGACCTCTTCTTCTTTTTCAATGTACTTTATATATCCATACAATCTATAAAAGTATCCTGACGTTTTTTTTCAAATAAAAATGTTATCGTTGCTATCTGTCTCCAATATCATTGTTTTTTTTTAATTATTATTAATTTATTTTATTTCTTTTACAACCATTTGCTCCCTCGCATGCACAATAGTCCGATTTTGTTTGTTTATATTCATAAAAAATGGCAGTTCTCTTTGTCCATGGCGTAGATCAATTAATATTTTTCCATAGATTTCGCTCTTCTCCTCTTTATGATCATGTTGAAATATATTTTTTTGGTATATTTAATGTTGTTTTCTTAATATACATGTATATAGAAGTCTCATAACTCATTTAATAATTTAATTTTTTTAGTTTGAGATAAAAATATTACATGATATAAAAACCTAAATGATGATTATGAGTATAAATCTTACTATTTATTATGATAAAATTAAAAATGCCAGCATAATACCCAATAATTTAAATGATAGGAGAATGAAGGACAACAATATTCTCCATCGTTTTTATTTATTTAGAATTTTTGATATTGTATAATTATTCTGGATTTTATTATCTTGGAATATTAAGATTTATTATTTAGTGGTTAAATTAACTAGGATTTTATTTTTCTTATTGATCAATTATGACTTATGAGGTTTTAATTTCTATGAGTTTAAATTTTAGTTTTTATGCTAGAAGAATTGTTTTATCGATCCCATGCCAAATGGTAACCTAAGATTTATTATTTAATTTAATTTAAATCATGTTTTATTAATTATAAAATAAATCTATCAAGAAATCTTATTGCATAAGAAGAATGCCTTCTTTTCTTTTGATCGAGGGATAGAGAAATTTCATTAAACATAGAATAGGAAAAAATAAATTATTATCAAAACCAAAATAAAGTGGAAAGGAACATGGGAACGACGACAGAGAGTGAGAAAGACTAGGTAATAAATAAATTCATGAAAAACGTAGAGATTAAACGTGTAGCTTGTGGAACTACAATTGCTTACATAGAAAGGGTAATAAATAAAATAAAATTTAAGCCTGCAAAGAAAATTTCTATCGCCTCTGGAAGTTGAAGGCCTTTATAGAGAAGGCGAAAATGAAGGCAAAGAGGACAGTCCACCCAAGAACCACGGCTGCAACTACTCCAAGAAAATCGTGGTCAAAACCTAAGTAATCCTTGACATATCCTTCCACTGTTTGAGTTGCGGTAATGGGTTCCTGTATATCTCCGTACTGTGACACAACCAATCCATACAAGGACCATGATACGGGGCATCCCCAGTAGTACCATCTCC
>Ga0325405_1005168_pt1 | contig 13248 bp, 3 predicted proteins | sample PopdelMetagenome_21_FD_205663 | JGI IMG/M metagenome (GOLD analysis project Ga0325405, IMG submission 205663) | Populus deltoides microbial communities from Bellville, Georgia, United States - Xylem-Control-R2 | ecosystem: Host-associated > Plants > Phyllosphere > Stem > Wood/Secondary xylem... | reverse complement strand
CGACTCATTATTCCAGAAGTCTGAACACTCTCTTTCTCTCTCTGCAACCTAGCCACCTGCTTAACTTGCATTAGCTTTACTTGTTATAATAGTTAAGTAGTAAAAACAATAATTAGAAAAGGAGGCTATTTTATTATTTATATTTTTTAATTTACATGTAAGTATGCGAGTTATCTTTTATGATTTGATTTTTACGAGTGACTCTCCACTCATAAATCGCGTTTAAAAGTGTGTATATATATATATATATATATATATATATATATATCTCTGGTGCCCATGATTTTTTTGCCAGCAGATAAAGTGAAAATGGGATACAAGTTGTCTGGCATCGAGTCCATATCTCTTCACTTAAGAGTGGTATCTAATTCCATCTCGAGAGAGAGAGAGAGAGAGAGAGACTGTCGATTATTGAAAGGCTCATCGAAGAGCTATGATTACACAATGAGGATAGACTGTCGAGATTTAATATTCAACATATATCCATCCGTACTTAATTATAAGCAGAATTACTCCTTACAAAACTTGAGAAGAAAAATAATGGCAAGCGCTTTTATAATGATAAGTTACGCTATATCAAATTGTCAAAAAGTAAAAGAATAATGCCATACTAATAATGAATTATAATTTCATATAAATACACGTTGTAACTTAATTAGGATGCTAAACTTGTTCGTAAATTAATCATTTTTGAAAGTAAAAACACATAATATATACTCAAGCAGATTTATTTTTATGAATAGGCAACAGGAGAATCACACCAAGCAGGATTAAAATCAAAATCACAGTCTATTACAATCAAAGCCCATGCCACTGCTTCTAAAGTGCAAGACCTCATCAAAAGCAGACACCAATACCGATAAACTAGAAGAAAATTCTGCAGATTTACGTTGATGCCACCCAAGAAGACTACAGGAGCACAACTCAACCGGCCAAACTTTCTACATATTAATTAGTTGTTTTTATGGTTTGATGCCACTTCTGGCTTGCATCATAGTGCCTTTCTTCTCATCATCAGTCGCGCATTACCCATTTACGTTCGGGTCACTGTATGAAATCACACTCGCACTCCCTATTGTGGTCTACGCGCATGCGTCAATTAAGCTAAGCTCTTTCATATGCTTTACTGCAATATCGTAGCTTGATAAGGAAAAGATCTCTAGTTTCTCGAATATACACGGATGAAAGTGATGTGTGCATGCTAATGTATAGAGAAAGAATGTGATAAATATGTAGCAATTTGCTAGCTACTCATTACATGGATGCAGGTAAAGTTTCGTCAACTTGGTGCCATCTTTCCACCTCCGCATGGGGGCATAGCTAGCCCTTGCATGATTATTCAGAGATGCAGGATGTGTGTACGATTGAAGGGAAAAGCGATTGTAAGGACATTGTCCATGCATAATAATGCAACCATTTAACCAATCCCTTTTCTTCTTCTCCTCTTATCTTGGACCACATTTGAAATCAAAATGGTCATGATATGAGTTTTGACAAATTTAACATCGCACAACCAATCAGTCATAAATCCAAGTACATTCACGCACCGTGGGATCGATCTCATGCACACAAATAAGTTTGAACCATCATAAATACTAACGGTGGAATGAGTCTCACTCTTAGGCCTTATTGATGAGAGATTTAAAATCATTGATCAGTATAAATTTTTCCCATCTAGTTAGAAAACAATCACCAAATCTTTATTTAAAAGAAGGAAATACGATCACATCAATATAAATCCAAGACCTAAATCTATAGAAACAAAATTAAAAGAAAAGAAAATTATAGGTAATCTAATATGATCATGAATGAGAGGATGTGCCAGTGAGAATCAGAGGCAACAGCGAAATGGTGGTTTTCTGAAAAAACTAGGTTTTTGTTTTTTTAGAGAGAAAAGGAGGGGAGGATCGGCTTCATATCTAGATAACATGATCCATTACATGTTTTTGTTGAATATGTTTTCGAAATAACTTTTATTTAGCCGGGAAAAAAACCAGACAACAAGTCAACAGTTTCACGATAAATATAATAAGGCATCGAATTGAATCATGTATATACCAATTCATGGTATTGGTACCAATGCTTTTGGCCCAAATATCCCCTCCACTAAGAGACGTGCATTCGTGTGGGATATCAGAGGATGAAATTCCATCTACGAAATGATGTGCCATATATATATATATATATATATATATATATATATATGATGATCATGATGATGATGCAATGTCTTAGTCCACGAAAACTTCAACATAAATGATCTTGGCCTCATGCTTCATGCGGGGACCCTCTGGCGAGACCAACTTTTTCACCGACCCAGATAGAGATTTATAGCTGTAAAATGTGAGCATATATATCATATCATATACGTACGCCGAGATAGCTCACGGAGAGATTGGGGCGTGCACATTCTTGGTAGGCTAATATAGACTACAAGAAGGTGCTGTAGGACCCAGTGAGGATCCTACGTGGCACGAGCGAAAAGCAATGATGTCCCGACCGTGAGCATCTGATGACGACTAGTCTCTTCAGCCCACAACCGGCGGCTTGGGCGCCACTACCACCACAATCATCCTTTCCTTAACCTATATAGTGAAGATAACCTAACCCAAGGAAAATTAATTTTAGGGCTTATGATTGCTGCATTGGCTATCAATAGGAAAGCAAAACCTGTCCTGTCGTTCCAAAAGGAATATATTCCAACCCGTCCTCAAGAGTTTATAAAAGTACTTGATTGGCGCCTTGGTGATATCTTTGATTGGCAGTTTTTTTTTTATTTAAAGTAGTTTTTGACTAGTTTGAGATGCATACATACACTCCTAGCTACTCCCTTTCCATTTTGCTATGTTTTTTTTTTTTTTTTGCAATTAATTGATTCAGTGAAGCCTAGTGCTGATCATCACTAGATCCACACTAAAATTCCCAAACTAATTAATGAACTCGATGCAAAAATTCAGTTGATATTGCTAGAAATCTTTCTTGAAATTATTATTTTTTAAAAAATTAATTTTTTTTAAAAATAATTTAATTTTATATTTTCAAATAATTTTGATGTGTTAATATTGAAAATAATTTTGAAAAAATAAAAAATATTATTTTACTATATTTTAAAATAAAAAACACTTTAAGCCAGTATGAAGGGATCGTGAAATTAAAAATCATGCATAAATTAATGATAAAAACAAAAAAAATATCTGGACATTAACAATTATATATTTTTTTGACAGAAAGTTTAGAGAATGCATAAACCTGTTATCCTTATGCGGTGTCTCAATGTAGACAACATAAATAAATTATTTAGTTGATAAAATCATGTGGTTCCATCAAGCTTGAAATATGTTCTTTATTACATTCAAAATGAGAGGACTAATTAGCAAATAGAAAAGTTATATTTTTTTTTTATTAAAAGCAATTACTCATTTAACGAAAACACAAAGTCACGAATCTTCAAAAACAATAACGCATGGTCATAAAGCTGTATACATTTATAGCCATCCGACTATTACTAGTGTTCTGTGTACCATTGATCCTAGCTTCAATTTCGCCATACACAATTCTTTTTTTTTATTTTATTTTTTTACTAGAAAAAAATTAAAAAAGAATTTATGGTCCCTTAAGCGGGTAGTGATGTGACCCTATATATAATGCTATCTTGTAATTTTTCCCTTTTTTAAACTTTCAATTTCACGGCAAGAATAATTTGTAATTGAGGTTTTTGTAGCCAACTAATTGACCTGAAATTAAATTCTAATTAAAAAAATGAATTTCCTTTTGAATTTTCCATAAATGCCAGAAGAATTTTTTGAGTGAATTACTCGAAAATGGATCGAGATCCTCGGATATTTTCGAGAACATTATTTAGTAGATACTCCTATTTGATAATTAGTACCAATATTCTCTCTCTCTCTCTCTCTCTATATATATATATAACTCTTTATTATGATAATAATCTACGTAAAGAGAAAAAATTAAAAAAAAAAAACAAACTACCACAAAATTGTCATGCAAAAATAACAGTAAGAAAAGAAAAAAAAAAAACAGGGGACAGACGCAGGAAAAAAATGTACATTCGACAGTGACAGTTCCACCAAGGATGCCCTTACCGAGACTTGCTTTTCTTAGCTTTTTAATTCTCTTAATATTTAAATAAAATAATATAAAATATTAAACATCACTGCTCTCTGCATGGCCACTAATCACTTTATATAAGAGGTCTGGGGGACACTGGAAATTAAAAACGAAAGAAGCTTACGGGTTAAGATACGAAAACTATTCATTTCATTCCTCTCAAACCCTAAGCTTTAAGAAATTTAATAAAACAAAAAGAAAGAATTTTGAGGAGGAAGATGGTTAAAGAACAAAATAAATAAACACGCAGACGCCTCCTTTATCTTTCCATCTCCTTCTCTTTCTGTCTGCAACTCTCTTCTCTTGATGTGATTCTCCACCATATCTCCCACCCCAAAAAACCCTATCAAACTTTACAAAAGAGAGAATTAAAGCTCAAGCACCATGGTCTTCTCATCCATTCCGGTCTATCTAGATCCACCCAACTGGCAGCAGGTAGTTTTTCCCCCTCTTATTTTCTCTCTACTTGCGACTAGATAGCTAGCTTCCTCTCCAAAAAAGCAGTACTTCAAAAGATAAATAATATTCCTATATATCCTTCACTTTTTTTATTTTTATTTTATTTATCTCCTCTTGAATATACTAAATATTTGATTTCTTTCTTTTGTTTTTTTTTACTCTTGATTTTGCAGCAGCATAATAATCAACCTCCTGCTGGAGCTGGGAATGAAAACCCTCAACTTCCACCGCCGTCTGGACCACCTACAGGTGGTGGCGATGGTGGTGGCACCACAGCTGGCTCAATCAGGCCTGGATCGATGACTGATCGAGCCAGGCTAGCCAAGATTCCACTACCTGAGATGGCTCTCAAATGTCCAAGATGTGAATCAACAAATACCAAATTCTGTTACTTCAATAATTATAGCCTCACCCAGCCTCGCCACTTTTGCAAGACTTGCAGGCGATATTGGACTAGAGGAGGTGCACTAAGGAACGTGCCGGTTGGCGGTGGCTGTAGAAGGAATAAAAGGAGCAAAGGAAGTGGTAGATCAAAATCTCCAGTTAAAGCTGGGTCTAGCTCAAGTGGTGGACTTTCTTCTAATGGTGGCACTACTGATATTACAGGGAACATGGCCACTCCACCACCACTGTTGCCAATTTTTCCACCTTTACATCATCTTGGTGACTATAATTCCCCAGATATTGGGTTAAATTTTGGAGGAATCCTGCCTTCAGTCGGGGCAACAGGTGGTGGAGGTGTTGAATTTCACATGGAAAATAGTACTAGTTCAAATAGTGTTGGCGGATCTGTTTTATCCAGTGGACTTGTTGAGCAGTGGAGATTGCAGCAAGTTCAGCAATATCCTTTCTTATCTAATTTGGAACCATCAAGTGGATTGTACTCATTTGAGGGTGGAGGGATTGGACCATCAAATTATGCTGGTCAGATTCGGTCTAGGCCATTGGACAGTACTGGGGTTACTCAGCTAGCTACGGTCAAAATGGAAGGGAATCAAGGGTTGAATTTATCAAGAAATTTTTTGGGAATTTCAGGAAACGATCAATACTGGGGTGGGAATAATGCATGGACTGATCTTCCGGGTTTCACTTCTTCTTCTACAAGCCATCTATTATGATTTTGATGTGTTTTTCTATCCAAAACTCCACCCTGGTGTTTTCTATTGTACTACTACAGGTTCACTAAAGCTATCAGTAATTAACTCGAAGAAAAAAGAGGTGTTTCAAGTTTCAACCAATTATCCTAACTCTGCAAGTTCCAATCCCTAGAATCTTTATGCTGATCGATGTGAAGGATGGATCAAAGAACTTGTCTATTCATGATCTACTGAATTAAAGAACTTAGAAATGGTAGGGCTTCTAGTCTTGAAGTTTATTTTTCTGTTAGCTAGTTTTTTCCTTGTATTCTATTCTATGGGATTATGTTACAAAAGTAGGGTATATGTTTTCATGGAGTTGGTTATCTGACATGAATGGCTTAAATTATTATAATTGGCTTATCAATATAAGCAGCGCAGTGTACTCAGGGATCGATTTTCGTTGATATGATATGTGAAAAGAGAACTTCTTTGTTTGCACAATTTGCTTCTTCTTTCAATCTGTGAAAGTTATGTTTTCTTCTTTCTTTAGCATCATCCCCAAAATTTGGAAGAACAATGTGTACATTGTCTAATTATATCATGATGATCTTTATCATTTGCATTAAATTCATGCATCCTTGTCCTCGTGATTGAGTTTGCTTTTATCGAACCCGTCTTTAATGCTAAAACGAACCACTCTAGCGAAGGAATTCGGCCTTTATTCTTGTTAAGTGAAAGTAGCTTCAGAGTTTGACGAGCCTCACTATTTTCATGAAATGTACACAGGTCTCCATACCTGCAAGTCTGCAACTCTCTTTCTTGTGCCCGTTATGCTGATAATACTAGAAAGAGAACAACCACGTACACTAATGAGACAATGTTTAGGGTCTTCTTGGCCTTTTAAGGTTAACAGTACAGTGAGCTAGTAATCTCCCTTTTCTGGCGAGTTCTTGATGGTTATGTTATACAGTTTGGGTTTGGAGAGATATAAAAATCAAGTGCTTAATTCCTACCATGTTATCAAAGCTTCATTGATCAAATTAAGAATCATGTGTTTTGAATCTAGCTACCATTCCATTCTTTTTTCTAATTTAAATTGAATACAGACCAGATAGTAATGAGTTTGTGCAATCTTAAATCAAAATTGTTTTAGTAATATAAAATCGTATGGTGGAAACTTCTCTAAACTCTTGGATTGGATTGAATGGTTCCCTGACTAGTCTTCCTTGATCTTTCTTAGTCGTAAAGATTTCTTTCTTTCTTTCTTTTCTTTTTTTCTTAGTACCTCATATCATCGAACTTAAAGTGAATCATTCATTAATTTACCGGTAACCTCAGTTCCCTTAATCATCCATTTCCCCAACTTCAAATTCCTAAATGTCTCTTTGCCCTCATAAAGTCTTAGGAATTATAACCTGGGACAAGTTATTTTTCACATGCCCAAGAAAAATCGTTGCTGAGCTCATTAAGCTTTGTGCCCTCAACTTCTTTAGATTTTGACACAAAAGTGACGGAGTGAGTGTTGAGAAGAGAGAGTGGTAAAGAAGAATATCGTTTTGGAAGGTTTTGGACGTACTTATTTGTTTGTTTTGTGTGGAGACTGAAAATGATTATACAATTATGGGTGATTGACCAATTGAGAAGTACTTATTTGTTGTATCCGTGCTTGTTAGAAACTGAGAGTGCTAGAGATAGATATATATGGACAAGAAGGAGCTAAAGAAAGAAACGCCAAAATTCCACTCAAATCCACGCATAGACACCCCATGATCTAGTATAGGATTCTTGGATTTTGTTTGCGAAAAACTAACGTAAGACTACAGTCTCTAGTCTCTAGTCTCTAGACAGAGTCAAAAGTTATGCAAGAATGTACAAAAACTGCTAGAACTTCTTCAACTTTTGTTTGATTTTTTGTTCCCTGACCAATATTATAAAAAGAAAAACATAATGTCTGTAATCTCAACCGTGTTTTATGGGGATTATGATCGTCATTATTGAAAATCTTTGTTGGGTTTGAATCTTATTATAAGGGAATATTGGAATCTGGGATTTAGATCTGCTTTCCCAAAAACCAAGGCTGTTTACCATAAAGGAATAAAGCTATTTCTAATCTGTTAAAAAAGCAAATCTCTCTCTCTCTCCCCCCTCTCTCATGAGATTGAAACAGTGATCGTGGATATGGGGTTTTTTGAGGTCAGTTGGTTGTGAGGGATTTTGATGAATGACGAGAGTGATCCGAAAATTGTCGATAGAAATGTGACTAGGTGAGGGTGTAGGTGATAAAAAAAGAAGAAAAAGAAAACATAGAAAAGAAAGAAACAAGGAGAAGAAGATTTGAAGAAGGAGCTCGGAAATCCAAGCAACGGCATGTTGTATTAACGTTTTTGTTGATGCCACATGTAATGTTATAGTTTAGGCGTGAGGATGCTCTCTCTGTTTCCATGGCAGCTTTCGCTTTTGAGATGCATTGTTTTTCACTTCTTTAAATCTCTCTTTCCCTCTCCCTCATGAGTCTCTGAGATTCCAGTCTTTCACTCATCACGTTCTTCCCCATGTGCTCGATCATGCAATTTGTTAGATTCTTGGTCATTCTCGGTTTGGAAATTAATCAGAGGTTGCTTTTTTTTTTTAAGAAAAAAAATGGCAAAACGAAGAGAGTGCCAAGTTTTTTTATTTTTCAAATTATATATAAAGTGAAAGAATAACTTAAGTAATTAGATTTTTTTTCTCAAACAAATATTTAAATAACCCATTGACATTCACCTCGGAAAAAACAAAAGGAAGCATAGATATTCCAAGCTGTAAAGTCCTATATATATGTTCTTGCTACTGTAAAAATAATAATGATGATTAACAAACAAATTCAATTTATGAACAACTTATATATATATATATATATATATATATATATATATATATATTACGGTATATAGTATTTTTAAAAAGTATATTTTAATTAAAAAAATATTAAAATAATTTTTATTTTTTTGTTTTTAACATTAACATATTAAAATCATGAAAAAATTTAAAAAGTATTATTTTAAAATAAAAATACAATTAAAAGGAGAAGTTTTGAAAAACAGGACTGTAGAGTGTCGTCAGCATTGCCTATTTTTGTCACGCTCAAGTTTTGCGTCGGCTCATAATCTTTTGCTTCCTTTAGCCTGGCAATACCATAGATTATTGCGATGACGCTGGACCCACATACGAACTCTTTTCTATTTTTCTTATGTTAATTTATATATTATTATGTACTCTTTTTAAGAATTATGAAAGTACGAATGTACTAATAAAAATAACTTAAATGTCTTTTATTATTATGTTGAAAAATCATGTGGGCTTATGTTAGTAATGGTATACTTTTGATTATAAGATTCGTAAACTTATGAGCTAATTATAGAAAAAATCAACAAGTAAAACATGCTTTTGTTTATATAAACTGTTTAGAAATGAGCAAAATTCTTGTTCGATTCGTGAACTTATGATTAGCTAGAGGCAGCATGCACGTCAACAATCGGGGAAAAAAAAATCATATACCTGTCTCTTATTTAGTATGTTTATGAGCACCTACGTCATTGACCAATACCAGCAGCAGTACTGTGTCGTAAACTTAATTTATGAGCCATGGGAGTGGGGAAGCTAGCTAGGAATGAAAGTTAATTACAAAGACGAGACATGGTTTAGTGATTAATTAAGGCACAAGTGTATCTTATTTCTTATTCATCTAATTTTTAATCTTGGCCTAATTGACATAGTTTTGTTCGTGTTCGGGGCTAAAGATCTCATTGGGTGAATGTTTATACTCCTTGCTCCCCCTTACATCATCTACCACATAAAAGTTATTGGAATTTTGCGTGGAGAAGCACTACTTTTCATTCAAACACAGCTTTGTAATGATTCTACTATATATATATATATATATATATATATTGCATCCTGCAATAATTATGCAAGCATACATGTCTTCATATATATGGAGAGAAAACACATAGATATAGAACCACATAGTTGACCAATCTCCCGAACAAGGACTCGATCTCTTTTTTTTTTTTTCCTTACACTTGTAGTTAACTAAACCCTCATGATCTGTAATTATCTTCACTAGCTAGTATAGGAGAACATCCCCACGAAAAAAATCCCAAATGCCCTTTGAAATTGTGCTGGCGGGGATATTATATATGCTCGGAGGGCAACACAAAAAAGGAGATCCCATGTAGAACCATATACGAGGAAAAAACAATAATTAATATCACAAAGTATATGCACCATTATATAAAAAACACGTCCCTTTGTCATTTGATTATTCTTTTAAGAGATAATACTTATTTTATTTATGCTTATAATTACAAAATAGTATTCAGTTGGTCATAAGATTTCACAAAATTAAGAAATCCAAGGATCGTTACAGCCAAACTTAAAAGAGACTCCACCATCAAATGTTTCCTTTTCTTGGTGGCGTATTCCCTAAGTTGTTAAATGCTTCACGAATTCAATATTTCAATTAGGTGAAAAATAATTAAATAATAATGATTTTTTTCTGTTTGAATCTATCTTTATCCGCATGTAACGGAAAGATTCTATACTAATTCTAGTATTACAAGCAGTAAAGTCGAAACTAATTTTAAATACCAAAAAAAATATAGTTTTAAAATAAAAATGATTAAAATTGGTGGTTATCTTTTTTTAAAATCTTGGACTGGTGTAGAAAAGAAAAACGAATAGGTGAAAGATATTAGATTAAGCAGCACTTGCACAGACATATACTAGGGCAATGTTCAGAAAGGTTATATATGGAGGACAGGACCATTGCTATATATCATGCGATTCATACAGGAATACTACTCTTTCATTAGCAATCATGTCTCATTTACATAGTATAGTCCAGGCCTTTACGAGCAAGGATGGCTCGAGTTTTCTTCGAAGATATTCAGCCACCAGATATTTAACTTTTTTATATATATAGATGCTCATAATTAACTATCTTAGTGCTTAAGTTATAATGCATGTGTATCTTGGCTTTACTGAAAGCTCTTGCTTAGAATTCCCATTCATGCTATCCTAGCTAGCTGACAAGTGATTGTGGACCTTAGTGCTAGATTATATGAAAATTCGATGCTGCTAATCAAGCAAACATCTTACAATGTAATTATTTGTAGTGCATGGGGATGCTTTTTTGGCCTACAAGGTTTGACCGAGGATTACACCAATGAAAAGCCAATTATATGGTTTTGGTTGTTGTCATTATCTCTCTCAAAAGATCAGATCAAGAGTGGTCGTCTCTGGTAATTAATTAACAGGCAAAATTGTGGATATATTATGTGTGATTGTCTGTTCCTAAAAAGCATTGGTTCAAAAGAAGTTGCTAAGAAAGTGTATTGCCATTAAAGAGGTCGGTCGGAGGACTCCCTGGCTGATATAACTCCTTAACTCTTTCTTATGTGGCTACAACATTGGGTTTTTAATTACTTGATTATTTGCCTCTGTTTAAATTCATATCACGTCGACGTGCCACTCACTTTAGTCCTAAAAGTAGTCTGGATATATCATCATCTTGTACTATTTCTATTTGGATTTGAGAAAGAAAAAAGAAACGCGATCGCCTAGCTCTTTAATCTAAGCCCAACTCTTGAGCTACTCGTTGCCAGAATTGGTGGCGGAAAAACGAAAAAATGGGAACGGGACAAGCGCCATTCTCTCTCGGTTCTCGTGAGTCGAGACTCGAGAGTTATAACAACTTTGAGAGGATTTATGAGCTTTATTGGTGCTATTACTCATCAAATTTCTACCTTTGATTGAGGTGATTACATGATTAATTGATAATGATTTAGGGCAATTGACAGACATAACCTTTTTTCAACGAGACCTTCCCTGTTTTGACTATTAGCTACAGCCATGTCTTGTCAGTTGTCCTTAAAGTCGTCTTAATGTCAATGTAAATGATACTTCCGACCAAAGTTAATGTTACTTGAAATTAAAGTATGGATCTTCACTCTTCAACTCATCAACCGCCATTAGTATACTAATAGCAAAGGTTGTTGATTTGAGCTATAAGAAAATGACTTATTCAGTTTATATGTTGATGTTGTTGTTGTGATTTAAATATATATATATATATATTAATATCACGTTTATAAAAAGTGAATTACTCCCTTAATTAACCTTGTTATAAAAAATATGTTAAAATTCTTCATAGATTTGATGAATCATTAATGTCTTTCAAGGCAATTTTTTATCTTTTAATGAATGAAAAATACTGATTAATTTGTGAACTTTCAAAACTTTTTTTTTTTTTATAAAAAAAATGGCATGTTTCTTTCAAATCATGAACGTGGACAAATCTCTTTCTACCATATAGATCAATGAAGAAAAGAATTGCATAATCATGCTCCATTAACGAAAGATTTTAGTCTCCCAACATTGTCAATGGACATCAATCTCATTTAAATAACAAAATAAACTATCAAAACATTTACAAAACTCTCATTCGAATAGAGAATCATATCCGAAAATTATATCTGAAAATACCAGGCTTTGATAGTAATAAATAAACAAAAGCATGGAATAAAATTTTATATGTAGAATTGAAGATAAGAAAAAATCAACAAGATAGAATTTCAAAACTTTTATATATGTAAAGGGCCTAATTTCCTAGACCTGAAGACATTAAAGTTTTGTTCAAAGAGAGAACTGTGTATTTGCAAATCAGATTTGAAAAAAGCAGGCTGCCTGATAATAAAAAGAAAACTGAAAAAATACACGGAAATAAAAACAAGAAGAAATCAATAAAAGGGGTTCTTGTCATTCAATCTAAGTTATTAAATTCACAGGTTAATCTCTTGATTATAAGATATATTTACATTTTATTTGGTCTATTTTTTATTGCCACCCTACATATGTTGAGATCGTTTTACATATGTTTGGGTGTGAATTTTTTTTTCCTTCATTTTTTAAGTATGACCAAACATTTAGGTGAATTGCACTCGGTTAGGTTCCAACTAGTAGGCCCATTTGGATATCATGACATGGACTAGTGGTGTGCATCATGGGAATCTTGGGTGAATGGGTCCCCGTGAATCGAAAATGTTTAACCGGCGGCAAGATCAATGGGAGGAGTCCTGGCTAGAAGCTTAAATTAACCGTAGTGAGGTTGTGGGGATACAGAAAAGTGGTCCTGAAATCATATTTGACAGGCAAAAGACACTGGTTCCATGCTAAAGAGAAGGCCTGTTTAATCAATTTGAGGCCGGCTTTAGATTGTACCGAAGCTCATCACATTCTTCAAGATAAAAGGTGCAAATGGCAGCACCCTAAGCAACTCGGAGAAGCTAAAATTCTCTCACGTTTTCTGTTCTATCATCTGCTTTTGACCCATCCTATCCTATTAATTGGACGACTGTTCGTGGAGAATCTTAAGTTTCCATGGAACAGAACGAAGGCTGATTTAATGCGTTCACGTAGCTAAAGCAATTGCTCAAGATTGCGTAGGAGTGACCGGAGAGGGCACTCAAGTCATGGGAGAAAATTAACCATGCCGTTCGGGCCCAATTCAGCCCACAAACTGGGTTTTGTTTTGGAACGAACA
>Ga0325405_1005165_pt1 | contig 13252 bp, 6 predicted proteins | sample PopdelMetagenome_21_FD_205663 | JGI IMG/M metagenome (GOLD analysis project Ga0325405, IMG submission 205663) | Populus deltoides microbial communities from Bellville, Georgia, United States - Xylem-Control-R2 | ecosystem: Host-associated > Plants > Phyllosphere > Stem > Wood/Secondary xylem... | reverse complement strand
CTTTATCATCACGCTATCGCGTCATATCATATCACATGCCAACAATCTACATATAACTATAAAGTTAATTTGTTCATATTAAAGCACGTGCAGACTAGTGTAAATCGAAGGAGCTGGAAAGTCATTGGAATCGTCAAAGCAAACTGTATTGTGCCCGTCATAATTGCTTAGCTGATGTTCTTCTTTCGGTGAATATTCAGAAAGACTGACCACCGTCCATGGCCAGTTGCTAGCTATTACAAAAAAAAAATGGAGTTTCATATTTTCTGTATTTCTATCTCTCTACTTATGATCTCTCTTTTTTGCTTATCCTTCATCTCCTAATCTCTCTTTATCTGTATCTCTCAGACTTTGTAAAGGACTTAAACACTCAAGTTTAAATTTGGTCCCTCTTTTTTTTCTTGATTTTCATTTCACTCCCTAATTTATCAATTTTTAATTTTCTCATTTTTTTATTTTTTTACTTTCTTCTTCTTTGCATTATTTCTTCTTTTCTTTTTTTAATGTGTTGAAAATAAGGAGGTCAAAAAACAGTTATGACAGCTAGTATAGTAAAATTATATATCTCTAATTATGATAGTAGCTACAAATTTAAAAGCAGCTAAACTAACTATTAAATAAAACAATTATTAGTAGTTTTATCTCCATCAAAGTGATACATACGTAAATATTGTGTTTTATACACAGTGTAAAAAAAATTTAAAGTTTCATTGTGATTTCTTTATTTTTACCTTAATGTTATTTAAAATTTAGTGTTGGTGTTGGTGTTTGTAAATTAACCAAAAAAATATAATTCACATTTGTTTCATTCTTTTTCTTCTTAAAAAATTAAGTTTATATAATTGTTAAGCATTGAAAGACTCTACAAACATCTTCTTAAAAAAAAATACTTAAAAAAAAATACTACGAATGTCTTTTGAGTATCATTGTTTTTCTTTTTATTTAAAATAATGTTGAGTGTTAAGGCACGCAACATTGTGTTGTAACACTTTAAATAGTTTATAAAATTATTATTTTTCTTTACTCTAATAATCTAGTTTCTACAAAATATAAAATATACATATAAATCAACAACAAAAAAGAAAATTCAAATTACAGTACTTGTTGATAGAAAATAAACTTGAAAAAGTAAATTGAGGCAAGGATCAATCCTCTAGCTTTAAAACAATTTATTATCTGCTTTCTAGTACTAGCAATGTGATTGCAATATTGTTTTCATTGTTTACTCAATCTCTTATTCTTGACAGCACAACCAAGAATAAACAACGAACCAAAATTTATATGTTACTCTCTATAAGAATTTTGATTGAAGGAATGTAAAAGAAAAGAGTTTTAGAAAGACTTAAAGGTTTCTCCATTCTTAAAACCATGTCAAAATTGTCTCTTTTTATAAACAATTCTGAGAGATAATTTTAATGTACTTTGTAAAACCAAAAGATATAACTTACTGATTTTAAAACACATAACTCTATTTCAATTAGAGTTTTAATAGGCACAACTTTTTCATTCACACCCTAACAATTCTTTATATGAATGAAAGTTATTTGAAGACATAGAAATAGAAAGTAACAATGAAAAGTCACTACATCAGGCAATGTAGCTTTTAACCCTGAACCTTTCCTAGTGAAAACTATCAGACTCACTCAACTAACTAGTTAACATTATATCTTAAACTGTTTATTCTTTTGTGTGAAACTAGATAACAATTCCTTTTCTTATAATATTAGTTCTCATAGTTGTGTTCATTTTGTCCTCGAATATGTCTTGGTTTTAGAAAGTGCTTTAAAGAATTTAGCATTTTCAATTCTCAAGTAGCCTCATTTCATATTGATTAATATTTAAAAGTGTATTTTATCAAGGTTTTACATCATCATTTTGCACTTCAAGTATCAATAACTCCTTAACTAAAGCATGTTTTATAATAACAAGTCTGATACTATAAGATACCTTTAATTTATGGTAAATGTTCATCTTAAATGCAAGCCTATCACATAAATCAAAGGATTGATTGATGAGTTTAACTACTGAAATTGAGAAGACAAAAAGAGAGGCAAGTTTAGAAAAGAGATGTTGGTTCAGTCCAAACTGGAACACTATTCAGTTATTGGATCATACCTAGAGCTGTAGAACTTGGATTTAGGTCTGATTTATATGGATGGAAAGCTAAGACATAGGTCTAAAACTTTCATGAAGAATCCAAGATTCAAAAAGACCTTTTTCAAGTTCAAATTGTAGCAACAATGGAGAAGTCGGAGTCTGTCCTGCAGCCCAGACATTGTTCAGTGTTCAGCCCATATCTCGAGTTCTAAAAGTCCAAATGCATCGATTCATTTTTTGTTGGAAAGCCGAGACAATTTCCTATAACTTTCATGAGGACTATCTATTCAAATTCTAACATTAGCAATGACGTTTTGTTTAGATAAGAAGATAATAATTGTCACCAAGTCAAGATGTGGCCACCCACTCAACAATCAGTCATCAAATCAATAGTTCTAAATTTTGGCCTATAAAAGAAGGCATTTGCCATGCATTTAGGCATCTTGGTTTTCAGATCAAGATCATGTTCTTGCTCTCTCTTTTTACATTTTTGTAATGCTTAAGTTTTGTTTATATTAATCTCTTATTTATACTTTTCATTTCTTTTCCTTTACTTAGTTAACTTATATCTTATTTATGTTCTTATCTTGTTTATTTATGTTTCTCTCTTTTATTATGTTTAGCTAAGTTTATTATGTCAAGGTGTAAAGGTTACACTAATGGTGTAAGAATAAGTATAGTATAAACTCAATATGGACTTTAATGTTTGATACTAACATGTTTTGTATTTGTTATCTTGTTCACTTTTAATATTTTGCTTGTTAAATGGTTAATCTAGATTTATATTATATAACCATTGGTACAACAAATACTTGGCACTTTCATAGCCCAACCGTATGGTATAACCGACACCTGTGCTATGAAAGGAACTTGATTTGTTGTTAACATAAGTTATAATCATGAATACCTGACAACATTTACAAGTATTAACATTATTCGAATAAGGTAACTAATGTAATTATGTTAACAATTTATAATTTGATTGGAACCTCCTTTGTGTGTGGTTTCCAGTTGAGTAATAAAAAGAGTATATACTATACTTGTTTGAAATACCATTAGTGGATCCTCTAACCTTAACAATTATTTTATCCTTGTTTAATCCTTATATCAATATCACATCTCAAAGCTCTCTTCAACTCCTTTTCTATTATTATCTATTTCTTTATTTGTAGTTTATACAGTTAACCTCCATGTGATTCGACCCCAGTCTTATCGAGTTATTTATTACTTCGACACTCCTACACTTGGGAGAAGACATCAACTCTTTAATCGTGTCACACACTCATATAAGTGATTCTTATTAAGAGTATCATGCAATGCTCCACTTGAATTTCTCAATCTGTAAGAATCATTAAAAGCTTAATTTATCTTGTTTTTGCTGCAAGTAGCACTTTTCATCATAAGAATAAGTAAATTTGCTACTTCTGAACTAACATATGATTCAATTGTCCTTTTGAATCTAGATCTTGGAATCTCTAGTCAACTAGGTTGAGTTGTCATCATGACAATTCTTTGAATATAAGATTGAATCTCATTCTCCTCTATGATTTATCGACTTACTCTCTTGTTAAGCATTTTATTAGTGGATCCATGATATTATCCTCTAACTTTAAATAGTCAATAAAGATAATCTTATTTGAGAGCAACTATCTTAAGGTATTATATCTTTAACAATTGTGTCAAGACTTATCATTATATATAATATTTTATGCCCTACCAATTATAAATTGATTATTGCAATGTATATAACTTGTTGACATAAGATTTTGGCCAACTTGGAATATTATCAATAACATTTTAGAAGCTACTCTGCTTCTTTTTCATCTTTTTCTAAAGTTAAAAACTCAGACTCCTTCATAGATCTGGATATGCATGTTTATTTAAAGAATTTTCAAGAGGCTGTAGCTCCTTTGATAGTAAAGATAAACTCATTTGTGGATTTTCAATCTTTAATATTGAATATCTAATTAACATTTCTATACCATTAAAGCACATCAGATATCTCATATAATGCAGTCCATATTATATACTTTCCTCAATGGAGGAACTGTAACTTTTTTCCAGATAACATCATATTTTTATGTATTTATAGGATGGTGTTTGACCATTACATAATTCATTTGGTGTTTTGTCCAATTTCTTATAAGATACTTTATGCAGAATATAATTTACTGATAAAATATCCTCCCCCACAAGTTACGAGGTAATTTGAACTTATCAACGTAGCACTATCATTACTTTTAATTTTTAGTCCTTACATTCAGCATCATTCTCAATCTTGTCTTATCATCTTTATCCTCATGCTAAGATGAATTTCAGCCTCATTTTTAAAATGTTTATCCATTTCTAAAGCCTTGTCTTTGCTTTTTAGCAAATACACATACATAATATCTTGTGCAATCATTGAAAAAATAATAAAATACTTTTTACCACATCTAGTTTGCATAAATTTTAAATCATAAATATCAATGTGAAATAATACTAGAGGCTCACTACTTTTGTCTATGAAATAGATTATAAGACTATAACTAATTAAACAAAAAAAATCTTTACTAATCTTCTTGGCTTTTCGTTATAATAGTCATCACATTAAGCTTACATAATTCATCACATAACTATGCCTTGCTCATATACATCTCACTCTTAGTGAGGACAAGCTTGTTGGACTAAAAATCAAACTAAACCTATTCTTAGCTAGTGGTAAGCTAAAACCAAATTCTTTTAAATATCAGAAGCATTGTTAAAGAATATTATGAATTATATCTTGAGACCTCACCTAATAGCTTAAGCTATTGGATTGAGATGATTTTTTAACATGGTATCAGAGCTTTGATGACCAAGCGGTCACGAGTTTGAATCTCATCATCCCTATTTATGTGATAAAAATTAAACACAAGATAGTGTGGGTCTGTGCAAGTTTCAAGCTTAAAGGGCTTTCACTTGAGGGGGTGTGTTAGAGAATAATATATATCATATATTGGGACCTCACCTAACAGTTTAAGCTATTAAGTTGAGATGGTTCTTTGATATGATATCAGAGCTTTGATAACTAAGTGGTCACAGGTTTGAATCTCACCATCCCTATTTATTTGATAAAAATTAAGCATAAGGTAATGTGAGTCTGCAAGTTTCAAACCCAAATGGCTTTTACTTGAGAAGATGTGTTAGAGAATAATATAAATCATACCTTGAAACTTCACCTAACAGCTTAAGCTTTTGGATTGAATTGGTTCTTTGACATGGTGTCAAAGCCTTGATGACCAAGCAGTCACGAGTTTGAATCTCATCATCCTTATTTATTTGATAAACAATTAAGCACAAGGTTGTGTGGGCATGTGCAAGTTTCAAGCCCAAATGGCTTTCACTTAAGGGGGTGTGTTAGAGAAAAATATAAATCATAACTTGAAATCTCACCTAACAACTTAAGCTATTGGGTTGAGATGGTTTTTTGACAAGCATGAATCATATTGCTTAGAGTCCTTTTTTTTTCTTTTAGAGGTTATTCTTAGCACCACCTTTTCATGACCTAGGATTTTGCACACGAAAAAGAGTTTTCCATAAACAATTGTTCTCCATCAGCAGTTGTTTCATACTCAAAAAAACTATTCTTGTCAAGACATACATGATAGGTGATTTTTTATCAACTCATCACTATTTAAAGTTGTTCATCAAGTTCATTTTTGACATAATTGTTGAAAACTCTATAGCTTCCTTATCAATATTGTTCTCAATCACATTAACTTGTACATTCTTTCATTTACAATGATAATAGTTTTTAGTGTTGTGTCTTGGCTTTTTAGAAAACAAATTCAGTTGCTTTAAACCTCTTTTTATCCCCACTATTACCATTATGATCCTTAAAAGAACTTATTTTAACATGCTTTCTATTTAAATTCACATCACTTAAATTATTAAGTTTTTTTCTATATGAAGCATGTGTAGAAATTAGGTTTACCAATAAGGCAATTGAGACCACAGGAACTACTAGGTTAAGTGATGCTTTATTGTTATTAACACTAGTTTTATCTATTTATTATCTCTATAACAAGTTAACTTTGGGATTATATATCACACTTATATAATTTGAAATAATATTAATTAAATTAAATCACAAAAATTTAGCACACTAATTCTGTAAAAAACAATTTAATAAATATGTTTAATAATTAAATAAACACCTTGTTTTATATCTATATATAAATATATTGCTTGCAAATTTCAAAAAATATATATATATAGTATTCCAATGGTGTTGGGCTAGGCAAATCATTAAAACTTGGTTGTGCAAAGTTCGAATCCTAGCTCCAACACTATTTTTTCTGGCAATATACAAAAACAAAACCAATCTTCCAGCATATATACAATGGCAAAACAGAAGCACTGTGCAAAGTAGCAAAACTTAATGCAGAAATAGATTCGCACTCTTCTTTCCCTTAAATATTTTTTAAGCAGTTTATAATATGTATTTATACACACACTCATAAACGTATATAAACAGAAGTAAGGAATCACACTCGTAAAGGTATATAAATAAAAGCAAGGAATTGCAATTAACATATACATATAAAATTGCACTTGGATATATATATATAACAGTATGTATAATTATGCCCCTTTTTTTGTTAAAAAAAATTAGGCAAAGTATTTAAGAGGAATCCATATAACAAAATATATCTACAGCTTCACCTTCCTAGTTAAATGCAAATATATACTTTTAACATATTATCTATTTAATGTATAACTAGATCATACACATAAACATCACATCAAAAAATAATTAAGCAAATTAAATTGTTTTAAGATTATTGGAAGACTGTTATTTCTCTTTACTAAGATGATCTGATTTCTACAAAACATAAAATGTATATATAAATCAACAACTGAAAGAAAAATCAAATTACAGTATTTGTTGATAGAAAATAGACTTGAAGAAGTAGATTGATGTAAGCATCAATCTTCTGGCTTTAAAACAATTTATTGTCTGCTCTCTGGTGCTAGCAATGTGATTGTAATATTGTTTCCAATTCTTACTCAATTTTTTGTTCTTGACAACACAACCAAGAATAAACAGCGAATCAAAATTTATATGTTATTCTCTGTAGAAATTATAACTAAAGAAATGTAAAAGAAAAGAGTTTTAGAAAGATTAAAAGTTTTTTCAATTCTTAAAACAATGTCAAAATTGTCTTCTTCTATAGACAATTCTAACAATTAATTTTAACATGGATAACATGGATTTTAAAACAAAAGGATACAACTTTTTGATTAAAAAATATACAAAAACTCTATTTCAATTAGAATTTTAACATATATAACTTTTTCATTCATAACCCTAATAACATGTACCTATATATTTATACATGCATTCATCAAGCTTATATATTGTTTATTTTTAATCATTTTATGAGCATAGAACTTTATAAAACTTTATAAATATATATTCTATTGAGATACAAATAATTATCTGCTGATGTATATATATATTACATTTCTACAATAATGATTTTAAATTAAACGTCTAATATAAGAGTGCTCTTCAATAAGACAAAATGAGTTCCTATTCTCTATTATAATTTTTTTTTAATTTAATGAATTCACTAATTAACTAATTGTTCAATTATCATTTTTTATTTTATAAAATTATTGTTTTAAATTAAGGTTGACAGTCTTCTCCTTTGATCCACCATATTAATTTGTTAAAATATGCTTGAAGCTATGACAATTGCAATGACTTCAATAAATAAATAAAGGTGCATGATAAGTGACTTTACCCGTTTACCGGGCTATATATATATATATCTTTGAGAGATTTTGGTTAGGGATACAATATACGTGTAGAGACAACTATTGAACAGTTCTTCCGAGAATTGACAATTAGGGCAGTGTATACACCTTCTTTTATTATTTTTAAAAACTAATTCAATTAAAAATTTTGAATTTTTAGATTAGATTTTAAAATATTATTTATATTATTTTCTAACATACTCTATTAAATAAAAACATTTTGGGCTTGTAACTTACAAAAGTTCACATTACTTTGTGCTTAATTTTTATCAAATAAATAAGAATTGTAAGATTCGAACTCGTGACCACTTGATCATCAAGACTCTGATACTATATCAAATAACCAATTCAACCCAAAAACTTAAAATTTTAAATTAGATCTCAAGATATAATTTATATTATTCTCTAATAATTACATCAACAAAAATGCTCTAGAAATTTAACAAATTCCTTAAATTTCAGATTCTATTGTTGTCATGCACATATAATCACAGATTCTCAAGTATACCATGAACTCTTGTGCATCCTGGACATGTGAAAATTGAGTTTTGGGCATGGCAAGTGGCAGAACACTTTTGTCTTAATTACACATTCTTTAATTCTCTTCTCTGATATATATATAGCCATACATAGTTCTTGTCCCATGTTGCACGGATCGGGGACTGGTCACATGTACATTCCCATTGGACATTGGAATCATATGATTCAAAGAGTAACTAGCTACGATCAATAATATTGTCATGTTCCATATTGATTTAACACATCATTAATGCTGCATAATGCAATTTAAATGTTAAATAAACAAATGAACTATTCATGTCGTTATAAAAGCATGTGTTGGAATTAGCTAGGAGGAAATTCAATGAGAGAAAATTAAGAGAGATGTAAGAGGAAGTCATGAGGAAGTTTCTTTGTTTCTTGCAGAAGAAATTGTTGCGATAATAATTTTTAAAAAAAAAGAAAAAAAAAAGGAATAGAAGCATGGAAGTTGCCGTGGTTAATGAAAGTCAGAGATGGGAACAATATATTAATAAGTAGATATATGAATTAATTAATTAATGAATTGAATTCAGTGGCATGCAACTCGTCTAGGCTTATAGTATAGGAAAGAAAATGTCAGTGTCACGTTGCTTGACGCTTCAAATAACTCCTAGTTAGAACGTTGAATTTTGATATTTTATACATAACAAATTGCCCAATGGACTCATTCAATGCTTTTCCAATGGGAGAGAGACTGATTGAGGTTGCAACAAGTGACTTGGTCAGACAGTGGCAAGGATTCCGGATAATGTATATAATAATATCTAGAGCCAGGCCAAATAAAATACGGTCCCTTCATTAATGGTCTAGATAGCACCCGTTTTAGGGTTCCACATGATTTTCTAGCTAGTAATTTCAAGACTCTATGCTCGTTAATGACTGCATCATCGAATAATAATCAAACGATCTGATGACATATTACCTTTATTCTATCCTGTGATTCTCGTCTAAGAGATGATCATGTCATGCTCGTTGAACAGATCAAACCATTTTTCGTAGTTGCCAACTGAATGCAGCACGAAGTACAATCATTTCTTCCATGACCTAGTTTTTTGATGTGTGGAAAGAAAATGATGCGCCATGACTTTCTTGCAGAAACTTAAAGGCATATATAGTACTGAGACATTGCTTTTTGAGTTTTAACCAGGACAGAAAATATCTGTGTCGTTTCTTTAGGGCATGGACCTGGTTTTTATAGGAAGTTTAACTTGATGATGATAAGTTCTATTAATTTGACATTGATTAGCACATGCTAGTGACAATATTTAATGAAGGTTAATTCGATGGAGTGATTGAGGATTAAAGAAATGGTGTTAATTATTAAGGATGGAGTAGTTTGGGGAGGTAAAACCATGTATATAGGCGCTGGTGACATTGAATGAAGGTAAGATCTTCCAACGAGTCCAAATTTGATGAGATCATCGACATAGAAAGTCATATCTACCACAAGCAGGATATACTTTTTAACTTTAAATAAATAAATGGATAACCTCACCATATCTTTCTTTCTTTTTCCTTCATTGAAGCAAAAAAGATCATGTGCACTAACATAAAAACTTTCTTGAAGAGAGAGCATATATATATATATATATATATATATATTATGGTTGTGAACGTGTACTACAAGTAGGGACGATAATTTAATTTGAATTTGATGAATATTGATTATTTTATTTTTTTATTAATTAATAAATAATAGTAAAAAGTAGATACTTGAAATCTAATAAATAATTTATGAATATCTAAATTTTTTATCTTATAGATAATGGGTAATATATGAATATCAAGAAATTTGACTCGCGGATACCTATATCATATGCAAGTATTAAATAATAAATTTTATAATGGGTATTAATTTTATTTAATTATTGTAGATCCCAGAATTCCAAATACAATTTCTGTCCCAGTCCAGTCCAGTTTAATTTAATCATATGACATATTAAATTTTCTTACTCTGTAAACTTCTCCCATAAAAAAACATCATGTATTCCTTTTAAATAAGCTTGGTTGGTTGTTAGGAAAAGAAAGAAAGGAGATGGTATAATTTAGAGGGGGGTGAACTGTATTGATCAATGGATCACCAATCAGTACATAGGTTTGGAATACATACATACATACATATATATATATATATATATATATATATAGAGAGAGAGAGAGAGAGAGAGAGAGAGAGAGAGTCATCATCAAATTTGTAATAGAATAATATGCTTTGGATTACATCCACATTAGCTTGCACGTCTTTGATAATCTAATATCAAAAGCTCATCTGTCAACATGGCTGCCAATTTTTAAAAGGGCTATCCCCCTCTTTCTCCACCTTCTCCCCCATTTCTTTTTTTCTCTTGACATCACCAACTAAACCCCCTCTTAATTATCTTCTCTCTCACTCTGTCTTCTTGCTCTGATCTCCTATAATCATCATGATCATCTTTGCCGGCATCTAAATATCCGCGGTGATTAAGGGAATCCATTTATATATACATACGTATATAAGCTTTGGTTGGGGCGGCTTCGAAGTGCAATAATGGATAGTAGGTTCATCATCAACCCATTAATATGTGAGCAAGAAGAAAATGACAATAGTACTCAAGAAAGTGGTCCAGAATCATCTCCTTCTAACGATATGAAGATGGCTTCCACTTCCTCCCCAAAAAGAAGGTACTTCATCTTCACATATCCCATTAATTACAATTGATCGGAAGTATTTCGTAGAATTAGAGATCATGGTATGTGCTTAATTGGAGAGAGAAGGAGAAAAATGTTCATGCTTGTGTTGTAAGTTTGCAGTCCTGTATATATTCGTGCCGAAAACGGCATTATATTGATAGGTTGCCTTGCAATTTGTACCTTCAATTATGGAGGACGAAATATTTGACATCATGGTGTTTGTATCAGCAAGAAGGCCATGCAAAAAAGAATAGTCTCAGTACCAATCAAGGACTTAGAAGGCCCAAGGCTGAAGGGTGAAAATGCTTCACCACCGTCTGATTCCTGGGCTTGGAGAAAGTATGGCCAAAAACCCATCAAAGGCTCGCCTTACCCCAGGTACGTAACCCTCTTCCTCCTCTCCCAAATCTAATCACACGTCTTTCCTTTATTTATTTTTTCTCTCTTTTCCTCCTAACTTGTTCAGATGCATCTGGGCAAGTTCTTTCTATTCCAGAAGGATGAAAAATAATGAAAATTCGTCATAAGAAATTGCGGCGGCGAAGATTTGCTGCGAAAGCAATCCTTTTGTAAATGTATGATTAGTTAGATAACCATTCAAACAAATTTGATCAAGATCATTCAAATATAAAATTAAACTCTAAACTAATCCGTTGTTAATGAAACTATTTTCCTCGCCAAAGTTAATAAATTTACAAGTTTTTCTCACCGCAGATCTTGCAAGCATGGTCGTATAAATCTAAGACATTGTCTAGATTTCTTTCTGATTTTGAGTTATTTTATGCATTTAATCACGTATCAAATGCAAAGATGATTATAGGAACAGGTTTTCTATTTGATGATTACAAGGGTAGATAAAAAAAATGTTGATCAAGATTTTCAAGACACTGATCATGTACTTGTTATAATGTTTTGTTGTTTACAGAGGATACTATAGGTGTAGTAGTTCAAAGGGTTGTCCAGCTAGAAAACAAGTAGAGAGGAGCAAGCTGGACCCAACAATGCTAGTGGTCACCTACTCCTGTGAGCACAACCACCCTTGGCCACCTCCTTCTAGAAATACCCACCACCACAACTCCTCTCCAAAACACAACACCACCAAACCTGAAGTCTCCGCAACCCAACCTGAAAACCCAGAACCTGAACCTGAAGAAAAGTTCACGGATCTTGGAAACGGCGAGCCGCTTGTATCTAACACTACAACTTCAGATGAGTTTTCGTGGTTTGGTGTCATGGAGACAACCTCTTCAACTATACTTGAGACGCCCATTTTTGCAGAGGCAGAGGCGGATGCTGACATGGCATCGATGTTTTTCCCGATGAGAGAGGAGGACGAGTCGTTGTTTGCCGATCTTGGAGAGTTGCCGGAGTGCTCGTCGGTGTTCAGGCACCATCGGAGAGGTGTTGGACCACAGGTACAGACGTGCTAACGACACGTCGTTTATCCATGTGTTATAAAATTCAAAGGTGAGCGTTTGATGACACCACAAGATAACAAAAAAAGAAGAGCTTTCTTTAAAAAAAGACGTTTTAGATAATTTATTCTTAGGTTTTATTCTTAGGTTTTAATATTTTTCCTTGCCTTGAAGTCAGTGAAGTAAGTGAATAAAACTCCAATTCTGAAATCTGTCAGGATCCTCTTGTAATTAACTAAGCATCATTTGCCGTCGCAGAATTGGATTTTCATTACCTTATTCCGAGAAACAATGTCCGAATTATGACTTTAGTTGATAACAAGGCAACCATGCATGAGTTATGCATATGATTGTGTGTTGGTTATTTCAGCTTTGAGATTTTATCGGTTTCACTGTCTTCTCTTCCCCATCGTCTTCTTCTTCACTGTGTTTTTGGATTGTCAATAGGTTCTAAGAGCTTTGGGATTTAAATCCAATTAAACTCAAACATAACAATCATTCGGTTAAAAAACATTATCCATGGTAACGCGGAAATCAAGATCTTGATATCATTTCATTTTATGAATGGGAAATTGATCATTGTTTTGTTAAACAGAGTGTTAATTTAATAATATTTAAGTTATACTTGGTTTCCTTGGATGGAAACAAAGCGGAGATGTCAAAGGATATCCATGATCTATTCCATTATTTATACTCAAACCTACTAAAATTACTATCTATTCTCAACCCGAATCAAGGGATAGCAA
>Ga0325405_1005163_pt1 | contig 13256 bp, 4 predicted proteins | sample PopdelMetagenome_21_FD_205663 | JGI IMG/M metagenome (GOLD analysis project Ga0325405, IMG submission 205663) | Populus deltoides microbial communities from Bellville, Georgia, United States - Xylem-Control-R2 | ecosystem: Host-associated > Plants > Phyllosphere > Stem > Wood/Secondary xylem... | reverse complement strand
ATAATAGTATAAATGACTTTTATGTTCGAAAGCTAAAAAGTCAACTGTTTTTTAATATATTTAATAAACAACAATGGTAAAAATTTGACATTAATCTCTAAAAAAGAGATTTCGTTGATTTTAGAAGAAAAAAAATTCGTCGGTTCCTTTAAAAAAGAAGAATTGTCTCTTATTTTGAAAAATATTAACTTCAATCTCTAAAATGAAGATTTCATTGATTCAATACTAAAAAAAAAATTAAAAAAATCTAAGTTAATTCTGGTAAATTTATCAAACTTATAATTATAGTTTTAAAACATGTTCCAATGGGTCGATCCAAAGCTGAAACCGAGTTGATTTTAAGAAAAAATAAGCGAAGTTAAAAACCCGAGTGACCCGACGAGTTAACTCGATGATCTTGTAAAATTCGGATTTAACCCGTTGACTATATATTTTTTTAACCAAAACAACATTATTTTGATTTAAAAGAAAATCGGGGTTGATCCGGTGACCCGATCAAAATCCAATAACCTGGGTAAAAGCTGTGATTTTTGCCTTGAGCCGGGTTTAAAAACTCTGCTCATGACACAAGTTATGAGTTTAAAGAGAAAACAAATTGAAAAAAATATAGATTTTAAAAAGAGAGAAAATAACTAGTGAAAAAAATATATATTAAGATAAATAGTATTTTATAAAGTTTTAATATTTTTGCTAGATATATAAAAATAATATTTTTATAAAAAAATAATATTTTTTAACATTTTATTTAGGATTACTATTCGCCATCGCGTTTTCCATTCCCTTTTCCTTGTATTTTTTATTTTTTTTAAATGAACTTTCTCCTTGTAATTGTTGGCATTGTTGCTATTACACGCAGAAGTTCCTTTAGCTATGCAGCCCCTGCAATTGGTGATGCCTCCTTTAAACGATAGCGTTTTCTATTCTATGGCAGGCTGACTATTTTTGAAATGTTGACTTGTGATGCTATTACCATGTTTTGTTAGAACAAACGTATGATGGAAAATATTATTTTACTGTTTTATCAGTTTTTATTTAAGAGTTTTTTCTTTATTAATTACCTTTTAAAAATTTTAATCATGGTTTTTTCCATCCACCTTTGTTAATTAAATTAATAGAAAATAATGTTCTGCATGTTCCATAAACTTCAATTTCCCTCCTCAAAAGTATAAATAGTTTATCAATTGACTCTTTAAGAAAATATCTAACATGATATACACACACACATATAAAATTTTATTTTGAAGACAAATTCACTACAAAAAAAATAAGAAAAAAGCATGAAAAATATAATTAATATGAGTTTTAATCAATAAAAAAAGTAAAAAAAAATAATTCTTATGACCCAGGTTAAATTCTCCAAATGATTAAATCAATGAAATCTTCATTTTAGAGATTGAAGTAAATATTTTTCAAAATAATAGACAATTCTTCTTTTTTAAAGGAACTGAAGTATTTTTTTCTTTTAAAATCAACTAAATCTCTTGAAAAATATTGTTTTTTATCCTATTTTTAAGAGGGACTAAAGTTAAAATTTTTATAAAATTGATGAAATATCATTTTTAGGGATCAACACAACATTTAAAAAATAGCAAACGAACTTTATATTTTTAAGGACCAATGTCATTTTTCAACGAGTTTTTTATGTTTAGGTGTCATGACATACATGACGTCAGATGACAGAGTTGTCTCTTAGAATAGAAGGGGTATTGAGTTTAATCATAAAGTTATGATTTGAGGGAATCGCCACCTAATGTATGATTATTAGAAAACTTATGGTTTGCATAGCCTGAGCAAGAAGACTAGTTGTGTAAGGAGAAGATGCATAACACCTTGTGCACCATATCTAAGATAGGCTGCATTGTTGATTGATTATTTTTCTAGGTAAAGTATATATCTGTTGGTCTTGCCTAAGGTTCAAGGCGAATCTCTCTTCATGAAAAATTATCTATCTTATCCGGTTACATCTTAATCGTTCTAAGGCCTAAATTTTAGTATCATATTTATTTTCTATTTTTGTATGTTTAATACTTGAGGGTATACTTTACAATGTAATTTTATACCCTAAATATTAAAATATACAACTAAATCCTAATACTCTGAATATTAATTAAACAAAATAATTGTTGTGGGATTTTTTATATTTTAGCCAAATCCTAATGAATAATCATAAATTGGTTACGATATTCATTTTGTATGATAAAATGTGATCTTGTTTTTTAGAAAATATACATGAAAACCTTTAGAATTTGGCCGTATGCACGAAAACAAAACATATTTTTATGTTTTTGAAATGAGAAATTCTTTTGAATTAGTTTTAGAGTTTTTTGAAATTCCAAAGAAAACCGAATATTTTTAATATCGGGTCCATATCTTACAGTATAAGTTTACAACTTAATATTAAATGAAATTCTTGAAAGAAAACATGTTTTTTGTGTTTTCTAAAATAAGAAAATTGTTTTTGAATTTTTGTTTTTGAAATTTTAGGAGAAAAATCAGGTATTTTTAATATCGGATCCATATCTTCTTATATTATAAGTCTATAGCCCGATATTAGATCAAAATGTTGGGAAAAAAATATGAGGCACCCATAAATAATTTCAAAATAATCCCTTAATTTTTTAGATTTTTTTATTTTGTAAGGGTCTGTTTAACTAGACATGCAAATAAAAACAGATTAAAAAAAAAAAACTTAGGACGTGTCTGCCAAACTTGTACTTAGTCTAAAATAAAAGGTAAAAAATACCATAAAAAAACCCGCAGTCAGAAGTCAAACAAGATCTTATTTTTTTTAAGAAAAACAAGACGGGCCAAACATACATTTATGTAAAAAAACAAAGAGCAATTACATACATTTACGAGAACAGAAGTGGACAAGATAGAAATATAGATCATAGAAATTACATATAAACTTGGTTTTGATATTAAATTTTTTTTTCTTTTCTTTTTCAATCCATAAAATTAGCATATGTAGCGTGTTTATTTATTTTTTAAATCTTTATGGAATAAAATTAAATGAATTATATATATATATATATATATATATATATGTGTGTGTGTGTGTGTGAAAGAACCAATTCAAATTTCATGATATGATTTATATTATTCTCTAACAATATATATATTGATAAAAAAAACAAAGCCAAATTTAATAAAACACTTAAATAATATGTAATCAACAAAATCATAAAACAAAAATCCAAACTCACTGTAAATTGAATCAATGGGAAAATTATTTATGTATTTTATTATATTTGGCTTGATATTTTTATTTTTTTAATCAAATTATATACATATATATAATCAACGAAAAATGATTTTTTTTGGAGTTCCTATAGTTTTTTAATTAATTGAGGTTTACAAAACATAATGGCATTTTTCTTTTATTTTTTGCTAAAAGAGTTTGACGAAAGGTTTGTTTATCAATGTGTGAAAAATAAAGATAGTAATTGATAAAGAACAAAATTTTTAATTTTTTTTTTATGTAACCCATATACATGAAGGGAGTAAAATAAAGTTAACTTTTATTCAAAAGATGCAATTTTTAGACCCAAAATAAAGTTTATCAATGTGTCGATTTTGGGTTTCTTAGACCCAAACAAAATAAATGTGAAGAGTAATTTTTTTTAATTAGTTTCAAAATTCATTTAAGAGATCTGATTTAAAATAAACAAAGCAAGGTAACATTTAAAAAAAAAATGATGTTTTAGGATGATATATATATATATATTCTCAGATCTTAATCCATTTTTATAGAATCAGTGCACTTTATTTAGGATTTTTAATTTCCTAAAAAACAATTAAATGGTGACTTTATTTTTTTTAATTCTTAATCCAAAGAGGTAATGCAACATAATTAATTTGGGCTTTAAGCTAATTTTCAACTTATTTTGGATCAACTTGCAAAGTTCCTCTGAAAAATTTAGTTTTAAATTTATGTGGTTTTCCCTATCTTTAATAAGGCTTCAATGATATCAAAAAATCATCTCAATCTAAAAATTTAAGTTGTTAGGTGAGGTTCCAATATATGATTTATATTATTCTCTAGCACACCTTTTCAAGTAAAAGTCTTTTGGGCTTGAAATTTGTACAGGTCTGCATTATCTTGCGCTTGATTTTTATCAAATTAATAGAAATGATGAGATTCAAACTCGTGATTACTTGGTCATTAAGGCTCTGATATCATGTCAAATAATCATCTCAACCTAAAAATTTAAACTATTAGGTGAGGTCCCAAAAAATAATTTATATTATTCTCTAACAAATAGTAAGTTGATAATTTCAGGTAAGAGATTAATTATTTTATTCAATTTTCCAATCACTTCGCTTATGGTTCGTTAGCAAATGCATAATAATCAAGTTGCACATTAAGATAATAAAAATGACATAAATTTAACTTGCATAAGACATTCTATTTAGATAAAAACTAGATAGGAGGTCATGTTATGCTCCACGCCAGTTAAATTTTTCATAATGTAAAAAGAAAAATTATTCAGATAATACTAGTGTTTTAAAAAAAGTAAAAAAAATAATGAGACTCGTGTTATTAATTTAAATGAGTTTAATAAACTTGGTTAATTTAATAATATGATTAAAAAAACATCGATAATAAATAAAGCAAATAATAAAAATTTAACAATAATTAACTATAAAAAATAAGATGTCAATACCATATTTAGGAGAGAAAAAAAAAATATTTTTGGAGACTTACCGTTGCTCCGCCATAAACACCAATCCACCACCAAAAAGACATACCAAGACGGTTATAATGCAATTGTGAAAGACTTCACGACAATATTAAAAGACGTTGTAAGGGCTGTTAGAAAAACAATTTGAAAAATAAATCAAATAAAATATCATGAAGAGAACACCTCATTCTTATATTTAATTAATTAATTTAATTTTATTCAAAATAAAAATTCTTTTTAAAAAGATAAAATTAACTAAGAACAAATAAAACAACCCGAGACAACTCGGGTCATTTTTAAAATCAGTGAAAAATCCTATAGAATTCTAATAAAAAAATTAACGGAGCGCAATCTCCAATTAAATAAGTGTTGAATGAAAAAATGAAGAAAAAACTTGAGCTTAAAAAAGTGAAAAAAAAACCAAGTAAACCCGAACGAATCTCCTAAACATGGATTAATCTCTTAAACTCGCAACCCGTGAAATCCTAGACCCAAACTTAATAAAGAAGCTCAATTCCCAACCAATTTAACATTGAATGATGAAATTAAAAAAAATTAATTTAAAAAATTGTCAAAGCAAAAAAAATCAAAATTAAAAGAATGAATATCAAATATAATAAAAAAAACTGGAGAATGAAATTGTAAAACAAATTATATTTTAAAATTAATCTCAAATAAAAAAATAGCAATAAAAGAATGTGGACTAAAAGTAACAGTTGAAAAGATTGAAGGAGGATGACATTGAAAAATAATTCTAATTTTATAAATTATTATAAATTAAATAAATAGTAATCAAAGGGATATGGACCAAATATAAAAGAAAAACAAAGTCAAGGGTTGTTTTGAAAATTGAATGGATCAACATGAAAATCAAGGAGGAGAGGAAAATGAAGAGAAAAAAAAAAGAAAGAGTCATCAGCGCCAAACCAGAAGTCTGTTGGCCATACATGCCGCTTATAAATGGAAGGGCCGCTGAGTCAATTCAAACACCATCACAAAAGTCACAATTTGGCATCCCAGGTGTGCCGCATGCACTGTGTAAACACTCAGAAATAATAATCTCATCTTGATTTTAGTAAAATAAAATAAAATACAAAGAACGTGGAGAAATAATTAAATTGAACAAATTAATTGGATTAAAAGAGAAGTTATTTAATGAGAGGGGTGAAATTAAAAACAATAATAAAGAAGTAAGGAGCTAGTAAAAAGAAAGAGAAAAAGTGGGGGTCAATGGATTAATAAAGGGAATGGTGGGTCAATGTAAAAATAGAATAAATATGGGATGCAAGATGCAAATAAAGAAATAATATAATTCTAAATAACAAAAAAATCTTTAGAAATTCCTAGATAGTTTTTAAATATGGAAAGAATATGAAGTTAGTTTTATATATATATATATATATATATATATATATATATATATAAAAGTAGTTTTGACATCAAACAGGAGCAACTATAGAATTTATTCTATAAATAAACAAGGTTAATGTGAATAATACACTCTTAAAATTATTTAATCTTGATTAACATATAAACTAGTTTAAAAATATATATTAGTCATGAAAAAAAAAAAGCAATTATATATAAATCACAACTGATTTACACGGTAACCGGTTATGCCATGATTTGGTTTGATCGATCATACACAAGACATGAAAATAGTGGTGCCTTTGGATTTTTCCAAAGCACCCAAGATTTCAAGTAGCCGCCGAGCATATACTTTTAAGCAACTTTTTTTCCGGTCACTATATATAATTGCTCTAAAACTAATAATTTAGAGAAAAAAGCTACAATTTAAAAAATATATATTAAAATATATTAAGAAGAAAAAAAATGATGAACCTAGTATTTAAAAAAAAATTACAAAATATTTATAACTCATAAATTTTATTCTTTTATCTAAAGAAGGGTCCAAATATTATTTTTCTCTATAACATTTAATGAATAATAAATATCTTTTATTTATTATCAATATTATCAATAAAAAATAAATAAATCTACTTCCTAGATCACAACTGATTTACACATGCAATCGGATATATATATTTCACGAACGTGCTTTTTTTGGTATCAAAGAAGCAAACTAAACTTCATTAATCATTCTGTAATTTGGTCTGTTTAAACAAAAAAGAAAAAGAAAAAGAAAAAAGAAAAAAGATAAAGTCTCCTCGTTTTGAGAGAATAAGGGTTTGAAGAGAGGATGATGGACTCATGAAGAAGACAAGAAGCTTTTAGCTTACGTTGAAAAACATGGCCATGGAAGCTGGCAAACCCTGCCAGCAAAAGCTGGTGATTTATTAACTTTTTATACTCTCAGCCATGCTCTATACACCACTCACCAATGAAAATTTCTATTGGTATTTTGAGATGATATTTATTGATCGATTATATTTCATTGCTAACTTTATTGGTATTTACTGATAAAATATTTCTGTCAATAAATATTGAGAGAATTACAGTTGGAATAAAATGAATTGAAAAAAACTAAAAAGTACGATAACGTATAATTTTTTGTAGATGATTTTACTAGCGAAATTATAATTAGATTAAAACAAGGAAAGTCGTATAGTGACGTGTCACTTATACAGAGAGAATTGCTGATAGATTGATAGACGAAATAATTTCATCAGTAATAGTTAATATATGACCTGGTCGTCGACCCTCCCCTCTCCTATTTCTCCTTCTTCCCCTCTGCACCCTTTATCTCAACACAACTCATCCATTTTCGACTTTACCAATCACAATAGCAATTTTATTGTGGATTTTGCATTTCAACATGGTTATGGTCATGAAGGGAAGACAAAGGACAACATCAAGGCTAGAATAAATATAATGTTATTTTGTCACTGTAAAAATATGAATTTGGTTTATGCTGAGTCACTGGTCGCAAAGCCCAAAGAAAGTTTCGTCTTAGACAAGAATACACAACTACTGGTGTATGAATGATTGAAGAGTCTGCGTTTTCTCAATGAACATGCCTCAAACATATCAAGATTGGTTAATTTGGAGGATTGTAGATTTTATGGAATGAAGAGCCATGATTACCGCGTGTTTATGCAAACACTAATTCCATTAACTTATCATTATTTATTGCCAAAGGAGATATGAGATGCACTTACGGAGATTAGTCATTTCTTTAGAGATATATGCTCTAGTAAGTTGCAGACACAACACATTGAGAGGCTTGAAACGAATATCATTGAGATAATATGCAAACTTGATATGATATTTCTTCCATCAGTTTTTGACTTCATGAAGCATCTATCCATCCATTTACCATATGAGACAAAAGTTGAAGGCCCAATCTCGTATGGATGGAAGTATCCATTCGAGAAGTTAGAGATTACATATGCAATGTAATCTTCGATATTATTTTCATTATTTTTTTAATTGAAAACATTCGTTTTATTCCATACATGTACTTGTTCAACCTTAAAAAAAAAGGTAAAAAACAAGGCGCCTGTTAGGGCATTGATATATGAGGCCTTTACGTGTATTTTTCGTCTATAAAACCATTAGCGTTTTTTTTACCGTTAGAAATGAAATTATTGACAAATAGTTTCCATTTGTGAATTTGTCAGTAAAATTATTGTCGAGGGAATGGTAGTGTAAATACCGACAAAAAATTTCATTGATAAAATTGTTAAATGTGGTAGTGCACAAGACATCAATTTCATTCTCATGATCTCTTCCTTGTTTTCTTCATATAGGATTTCAAAGATGCTGTAAAAGTTATAGACTCAAGTGGATAAATTACTTGAGACCAAATATCAAGAGAGCAAAGTTCAGTCCATAGAAAGAGCAAACCATCATTCCATTGCATGATCTTCTTGGAAACAAGTCATATGCCAGTTCTTATATATATCTCGTGAATCCTTTAGACGTTAGGTCCATAATCTTTTCATTCTCAACATGTTTTAGCATACATATTTTTAGAGTTTTTCTCTCTAAAATATCATTGCATTTTCTCTCTCTAAAAAGAAACATACTTAAGCATTGGAGAATCCCAAAGTCATTATAAAGAACATTTTATAGGTACAAATCACTAGCCACCTTGGCTCATCAGGCGCCAGGTATAGGCTACCGGTCATCTTAGTCAAGAAGAATGGATCAGATTACTAAAATTAAGAGATTAACCGATTATCCATCATATGAAACTTACTCCTAAGTTGTTTGGATATTTTGGGACATTATCACTAGCACCGTCGGTGGAAACCTGATAAAAAAAGCCATCATTTATCCTTTCGGTACTGATTTTTGACAATCTCAATCACTACCAATGATAGGTGATCATAATACATTTGAGATGGAACATACCGTAGACTACCAAAAGGGTTTAACACCTTGTTTAGTTTGCTGTTTTTTAGGTTTATGGGTGTGTTTAGCAAACACCTTTTAAGCTTATTTTTGGTAATTTTATTACAAAGAAAAATGAGTTTTTGCTAAACAAAACCTTAGAAATAATAAAATAAAATAAAATAAAAAAAATTTTCTTTATTTTTGCATATGTCTAAAAATTCTAAATTTTTTTATGCATATTTTTTATGAGAAAAAATCTAAAATACTTTAACATGTTTTTTTAAAAAATATTGCATGGATTTTACAATAAGTTTGTAAAATTTCAAAGGATTTTGGCCTACATTTCAAAAATATATATAAAAAAATTCTTTTAATACGTGGGATTTTAAAGTTATATATAAGATATATTCTTGATATTAAATAAAAAAATAATTTATTTTATTTTTTATGTTTGCATTAGAACAATTATGTTTTTAACCTGATAAGATAAGAATTTCATTACTAAAAAAGACTTTTCTTAAGCCCTAGATGGATCAACGATTATAAAACATAACATTTTCTTAGTTTATATCAGAAAAATAAATAATGCAGCTTAACTGCCTAAGTGATATTTGAATAGATCTTCTAACATAAAGTTGGAATTAGGGTTTTAAGTTCTAAGGTTTTTAATATATTCTTAAAACTTAATAATTTATAAGATTATAATGAAAAAATAACACATCAACAATTTATACAGTGGTAAAAACCAACCTAAAGAAAAAAATAATTGAAACTAAGTTGAGAAAATAATCAAAATTTAAAAATAGTTAGGAAAATAATCAAAACTTCAAAAAAAAATAATAATCTTCTAGACCTTATTTAAAGGTTTCTCCAACCTAGGTTATTGTAACCAACTAACTCTTTATAAAACTAGGTATGTAGAACCTTATATCCGAGTTGAGCTTAATCCAATATTTAGATCTAAAGTTATGATTCTTTTCGCCAAACAAGTCATTTGATGTGTAAAGATTTTTTTCTTAAACTTTGTCATATCTATATAATCCATAAATGCATCAGCAAGACTTTTCATGTTGTCTCTGCAACTAGATCAAATTGGGTTACCAAGAGAGCTCCATTTAATATTGACCTTGATCCAACCATGTTATTATTAGTTCAACTATTTTTTCTTCATTTCTCCCCTTTTTTCCTCTCAATTTAATTATTTTTTTCTCATTTTAATCCTCAAACCTTTTTTTTATAGTATTTCAGATTGCTTTTAAACCTACCAAGTCAATTAAATCATATTGATACAACTCCCACATAGTTTAATTTTAAAATCATGATAAGCAAGAAATTGGGTTAAAATGTATTTCTTCTGTTAATTTCATCTTTATTTTTTTCAATTTAATCCTCATACTTTTTAAGTGGGTCACACCGAGTCATTTCATCCCTATATTTAAAAAAAAAACTCGACATGACACAGGCCTCGAGTCAACCAAGTAGCGGATTAGCCAGAGTTTTATAGCAATGGTATTTTCAACCCTTAGACTTCAAAAAATATTATGTCATTCTTTATTTGGTATTTTAATGCTTTTTTTTTTTAATCTAACTTAAAAAAAGCCTTTTTTTATGAAGCTTTGAAAGAAGTTAGGCCTGTTTTTATTTTAGTCACATGAACAACCCTTGTTTTTCTTGTTTTGTATGAAAAAAAAACTCACCCACCTGGTTAGGGTATAGATAATGAAAGACAATTTTGAAAATAAAAGGTTGTTAATTCCAGTGGGGTGAATGATCTAGATTACGGATGTAGCAGGTTTATTGAGGGTTAATTCGAGTCTTTTTTAGTCCTTATTTTAATTCAATATTTTTATTTTTAATTTCATTATTTGACGTTGATTTGATTGAGAATTGAACATTGTAATTTATTTTGATTTGCTTTATTTATGGGGTTATGACATTTTCAGGACTTGAATTGTAAATTTAGATAATTAACTCAAGTTTACCCAGGTTTATCTGATATATTGTCATCTCAATGCTTTTATATATAAAAAATACCATTCAATATTGGTTAGATTTTGAATTCATGATGACATTATTTTTGCTTTTTGAAAACATATTAACAATGCCTAAATATTGTTTTTTGCATTCAATTGTTTTTTTAATCTAACTATGGTGTCACGTGGCCTAATAGTCTAGGAGTTGTAACATAGAATTCTCGGATTATTTAATTAATTGCATATATAAAATTTTTATTTGTGATTATAATTTATTTTTTTATGTGAAAAAAATGCTTTGTAAACACTTATAAATTCTTTCTTTTTTTGTTTTAGAAGAAATTTTATTTGCCTTGCGCGTGGCTAATGAGCTTCTAATTAAGTAATAAGCTAAAGGGTGTGGGGAATTCACTGTTCACCCACACCCAATACATTGTGGATTACAACAATAATCCACAGTGCATTTTTTTTTTAGTTTTTTGTTTTTTTTTGCACTTTTCTTTTTTCCCTCTATTTTCTTTTTTTTCCCAAAATTATCTTTGTCAATTTTATTTTTTTAATATTGAGCTGGTTAAAAATTTTATTTTGTAATTTTTTTCCTTTAAAATACCGTGGATTGCTATGGTGTTTTTCCACATGGTTTTTCTATTTTATTTTTTAAAATTATATTTTTTGATTTTATTTTTTTAATATTAAGCTGATTAAGAATTTAGTTTTGTAATTTTTTTTTCTTTAAACATTGTTGATTGCTACAGTGTTTTTCCACATGGTTTTTTTTGTTTTTGTTTTTTTATGATTTTCTCCAAAATTATCTTATTTTATTTTATTTTTTAATATTGAACTGGTTAAGAATTACAGTTACAATATGTGAAGAAAGCATTATAGCTTTCCTCACAAATTACTGTTGATTGCTACAGTGTTTTTTTCCCACATAGTTTTTGTTTTTGTTTTTTTATTTTTTTTTCTAAAATTATCTTTGTCAATTTTATTTTTTTAATATTAAGCTGGTTAAGAATTACAATTACAAGTAAATACAAGTAAGGCTAAATCATGTAGGGAAAACACTGTAACTTTCCTCATAAAACACTATGGATTGATACAGTTTTTCCTCATATGGTGTTTTTCCAGTTTCTTTTGCGTTTTTTTTGTAATATTTTTTTCCAAAATTATCTTTGTCGATGTTATTTTTTTAATATTGAGCTGGTTAGAATTTAACTTTGTAATAAAGCTTAATCATGTGGGGAAAATACTATAACTTTCCTTACAAAATACTGTGGATTGCTACAGTGTCTCTCCATATAGTTTTTTTTTTCTTATGATTTTTTTAAAATTGTCTTTGTCAATTTTATTTTTTTAATATTGAGCTGGTTGGGAATTACAATTATAAGTAATTACAAATAAGGCTAAATCATGTGAGGAAGCAATATAGTTTTCATCACAAAACACTGTAAATTGCTATAGTGTTTTCCAGCATGATTTCTTGGTCCCTGTTTTTTTTGTGTTTTTATTTATTTTATTTATTGTCTCTGTCGATTTTTTTTTTAATATTAAGCTGATTGAGAATTTAGCTTTATAATTTTTTTTCTTTAAAACATTGTGAATTGCTACAGTGCTTTCCTGCATGATTGTTTTATGATTTTTTCCAAAATTATCTTTGTCGATTTTTTTTTTGGATATTGAGATGGTTAAAAATTATAATTACGATAAAACTAAATCATATGGGGAAAACGTTGTTGTTTTCCTCACAAAACACTGTAAATTGCTACAGTATTTCTCTAAATAGTTTTTTTTTAATGATTCTTTCTAAAATTATCTTTGTCGATTGTATTGGGAAAAATACTGTAGTTTTCCTCACAAAACATTATCAATTGCTACAATGTTTTTTCTCATGGAGTTTTTTCCTTCCAAAATTATCTTTGTTGATTTTTTTTAATATTAAGTTGGTAGACAATTTAGCTTTGTAATTTTTTTTGCTTTTTATTAACAGAAAAGCTAAATCATATGGTGAAAGCACTGTATTTTTCCTCACAAAACACTGTGGATTGCAACAAATCATATTGCTCAGTCTCTAAGTTTTTGATCACCAACACAATTTTTTTTCCGTCATGAAATATTGGATCCATCATACCTTTAGTTTCTATTACTTATTCAGCGCTGGTTCACAATTATAACACTATCAAGTACATGTGTTTTATAAGCTCGTAGCGGTGTGCGGGCTTGCTATCTCATATTGGTTGTAACTTGTAATGATTTGTAGAAGAAAATATATGATAAAATATAAGTAGAGACATCCATGGCC
>Ga0325405_1005162_pt1 | contig 13257 bp, 4 predicted proteins | sample PopdelMetagenome_21_FD_205663 | JGI IMG/M metagenome (GOLD analysis project Ga0325405, IMG submission 205663) | Populus deltoides microbial communities from Bellville, Georgia, United States - Xylem-Control-R2 | ecosystem: Host-associated > Plants > Phyllosphere > Stem > Wood/Secondary xylem... | reverse complement strand
CGCCACACAACCATACACATGGGCCATATAATGACAAACTCATCTTTTTAATATGGATTGCTATAGTGATTTACCTACATGTTTTAGAGTTTGTTTTTATTAATCATAGTATAATGGTGTGGTCTTGTTGTTTTGTTTAATGTCATGGACCAACAAGAATGTTACAGGTGTTGCGATAGTAATAGATGACTCATTATCAATTATGAAGTTTTTGTTATGACTTCTGTCTATGAATTGCATCTTCATGAAACTTTCTTGAAAAGTTCTCTTCACTTTCTCACTCATCTCCTAATGTAATGATATACTTTTATTGATGCATCAACCCAAGTCAGGTGAATTGCACCTTAAAGCTAAAGGTTTTAACGCCACTCGTTACACAACAAAACTAAAAAACTTAGTGTTTCATTGTACACCTAGTCATAGATTACTGTGGATTAGAACAATGAAATAATCATTTTGTCATTTTCAAACAAAATCATTTAGCAATTATGGGCAAAACAGTCTTATCCATAAGGTCTATTTTTCATTATCATATTTATCGAGAACAAATAAGTTTTTTTACATTTTAGATTCACGATGAATGTGTTAAATACCTTTAAATTAAAATTTTGGTTCAAGATCTTTTCGATCTTTTAATGCTTTAGTTGTATAGTGAAATGATTATATTTTTCTTAAAAGTAAAAAATAAAAATAAAACTAACATTCAGGGGCTTTTTATATTTTCATCATATTTTTTTAGTTATAATCAATTTGAATGAGAGGCAATCCAATCTTTTAACAAATATAAAAATAACTAAAAAAATAAAAGTTGATGAGCTTATTAGCGAACTATCATGCAAAAAATATTATCATCATTTAAGCATTTTTTTTATGTTAGAAAAAAATTAACTCAGCCTACAACATAACACAAGTCATCTGGCCATATTTGTTTTTACGTTTCAAAAGTGTTTTTGAAAAAATTTAAAATTTAAAATTATTTTATTTGCTTTAAATTAATATTTTTCTGGTGTTATTAAATCATTTTGATACGCTGATATCAAAAATAATTTTTTAAAAATAAAAAATATTATGTTAATATATTTTCAAATAAAAAATACTTTAAAAAGCAACCATAATCACATCGAGAATCACATTTCCAAATACATTGAAGTATCAACCTTAACTATCATAATAAGCCTAAGCTATCATGCAAAAAAAACAAAACCGCAGCAGCTTGAGAAGAACAATCTCCCATGGAAGCCGCCAATTACCAGGCATTTCATACACCTAACTGACTAGACCTAATTCGAATCTGTGCTGTTGTAGGGTTAACCTGAGCGTTGCAGTTTCGATTGCTTTTTGGGTCACATAACGATTAAAAAATAAAACAAAGAAAGAAACGTCAGCTATAGAAGCCTACAAGGAGGCCCCATTGTCAATTGGATTTTGGGGTAAAAAAAAACCAAGAACTCATCCGGGCATGCAGTCAAAATATATCATCGAAAGTAACGAGCTTTCGAGCTGGGCACCGAGGATTCTCATATTTTTTTTTTTAAGGTGAGGTCCCTTCCATCAATACTCGATGCTGACATTGCATGATATGACTAGCTTTTAATATAGTAAAGATTTGATTGGAGAAGCAATAACCCTAACATAAATCCAAAATTTATTCCTAAATGCTGTTGTCAATTTGTTACGCCACATCAACATCAGCCAGTAGTTCGAAAATAGCATGCCTATAACTTTTCAAGCGTGCATTTAGCTTTGACGAGATATAATTCAGCCAGGTGAAGTTGCATGGGCGAGACCACATAGCTCTAAATGTAAATGGGTCCTCCATATGGACCTACCAGGGCCACCTCCAAAGACATTTCACTTGAATAAACTAGAACCATTGTTGCTCATTTTTCCAGATGTTAAAACAAGGGACCCCTTTCAATCTGTCCACTATTCCACAAAAATCAAAGCTAAGCACATGCTGGGCCGGGATAAAAAAAGAAAAGAAAACAAGATAACAAGAATAATTTGACAGGATGATGCAAGGGCGCGGGGCTATATACTGCCTTTTTACAAGGGGAAACTTAGGGACACTTGTTTTAGTGGGTTGAAAATATGTTTTCTCATTTAAAAAAAAATTTGCTTGAAATTAATTTTTTTTTTATTTTGAATTGTTTTGATGTGCTAATATAAAAAATAATTTTTAAAAAAATAAAAAAAACATTATTTTTATGCATTCTACAAAAAATACTTTAAAAAGCAACCGCTACCACATTTCCAAACATTACCTTATACTAATGCAGTTTATTGTTATGAAGGATACCATGGGGTCGAAATACAAGCCATTTAATGAACAAACTTCCACAACACCTCCAGCAAAATTCACATCAGACTACACTTGTCTTTTGACTTTGCATCAAACCTGGAAGATGAAGAAGATGTGGTTTTCCCACTGCTCCTTGGCACCTGCAAGAAAAAGAAGAAAGAAATCAATCTTGTGAATCAGTAATCATATATGGTTATAAGTTTAAAATAAAAGTGCCATCGCCTGCCTCGTTAGAAAAGAAATCAAAACAAAAGTTGAGTGATCGCAAATAGTATTCCAAGAGAACGAAGGGATCTACAGTCAGAACAAATCATCTCTATATAGGGCACTACCTCAACCCTTAACTTTATGCCATCCTAAAATGCTGCTAAACGGAAGGTTCTTGTCAACGTCCATGAATGACAAATCCTAGATCAAACTATCAAATTGGCAGATGACCACGAGAAGAGTGGGAATTCACAAACTCCACGTTAAGTTTAGACTTTAGATATAAGAAGTGCCAGAAACTCATTTAAATCGTAAGCATCTTGTATTTATTGATTGGTCGCATGCCTTAAATTAAAATACATTATTCATTAAACCTCGTTAATGAAGTATCCTTATGCTGGTTTTTTTTTTAATAGAAATCAAGTCAATGACCAGCCAAGGTAGGCCAATAAACAATAGCAGCTGAAAAACTAATACCATGATTTCTTATTTCTATAGCCAACAAAATATCCAAAGCATCCAAGCATAAAAATTATAAATGATCTACCTGGGGGCCTGTGATTAGCCTCGAACCACCAGTACTGGATGCTTGCTGCATGTTATGGCGTTGAGGCGGCGGCGGCGGCGGCTGCTGCTGCTGCTGCTGCTGCTGCTCAAACTCCTGTTGCTGCAGAGCTATTGCCAGTTGCAGATCAGAGCTGCCATAATAGCACAATTAGTACATACATTCATGAATAGAGATCACTAAATTAGTAATGGTCGTATATCCACATTCCAACTAAAGATTAAATGGGTGCATAAGCAACAAAAGTTAAAAGAGTACTTTATATCCAAACCCGCTTGTGCAGCACTATCGATGCTGGCAAGATAATCCTGAGACATGTAGTTAAAAATAAGTTTTAATAGTAAAATATAAAAAGATGAAAAGTTCTAAGAATATTTGGACCAAAAAGTACATACAGCAGTACTGGTCACGGCATTGTGCTCATCCCATGGGTCATTTGAATGACTTTCCACCCTGAATTCCTTGAAGTTGCCTGTCATAAACAATGTATCTCCATTTACCTGAAATCATGGGAAGTTAAGATTAGGATACATATTCTCAGGGGAAGAAAAGATCAATATACTTTCCACAAACAATGCCTAAAAAGAACAATTCAGCAAGTTATTCAATAAGGTATGGCAAATTCAGAAATCTGATATATACCTTTAGCTTATTTTGAGGTTACAGAAGAAAATTGAAAAAAGTCAGAAAATGAATTTGTTACTCATGGGCTTTTGGAAGTTAGGAGTTTAAAGGAAAATCTTTATTACCATTGACTTCTATTAAGACACCCAATGTAGCATGACTGCCAGCAAAATCACGTTAATTTTGATTAGATGTGGAATAACACACACCTCAATCCAGATTTTAGAGTAGAACAAAATTATATCCTTGCATACTAGTTTTGACTAGAACTGGAATTGGGAACCAACCTCAGTATAGTATTTTATCTAATGCCTTAACAAAGATGATATCTGAGCACACAGTCTTACCTCATTTAGTTTCTCCCACACCAAATCAGGCTGATTAATGTAACCTTGGTCTGTAGCTAAAAGATACAGCTCACCATCATACTGCAAATTAAACAGGAGTAGATAAACCTTTGACATCCAGGAAAAGAAAAACAGGAATCTAAATAGTATTTCTTTAAATGGGTCACTACTAATAACAGGTCTAATTTGAAATAAGAAGCTACAGCATGAAGGCTAAGCCACAAAAGAGCGCATCCCAAACTGTAACTAACCTTAAACATGGTGCTAAAGTGATTGTTACGGAAAAAAACACACAGCTCTCGCTCTTTAAGCCCATCCTGTAAGCAAAAGAGACTGCAAAAAATATCAAGGAAAACAGATGATGACCAAATCCAGATCCAGCACAAAAAATAAATCTACAAGGAACAGGGAGATTCAATAGCCAAGCACTGGGTCAACATACCCATAAAAGGTCAACTGACTAGCATTGTTCTTCAAAAAGTTCCCTATCAGCTCCCCTAAAACATTTCAAATATATTCAATATATTAACTTACCACACAATATATCGTACAATAGGATGTAAAAGAAACAAAGATATGAATAAAATCCAAGACAGCTAACATATTTTAACATGAATCATCACTCACCTTGCTGTGGAGTGATTTCATCCTTAGAACTCACAGTTCTATCAGCTTGTTCTGCAAGAACCACTTCACCTTCATACATAGGCTCTCGCTCTTCATAATTTGAAGTTCCTGTATCCAAAATGCATTCTTCTCCCTCGTATATTGGCTCACTGCCATCAACACTTGAAGTAAAGGTATCAGGTGCGTCTATGTTCTGCATTCTGCCAATAGATGAATTTGACTCTAGAACTGGTGAAGCTGACCCTGGTACATCCTCCTTGTCACGCCCATTTGAAATATCTGCTGGTTCATGAACCTCGGTAATAGAAGTGCACTGATTCTCAACCTTCTGACTGTAATGTAAAATATCCACACGGTCTCCATTCAAAGATGCAGTACTCTTTGCACAAGAAAGGGACATTGCGTCTTGAATCTCAACACCTGTGTCAACACTACGATTCTTAATGGTATCATCACAAGAGATATGTTCTCCAGATTCTGTACAAGTTGAATGATCAAAATGAACATTCAGATCAGTCTTTAAGGAAGAGCACGTCATTTCCGGTGGAAGAGTAGTTTCCAAGGATGTCAGATTATTATTATTATCATCATTGCTCAATGCATTAAAACTGCCATCAATACCAACAGGTCCCTCTGATGTATCCAAGGAAGTCACAGTCACATCCCCCTTCATAGATGTACTTTCATCTGAACTAACAAACAAAACCCTTCCATTAACATCAGATACAAGAGAATCGCCTGCTGAACATGGCAACTCAGCCTCCGAAAATTTTAAGACACTCAATAGGGCTGCTGCTTCTTCTAAATCCCCTTTTCTTACATTTTGATGATCAGAGGCTGAACGTGGAGAATCATCAAAAGACCTAGCTTTTGAAAGACAGGGAGAAGGAACGCCCAAAGTTGCAGTTGTAGCAGCAACAAAGTCAACGCAGTCTTCCTCGGTCTTACTTTTAAAATCTTCCCTGGTAACATTTTTACTTTCATCTTCCATGTTTCTTGTTTCCAGAGCAACAAGCTCCCCCATAAGAGTATTATAGGACTTTGACCCGATGGCATTAGCAGTATCATAGTCCTAGTGCATATGATTAAAGAAAATCAATCATTCCCAAGTTAAAACCAAATCACGACATCCAACCATGGAGGCTTTCTAATAAAAAGCAGGACCATTTAAGGAACAAGGAGGAAGGTATTGTCAATTTTACATCCTGATAATTTTAACTACTTATTTCCCCAACATAATGCAACTAACAAAATATGCTTTTGCAATTACAAGATTCTGAACAACTTTAAGAATCAGGAACTTACAAATAATAAAATATAAAAGAAAGCAAAAGGAAAGAGCAATTCCCATCCAAATGTAATAGTGAAACCCATGCAAATTGTGAAAAATCGATTTTTTTCTCAGCATCAAGATAACAAATGGGATCTATCAAAACAGAAAGAACCTGTGACCATTCATATAAGAAAATGGTCTCCATCTGATGAGAGGAAATAAAGTAAGTTTTAAAAGTGGCTAATATAGAAAGCATCCACAAAAGGTAAAATTACGCAATCAGTATGCAAATAATGAGATCTCAATGACATAATTTAGGATCTTGGACCTCCATTATCGGGTTTTTTTTTTTTTTTTGGTTTTATACTTCTTTGATTGAGTGGTGCCTCGTTTATGAAAAAAAGAAAGAAGCTCTATGTCTAAATGATCTCTTTTGAACAAGAGATCATGCAACAAACAAAGCATAACTTCTAGAAAACAATCTAACAAGACAAAAGGACAGAAAATTCAATTGCCATTGCACCGCGGACATGTTTTAACTGAGCTATATTTAGTCTAGGGGTAAATCATGTCCAAATTTTAAGGCTTTAATTTGAAATAGGAGTATTAGTAATAAAAAAAAACTAGCACCCAATAAATCTGATCAAGAACAGATCCCATTGCAAAGTAACAATTATCCATTGGCTCAACATATACAGAAAATTTTTTACTTGAAGGCAACTGGATATCGAATCAATACCAGTTAAAGAGGTAACCATGCACCAAATCAATAACAGTTGATTCACAATGAAGTAGCGAAAAACTAAAAACTAATTTCTAAAAATCTTTAAGCCTCCAATTCTTGCTAGCATTACCTAATCTTCAATATGGTGCTTACAAGTTTTACTCTGGCTTCAAACAATTTTCACTAGCGGCAAAAGGTAAACAGCAAATGACCTAACATGACAAGTGCTTACTGCTTCACACAAGTATTTTCATTTCCTACCTTTTATTTTAAGAAAACAATTAACAAGGTCTGCATGAAAACGGACAAAAGTATTTCCTGTCAACAGACATGCCAAAATATGCAAGATTCCAATATCAAGATTACAAAAACATATTATTCCCATAAATGAGTCTGATTCCCAAATGACATCCATCCATGAAAAACCACTATCAGTGAAGCTTTCTCCAATATATGTAGTTGGTGAAATAATTGGAATTAACCTCAGGTATGCCTACCTGCAACTTTTAGTTTCCCTTTCAAGACAAGTAGAACCAGACTAGATAGTGCTTTTTTTCTCTGCTAACTTTGAAAAGAGAGGTTATACAAGATTTCCAAGTTTGCAGAGAAACAACTGTTTGAAAATTTTCTAAGCCCATCAAGTCCTAGCTCATGCATACATGACCAGTTTACATACTCTTAATATAGAAAGTGTGAGGCTTCCTCCCCACACCATTTCAAATCTCCACAATCAAGAATATCTTCTTAGGCATTTCCATTGTGGAAAAACTTGCACTCTCATGAACCCTAGTCCTTTAGCCAACCAAATACAAGTCACATTAATCTTAATGATCTACAAGAAACACCGAGCTTGGCATTTTTAGTGTCCTCCATGTTTTTTGTGCCCAACTATACAGACATGCCAATGTTTTCATTTTGTCATTTCCCTAGTATACATGCTGGTCATTACCTGAAGAGGCATCCAAGCTTATACCTTGAATGACATACATGTGGAGAATTCATTTTGTTAGGCATATGTTAGTGTAAAGTGTATAAATGAAAATCAGAAAAAAGGGGAGCAAAAAATGGAAGTTGAAAATTGAAGGGCATATAAAGTATAATTAGGAAAAGACCCTCTCATTAACACTTCCATACAGGCAACCAGGCATCAAAGGCATTCAAAGAACAAACAAAACTGGAGTAGATTAATTTAATTCAACTGAAAAATAAAATGTGAAGCTTGGAAAGTGCATACCAGGGGATCAACTATCCAACCATGGTATAAAGGAATGTCAAGCAAATCAAATATGGCACATTCTCGGGTAAACTCAAAATCATCTATCCTGCATGGTCATATAAGCTGGTTAAATAAATAAGAAAAAGAAGTGAGAGAGAGCGAGGGGGAAGAGGCCTACCTCCTAAACTTTAGATTTACATCAATTCCAGTTGCAAGTCGTGGAAGCAAATCAATAGCATCTGCAATATTCTGCTGTTGATTTTCGACATATCCTGCATCTTTGTTCTGCATGATGAGAAAAACAATCTAAACAACATAACCAATAAAGAATAAGTATATTGAAGCAAACAAAAAAAAATTGCTCATGGTTATTACATTTACATTACTGTTGGAATCAATCAATCGTTCTGCAACAAGGGATAGCAATTTCTCCTGTGAAACTTCAGCGCTATCTGGGCTCAAATTTAGATTGTTCTTTAGCAGAAGAACATTACCTATAGCAAGCCCACATGTTCATAATCAAACCACCTTTCTGATTGTAATTCCCACCAAAACTTGACAAGGTGGTCCTTTGCATAAATTTTATGAAATAATCCATTAGCAGAAAATGTAAAAATATAATAATCTTTCAAGATAATGTAATCCAAAAACAGCAGCATTTGATACTTAAACAACTGATCCCTTCATTTCACCGAGAAACTATTCTAGTGAGACAAATCACAAAATCCAAGCCTCTTTATGGTAGTTAAGAAAAGGCAGTGTAAAGAAAAAACTACATGAACTTCATTAACCAGAGTGTCAGGGGGACTATGTCTAACACGATTTTTTTGGGTTCAGTGAAGTCAACTGCCGAATTTCTTGGCACCGGAACCACAATTAGCTTAACAATAGAAAAGACAATATTTCTCTAAAAACTCAATCCTAAGAGTTCTTGTTGCCAAAATAACAATGAACTTAACAAAAGAAAAGCATATTTTCACCTAAGCAGTGAATCCCAGCAGTAAACGAAACATGACTGAAGTTTTCTGTAAGATTTACGATCAACTATCCCTAATAATGAGCTGAAATCCTAGCAGTCAAATTCTCAACTTACCACACAAGCAATTTCAAGATTGCACATCGTAGATTCTGTTTCTCCATAGGTTATCAACCAGTATTAGAACATTACACTTGCCATACCTACCTAAATTCCCTTCACATTCAGTTTTCTCTCAAAAATTACATGCAAAATATAAAAAACCTTAAAAAAATTGAGAACCTAAACTAAATGCCTAAGTTCTTTCAACCACAGTAATGAAAAATATTACTTCACAACATCAATTTCAATTGCTTATTCCTTGCATTAAACTTCACTAACATTAAAAGGAACCTTAAAAATCACAGAAGCAGTTGATCAAATTAACGAATTTTCCAATTTGCATCATTAGCAACTCCAAATTACACCTAGTTAATCAATTAACCACTATTGAGAAGATATCCAAGAATTAAATTGTATTCTTAAGAAAAACAAGAAACGAATTTTCAAGACTGCCTAACCCGGTCATTTTCCATAATCAAATTAGATTGCAAACGAACTTCCCTGATTTCTCGGAAACCTAAAAACATTCTTTTCACTTTCGTAAAAATCAAGCAAAGCAAGTGAGCGAACGAGCAAGAAGGAGAGAGAAAATGAATACAGATGGCTAGCAGAGGACAAGGTCCATTGTCATTTTGGAGAACGATAGGAGTGGTACGGCCTAAGAACTCTATCGTTTTGGTTTTGTGAAGGCACTCCTTCTCTTGCTCTTTCACTGCTCCTACTTGTTGTCGATCTTGATTCTGGTTTTGTGATTCTTCGCTTGGAGGAGAAGAAGCCATTTCTTTTTTTGGTATTCAAGAAGAGGCTGGAGGATTGTGAAATTTTAACTTTGATCACGAGAAAGAGAGGTGTAAACGACGACTCGTTTTTTATGTTTTTACAATAATCTGTACTGTGGTATAAAGATAGAGGGCGGTTTTTTTTTTCTTTTTTTTTTTTTTTCAATGTGGATGTTCGGTCATGTATATCTAAATTAATTTTATAAATTTTGAAGTTAATAAATTTTAATAATCCTGAAATATATGAAATCTAAACCGATAACTTGTGAAAAATAAATCTAAAGTTTAGCAGTCAAACTAACGGGCAGTCTCTTAACATTACTACTGTTTGCTTATTATTGGTAGAAATTATTTTTTTTTTCTTTTTAGTTTGGACGGTGAGACCAAAGTTGCCCCTTTATATTTGATTTCGGTTATTTTTTCTACCGTCCTTTTCTATGTGCGTCAGGGGTGTCATGTAAAGCGGTAGAAATTGTTTTTTTTTTAATATTTACATGTCAAAATAATTTAAAAAATAATTAAACAAATTTAAAATTTCATGAAATATCGCCACAAACACACATCAGTGAATCAATACATGTTTTTCTTTTATAATGATCGTCCTAATAATTTATGATATTTTTAAGAAATCTTAAATATTTTATATTCCTAAAAAGTTGATGATGAAATTCAAAGCACTGATACGAGATAATTAATAAATTAAGACATGGACAATTGTTGTCGGCATGCCCTTTGAAGATTAAAGTTTTGAAATTGTGTTGCATTATGACATCTTTTGTTATTGAAAATTCTGATTAGGGAAACATATGCAGGTTATTTTCCATTGCGAGTAGCAAGAAAAAGTTGTGGTAATAAATAAATAAATAACTCGATTAGAAATATTTTTTTTAAAAAAAAACATCCTCCAAACACGTTTCATAATTAATTTGTTCTATAAATTGAAATGAAAATCATAAAACTTGATTAGTTACATTGTTGAGAATTCCAAACTTAGTCTTAATTATGATACGTGATGCTATGATAATTTTTGCGTTTAAGGTTTAAAAAAACTTGATTAAAACTTAGTCTTAATTAATTTGTTCTATAAACTGAAATGAAAATCATAAAACTTGATTAGTTACATTGTTGAGAATTCCAAACTTTTATATTTATAATTTGGGTAAAATATAGACACCTTGATTCAGATTCCAATATTCCAAGTGTTTTTTTTAAATTAACTATATGGAAATTAAGGGATTTATTAGTTCAAGACTTGCTCCTCTATTCAAAATATAAGAAAAGGAAAAATATCAGTACTCATGTATTGCAACTTCGTGAAATTTGACTGGGTGGCAAGATTATGTTTTTTTATTCAAGTAAAACCTAAAATTGTGGGAGGAGAAAGCACCTTTATTTATTTATTTACTTACTTTTATTCTCCAAACTATCACATTTATAATCTCCTAGCTGACTGTTTAAAAACCACAACAAAAATTAGGTCAGCATTTATACAGGTAATAAAACCTGGCATTAATACAAAGATAATGGTACCACAGATTCAACAGAAAACAAGATACTGTTGCTAGCACCGATGGACCATATATAAAATCAAGCGGGCAGGCACGTCCAGGTCGTGAGAAGAATGAATGGCTTGTTCTTGACAGGTAGGAGCTTTTCTTAAAAGCCGCACGAGTGAATCTGCCTAATTGGCAGATTTGAACTTTATCATGGAGATTGCAAAGGGGAAGTGAACTCCAGAGACTGGTTATACACAGAAATGGTAGATTCTGTAGAAGTTGCATGCATGAGATGGCAACTTTATAATGCCAACAGTTCAGGACTTGGCAAACCATACGTAGGGTTAGTGTTTTTATTTTTTTATTTTTTATGAATAAGTAGGTTTAAAATGTAATTTGCTTTCAGTTCTCTAAAAATTCTTTGGTATTGTCATTGAACCTAAAATTACAGTTTTTTTTTAATTTCTTTTATAAAGATAAATTTTCATATTTTTTGTTTATTTTAGCTAACACAATATTGTTTATACTTGGAAACTTTGTTTTCATTTAAGAAAATATATGATTTTAAAGCAGGATTTTTTAAAAAATATTAACATGGTATGTCCATATTTTCTATGATGTGAAAGCTTAAAAATTCATAAATGTGATAAAATTATGTTTAAAATTTATTTAAAAATATTACTAATAAATATTTGGTTTCAATCAAATTTCCATAAATAATTTATTATTAGTATTATTATTTTTAGATCAAACATGATAATTAAAAAAATTGTTAAGATTTAAGTAAAATTTTATAATAATATTTTTAAAAAATATGTCAGAAAAGTAAATGAATGTAATTTTTTTCCGAAGTTTTAAAAAAAATTAAAAAAAATCAAGAAAGGATCAAGTCAAGCCTCTGTGTCTTATTGTTGTTTGCCTTTTATTTTTTTGAAAAAAACAACAAGCAGTATCATAATTTAAAAAATAGTCAACAAAGTATCAAGTCACTCGAACCCAAGGCCCTTACTTGTCAAGCGCATTAACCGATTAAACTATAACTTGGATTTATCATAAAATAATTTAACAAATATATTAAAATTTTATACGGTTCATATAAAAAAATTACCACGAAAAATCCTAGTTTTTTTTTTTTGTGTTTTAGGTTAATTATTTTATTGGGACAGTTCATTGTGATTCTAAAGAAGGAAAAAAAAAGAAGAAAAAGACAACAAGATATTATAAGTAAAGACTTTTGATTAATTGTTTTCCATTTTTTTTAGCTTATTGCATTATGATTCCAAAGAATGAAGCATATATCTTCCCCTTAGTTTGACAGTTATGCAGGGTCACCGACTATCACATAAAAAATATTCTGAAAATAAGTGGATTTCTTCTTATTTTTAAATTAAAAATAAGAATTTGCATATAAATTGACCACAATATAAAATATTATATTGTTTATATTCATATTCATTTATAAAATATTTCACTGTATTTATATCGTAATTGAAGTTTAGAATACTTCTAAAACTAAAGTTTTTAATAAATGCATATCATTATAAAAATAAAGTCAACAGTGGAACTCAAATTTTAAATTGAATGCGCTTTTCCTTACATTTAAATCAGCCATTCTATATAATAATCTTTAACCAGCAAAGTAAATCCTTGTCGGAGCACTCGCAAGCTGCGACGTGGGGGCACGAAATATTAGGCATAGGAGGTGGAAGTGTTCAAAGCGAATCCACAAGAAAATGGAAATATTATCATATAAATGCGTGCCATATAAATGGATCATTTTAAAAAAAAAAAAAAAAAAAAAAGCAACTCAAGGAAAAACTCTCGCGTGTAGAAAAAAGGTTGGGCTCAGGTTGAAACTCCAGCCCAACCGTCAAATAATATATTTTAGTTTATTTTTAAATCTAAAAATATGTGTTAAGTAGATTCGGTAACCCGCGTCATGCTAAGAACCAAGCCCATTAAAATAAGATGGACCGATATAATTTTTTTTATTATGTTCGATAATATAGTATAAGATGT
>Ga0325405_1005161_pt1 | contig 13257 bp, 6 predicted proteins | sample PopdelMetagenome_21_FD_205663 | JGI IMG/M metagenome (GOLD analysis project Ga0325405, IMG submission 205663) | Populus deltoides microbial communities from Bellville, Georgia, United States - Xylem-Control-R2 | ecosystem: Host-associated > Plants > Phyllosphere > Stem > Wood/Secondary xylem... | reverse complement strand
TTAGCCATCCTACGAACTCTGAGTTGAGCTTTCATTGGAGTGATTCCAATACACAGAGAGATTCTGTGCTAGTCCCTATTCTTGATACTCAGCGTGAGGCTGCCCCAAACAGATCGTTGGCACCAAAAACCTACAAGCTTGGCTGCAAAAAGCTCAATAAGTCCACCAATTAGAGGGATCAAGGCTTGTGTTCCAGCTACTTCCTGAAGGATTGTTCTTCAAGTTAACTACACAAATGTTTCATAATAATAATAATAATAATAAACAAGCATCACCTAGAGCGTGTTTGACAGTGTGGTTGCGGGTGCTTTTCAAATAACTTTTCGTGCCAAAATGCATGCCAATAATGTTTTTTTATTTTTTAAAAATTATTTTTGACATCAACACATCAAAACGATCCAAAATGTACAAACCATATTAAATTTTTACTAAAAAAAAAATTCAAATTTTTTAGAAACACAGCCGCAGCCGCGTTCCCAAACAGTATCCTAATCCATGTCAAATCCTTTCAAGTATGGGTTTCATAACGCAAGAAATCAGTTTACTACCTCTACACGAATCCTGCTTCTAGCACCCACATAATATCATGTTTGGCTAAATAGTCCTTTTTGAGTGCTTGTACGGGGAAGGAGGGTTGCCTCCCATTGGGTAACCCAGGGTTCAATTAACTTTTAGATGACCCAAAAAAAACTCATGCGTGACATATAACTAATGAGACAACATATAAATATAATCCAACTTTACTTTACAATTATAATTACAAAATAAACTAAAATGCTTGGGGTTTTCAACAGTAGAATTGTACTGTAGTGTCCCTTACACTTTATTGGAGGAGATTGTAATAGTAATCTTTTTCATTCTAGTTATTAATTATTATTATTTTCATTTATTTGTGTTATGTTTTTTTTTTTTTTTGTCTCCTCTCATGTGATAGTTTTCATTATGAAGGTTTTGTTAAGATAATTGCATGTAAATTTAATGAGGCGTGGTTTTAATTTATAGTATTAAGATGAATTAAAAAAATAAAAATTAAATTGAAAAAAAAAGGGTCCAGACTCTTTGATTGAAGGCTAGGCGTGTAGGCCTAGTTGACCAAGCCTTACACCAGTTGACTTCTCTCTCTATTTTTTCATTGCTTCATCCTACTTGAATATTGATTAATAACCTCTCTCATAGTTATTTTTAATGTAAAAAATAATTAGACCTGGCCAACAAGTTTAGTATGGTGACTTGAGTCGATAAAAAACATTGTTGTCTTAAAATTAAAAAAAGTTAAAAAACACTATTTTAACAAAAAAAAATTAGTTAAATAATGTTTTTACCAGGTTAATTAGGTAATATTTGGACATACCATGTCAAGTGGGTGAGATCAAGTCAACTCCAACACAGTTTAATTTGAAACTCAAACCAGGTAAAGGGTCACGTCGAGGGGTCAAGTTAAATTAATTAGAAGAAAAGGTATTACACTAGCAAATTATTTTGTTTCTATTGAATTTGAATTAATGCTTTTTCAAAAAAAAAATTGACATTTAATTAAATAAAAAAATTAGATAGTTCCACTCTACACATTATTATTTTTCTTTATCAACATCTAGCTCTTAAATCATGCTTGAAATTTTGTCTTGGTTTTAAAGAAAACATTAATAATATTTGAAAATCTATTAAAACATAGTTAATGAGTATATTTCAATCCAAATAAAAAAAGGAGTACATTCACTTTTTGGGTTAAAACTTTGTTAGAATTTAATTTCCAACACACATGCTCGTGTCGAACTTAAGTCTGAGTTTGAGTTTATTATAATATGATATTTTGGGTCATAAAAAATTAATCTTTTCCAATTAAAATTTAGACTTGAGCCTAGTCTATAAATAACTATTTCTTCTAGCCCATTGTTTGTCCAAATCAGCTCATGAATATTAACAATCTATTTAAGAAGCTTTTATTGCAAATCTGAATAGCTTTTTCAACTAAAACAAATATAGATTTATGACCACTATATTCATATTTAATTTTTAATTTATGGTAGCTAATCAAAGTTTAATAATGGTGGGAAATTAATTCTGATTATTACCAGAATTAATTCTTTAACTTTTTAACTTTCAAAATACACTATAAAAAGAGGGTAAAGGAAAAATTTCCTACAATATTTTCAGATTTTTATACACTTTTACTCATTTTATTTTTAGTGTTTTCTTCTCTTTTATGTTTTGGTTTTCTTTCTAAATATAGAGCTTATGTTCATTTTGTTAAGAGATATTTGAGTTACATAATTTTTGGTTCAAAGACCTTGTTTAAAAGTGCATCTAAACTAAGGTGATGTTGTTGGAATCTTAGGGGGCATATTGCAAACATCCTAGATGCATAAGTGAGGAGGAATAAACTCTTAATGACAAACGATTCATCTTTGACAACAACAAAAGTTTCATTACTTTAAAATACTTCAACAAGTAAATACCCTCTTTTGTTTTAATTTAAACACAAGTATTTTTATTAGTAGTATGCATGCTAGACCTTTGAATTAATATCAATTGTAAGTTTTGAAATATGTTTAATATGCATGTTAGAATTCTATTATTATCTTTGTGTTGAAAACATGTTTGACATGAGTTATTATTTTGCATGCTTATAGATTTAATTTTGTAAGAACTCTAGGCTTTTCTTGAAAATATTTTTATATTTAGCATCACTTGTAATGATAAATTAAACATTATTGTTCACTAGTCTAATACATTTGAAGAATTGGAAAACAATCTTAAGGCTTTATTCATTATTAGACTTTGTTTAGTCCATCTTATGGAGTAGTAGCATTAGTAGTAGTATAGACTGATTGTTTAAGAGGGTTTTAGTATCTTTAAATTTTAAGTTATAATTTAACTTCCTTTTATTTTGTTATGTTCTCACTTATAGATTTATTTTTAATTCTATATGTTTTAATCTATAACCTTTTGGTTTGTTTATAACTTTATGATTTTTTTTCTTTTGTTTAACTTTAGAAGGTTGTTATAGATCTCTTTTTTAAAATTATATTTTATCTTCAAAAACTTATTTTTCATGCAATTTGGATGGTTTGATGCATGACACATATCTTATAAATTTATATTTTATTAACAAGTGAAATATCATTTGTTTATGATAGTTTATGCTATCATGTTTATATGACTCTTTGTTTAACATGCTTAAACATTTTATAATGATATGATGGAGGTTAAAAAGGGTAAGCTTTTAGTATGTTGATTTTATCTTGCATAATTCCATACTTTTGTTTACTTAAATTACTTTATTACAAGTTTTATTTTTATATTACTTGTGTATTGTGGAGTTGAAATATTTATTTATAAATATTATTGGCTATTGCTTTATAAAAGAAATTATATTTATCATGATGTTATTTTGAGTATTGATTATTATAACCAATGTTGTTTCACCAATTACTACTTCGATGGTGAGGATTCCACTATCACCTTTTATGGTGTATGGTGAGAAAACCTACCAATGCTACTTCAACAAGTACTAATTTGAAAGTGAGAGTTCTACCATCACTTTTTATGGTGAATGGTGAGAAGCCTGAAAATTTCAATAGATAAAATTTTAAGAAGTGACAATATAAAATATTATTTTATATGACCACCTTGAAATTGACTAAATTCTTAACTAAAAAAGTGCTAAAATGGTTAGATGATGAATCTAATCCCACTTTTATGGCAACTATGAATACTTGGAATTATAATGATTTTATGTGCAGTAACTACATCTTAAATGGATTGCACTTTGAAAAGTTTTGGATAAAAGGTTTAAGGCTAAAGTTACTGGTATGAAAAGGTTCTTAGTTGATAAATTTCTTTGAGAGTAATAAATTTATTTTCTTTAAGAATGACATCAAAGTTATCTGGTCATATTTTTTCATGTATACATTATTATTCATGTATACATTATTGTTTATATATACAAAAAGTTAGTACGATAAATAGATACAATCAAGAAAGTTTTGTCTAAAGAGGTTGGATTTTAATTGTTGGTGACCCCTCCAATTTTTTCTGAGAAATATATTAGTGAAAGTATTATTCACACAATACTATTTTCGTAAACAATACATTTCACAAGTAAAATTGTGATAATTGAACATATCATAATGAAAAAATATATAGCTCAACAAAGTAACTAAAAAAAGAGGAATGAATGTCGAAGCTAATATCAACCAGGTTGATCACCTCATTAATAAAGTTGTGGAATTAAACATGTTTGTTGTTGTTTTCAAAATCAACCTAATTTTTTTTTTAAAATATGAGTAATAGTGGGTTAGTTAACATTAATATAACAAGAAATGTATGTACTAAGAAAAAGATATTTGTCACTTACAAGGAAGTGGATGGAGAAATCTTATACATAAAAAACCCATCAACCTCCAAGGTACTAGGTATTGAAAAGGTCAGACTAAAGATGTACTTCATGTTACTAATATTAAAAAGAACTTAGTGTCTGACTCGTTGAGTAAAAATAATTTTAATATTATTTTTAAGAATGATAAATTTATATTCAAGAGTGGTATGTTTATAGAAAAATGATATCTTTGCGATAGACTTTTTAAGATGAATGTAATGATCATTGCAATCAATGATGGGAATAATAATAAGATTGCATCTTCTTCTGATTTGCTTAAATATTGTGATGTGTGGCATTATAGGTTAAGTCATGTGAATTATAATTCTATACAAAGGTTAATAAACCATGAATTATTACCTAGTATGGTTTTTAAGAAAAATCATAAATGTAGAATTTGTGTAGAATCAAAATTCTCAAAACCTCTTTTTTAAATAATTAAGAAAAGTAGTGAATCTCTAAACTTAATTCACTCAGATATTGATGATTTAAACTTTGTGCAAATTAGAGGTAAAAAAAAGTATTATATTACTTTTATAGATAATTGTATAAGATATTGTTATATTTAATTGCTTAAAAGCAAATATGCAGCTTTTAAAATGTTTAAACATTACATAAATAAAGTTGAAAATCAACTTAACAAGAAAACAAATGTAATAAAAAGTGATAGAGATGGAGAATATAAAGCATGATTTGGTGAATTTTGTTCTCAAAATGATATTATCCACCAAACTATTGCTTCTTATTCACCACAGTAAAATAACATTGTGGAATATAAGAACTAAACATTAAAAAAGAATGATGAATGTCATATTTATAAATTTAAGAGCACCTCAAAACTTGTATGGGGGGCAATTCTAACTATCAATTATATACTAAACAAAATACCCCATAAAAAGTTAGAAAAGATACCATATGAATTATGAAAAGGTAGAAAATCTTTCTATAAATATCTCAAAGTGTGAGGGTGTCTTGCAAAGGTAGCAATACGTGATCCTAAAAAGATCAAGATAAGACTTAAAATTATGGATTATGAATTTATCAAATATGCATACAATAGTAATACATATCAATTTATTGCACACAAGTCAAGTATTGAAGATATATGTCTTAATACTATTATAGAATCAAAGAATACTATATTCTATGAAATTGTGTTTTCATGGAAAGAAGCATGAGAAAATAGTTCACTTAAGAGGACGATTGAGGCTAATTCAAGTGATCATCATCAATAAAAAGATGATGATGTTGATCTTAAAAGGAGTAAAAGGGTAAAATAACCAAGATATTTGGTCCTTATTTTTTAACATACTTGTTAGAAAATGAACCTCGAAACTAGTATGAGGCAATGTCCTGTTCGAAAGCTTTTTATTTGAAAGAGATAGTCAATAGTAAATTTGAATCTATTATGAATATTCATACATGGAAACTAGTGGATCTTTCTTTTAGAAATAAACTATTAAGCCATAAGTGGATCTTCAAAATGAATATGAAAGTTGATGACACTATTGACAAATACAAAGGTAGACTTGTTGTTAAAGATTTTAGATAATAAGAAGGTGTAGATTATTTTGACACATTCATTTGTGTTAAGAATAACTTTCATATGAATGTTAATAATCATTACTACTATTAACAAGCTTAAAATATATTAAATAGATATAAAAATAACTTTATTAAATGGTGACATTAATAAGGAGGTTTACATGGAATAACACGAGGGATTTGTTGTTCATAGACAAAAAAAAAGTTTGTAAGTTTGTCAAATCATTATATGATTTAAAACAAGCACTTAATCAATGACATGAAAAATTTAACAAGTTTATGTTGTCAAATGAGTTTAAAATCAATAAAGTTGATAAATATATTTATATGAAAAACACATATAAAAGTTATGTCATTGCATGTCTCTATATAGGTGATATGGTAATTTTAAACATCAATGATCACATGATCAATCTACTAAGAAGATATTAACTAACAAGATTGATGTGAAAGACTTGGATATTGCAGATGTCATACTAAAAATAAATTTTTTTATGAAATCTGATGGATTCATATTGTCTCAATCTCACTATGTTGAGAAAATTCTTAACAAATTTTTTAAAGGTGACAATATAATAATTTGACAAAACACCAGATTTTTTTAAAGAACTATATGAGTACTATTGTCTTGGTTTACATAAAAGATGAATAGTTGAAGACATCATGTTCATTACTTAGCGAGTAAATTTGATAGTATTTCACTAAAAAAGATTCAAAGATAAAAGCTACCTATCTTGATTTAATGATCTACCAAATTAGTATTTCTTAATAAATCTTTAAGTTGTTTTCAAACTAGATAGATAATTCCATTCACGTGTGTAATTTTTGGAAAATTTGTTAAAATATGGTCATTGAACATATTTGAGGTCAAATTAAAAGTGAAGTCTATTCACTTCTTGAGTTAAAACTTTGTTGGAATTTAATCTCCAACATAAGTTCTTTATCATGGAACATTAACATATTTTAAATAAATTATAGGTGAATGATAAATTGATCTCAAAGAACTCTTGGTTGGCATGTTTTGATGATACCTAAAACTTCTTAGAAGAACTTTATCTCATATAGAAAAGAAATAAAACATTCTTGGTGTTTCTAAAGTGGAAAGTTAAAAAGTTAAAATTGGAACTCAATTGCATCCAAGATTTTATAGAGGATAGGTCTTAGGCAAAGTGAGCTTTGGATTTAAACCCCCCATTTGTGCTGGCTCGACACGAGCTTCGAGTCGGGCTTAGGTTTGAGTTTATTGTAAAATAATATTTTAGACAACAAAAAAATTATTTTTACCAATAGTCTCTTCTAGAAGCTTTTGTTGCAAATTTGAACAGTATTTTCAACTAAAAATTACAGATTTATAGCCACTATGTTTAGATTTAATTCTTAATTTACGATAGCTAATCAAAGGTTGATAATGGTTGGAATTAATTATTCAACTTTTTAGCTTCTAAAATACACTATAAAAAAAGGGGTGAAGGAAGAGTTTCCTACAATATTTTTCAGATTTTTATGCACTCTTTCTCATCTTATATTTTAGTGTTTTCTTCTTTTTTTATACTTCGATTTTCCTTCGAAGTATAGAGCTTATATTCATATTCTTAAGAGATATTTGAATTACATATTCTTTGATTCAAATACCTTATTTAGAAGTGCATCTAAACTAAGGTGATGGTGTTGGAATCTTAAGAGGCATATTGTAAACATCTTAGTTGCAGAAGTGAGAAGTAATAAAGTTTTAAGGACAAATGATTCATCCTTGATGACAATAAGAGTTTTCATGACTTTAAAGTGCTTCAACAAGTACCATAATTTGTTTTAATTAAACACGGATCTTTTTATTATTAGTATACATGCTAGAATTATATTGTTATATTTATGTTGAAAGTTTGTTTGCTATGAGTTATTTTTTTTTTTATGCTTATAGATTTAAACTTGTATGAATTCTAAGCTTTCCTTAAAACAATTTATGTTTAGCATGTGTTATTATAATAAACTAAACATGCTTGCTCACTAGTCTAATATATTTGAATAACTAAAAAACAAATAATGCCTAACTTTTGATTTGCCTTGCAATGAACCAAGAGGAAGTTATCTAATATTTGTGCTACAAATCAAAATGAATGAGTTTCTGTCATTATTCATTGGTTTATAGTCTTGCATAACTAAGCGTGGTTGCAATATTGATTTTGGAAGAAAGCCATGTTAGTTAACATAAAGGATTGGGTAAACACCATTTTGGTCCCATAAATGTTACCCTTATAGTTTCTAAAATATTTTTTTCATATTTACCCTTAATAATTAGTAGGGTGAGCAAAAAAACCAATAAACCAAAAAAACTAAACCAAGAAAAAAAACCAATTAAACCGATTAGAATTTTTAGAAAAACTTTCGGTTCGATTCGGTTTCGGTTTTGTACTGTTGAAACCGGTAAACCTAAATCGAATCGAACCGGTTCATGTTAAAAGAACAGGTACTATAAATGAAAAGAAAATGCTTTATATTCTAACCTAAACCCACCCAGTAACCCTAGTAGCCGCCCCCCACCCCTTAAAGACACAGACACGCCTCCTTCCAGTCTTTATTCTTCAATTTGTATCTCCACTCTTCAGATCTAGCATCTCAAGCTCTCATCAACACTCCCAAACCTCAGCACTCAGCAGTAGTCCATCTAAGGCTCTCAGGGCTCTTTTTCATTTCTTTACTATAAGATTTCTTTCTCTGTTTGTTTTTTGTCCATACCTTGAGAATGCTTCAAAAACAACAAGATTATCCTTTTCTTTTACGCTTCAGTTCAATAAATATTCACGGGGTGGGTGTGGCTACCACCTCACTGCCTTGTATGTGGGCATAGAAAAGGGAAAGCACTGCTTGTGCAAGTCATGGCCGACGTTCTTATCCTTACCAAGAAGATAGTTGTTGAGCAACAACTATATAAAACTTTATCAGCCTCAGCTACCAAGGTTGTTGGTATACCTACAACTTTTGCAGTGAATTATATTGAAAGCCTATTCAAATGGTTAATTTATAGTAAATATCTTGGTTGTTTTTTTAGATGCAAGGTTACAGTGGAGATGGTGTTGTGATTAAGTACATATTTTAATGATATTGCATTGCTTATCTTTGGTTTCGGTTTTTTCAGGTTTTTTCCATAAAAAACCGAATCGAACCAAAATCGATCGGTTTGAACCGGTTTTGGTTTTTTTTGCTTTTTAAAAAATTCTGGTTTGGTTGTTTTTATAGATAAAAACTGAATCGAACCGAAAATGATCACCCCTAATGATTAGATACTATTAAAAAGTCACTTTTTCACCTTTTTTTCACTTTTGTACTCCATTTTCCTTCGAGTCATTGTACATGCGATTAAACTTGAATATTTTGGTGTCCCTACTTCAAATTTGATAGCTAGTTAATGTTTAGGGATAACATGGAAAATTTTGAAAAATAGGAGGGTGATATTAGGAAATTCTAATTTATAAAAATGGAGTATAAACTTGATAATTTACAAGGAAAAAAATTGAAGTTTACACCTATAAGGACATGTTGTACTTGACTTTCTACTGAAGATAATCACAAAAGAGAAGCTTATTTATGTTGGGTTCCTAAATATCATACACACAACATAAACAAATAAAAGAAAAATATTTGGGAGTCCCTAGGATCATGTTAGATAGATATAGAGTTGTTAAAGAATTTATTACCTGAAGATCTGATCTTCTTTGGCTATGAATAATTCTTTAAAAGTTAGGTTGTTGCAAACCACAAGTTGTCCAATTGTCCAACCTCCAATGATAATCCACACAAACCACCAGTAAGAAATTTCCTAAATCCCTATTTAGAAGAGAGGGATAACTATACCTAAAGTGTTAGCTCTCTTTTTTGTGACTTACATAATTTTTCTGTCTAACAAATAACCCCTTTCAAAAATAAAAAGCGTAACTTATTATTTATAAGAAAATCTAAAAAACCTTATAAATTTTAAAAAATATCAATTTACCCCTTAAATAATATCCATGTATTAATTAAGGACTATTTTAGAAATTAACTCTATCAAGTCCTTATTTGATTTTTCTAGATCTAAAAATATAATCCTTGTATTAATTATATTCTAGTCCTTAATTTCTAAAATATATCTTAATTAAATTATACTTAATTAAATCATCTCAGTTTAATTTCTGACTAATAATTATTAATATATGTGACCTATTAGGTTCCTAATATATTGGCCCAAATATAAAATAGAATTCTAATTTAATAAATTAAATAATTTAATTTATTATCAATTCAACAATTGATTAATTTATAATTTAAGATCAAGTACATCATCTAGCAACGTATCATAATCCCTCTAAATATTAGAAAAATCATCAGTGGTTTGGGTTAGCCTTTCAATGACTGGTTTCTCAATGTAATTAATATTCTTTCATCAATAATGTTTTGATTTAGCATTAAAGCATGGAGTATGTCTGTCATATTAAATCATGTTTTGTTATCTACATAATAGTTATTAATCGTTTGAATAAGATTTGAAACTCTTTTCAAATCTCATTCCACCTTAGCCAAGGATTTCTCAATCAATACTATTTGAGAATAGATAAAATATTTTTTCTAATTCACTGAGAGTGATGAATCCTCTTTTGATAATTCAAGTACCTTCATATAGTTTATGTTATACCCAATATATACCCCTTCATTACCTCGATTAAGATATCATGTAATGAGATCAGAGTATAACATTCTCCACATGTAATGAGATCATAGCATAACATTATCTATATAATATAACATAGTAATCTCAAGTGTAAGGATCACTTACACAACCGTCATGTGAGCCTTTCCATTAAAATAAGTGATATCTCCATATGGAATTCTTATGTGGATTAATTCAGTGAACATGTCTTTTGACAAGCACCTACATATTAGTTCTAGGTATCTCTTATACCTCAGTTTATGAAAATAGTTATTTCCTTTCATAAAGAAAAAAAATATATAATATGTACTGGTCTCTATGACTCTAATAAATATCTAGTATTTAAGAGGGAATCGACTAAGAACATTTTAAGAACAATGCTTTAATGCAATTAGAATCCTATAATTATAGCAACTTTATAATTACATTTGTAAAATATTTTTGTCTCATTGATTTTATCTTTATTCTATATTCATAAATCAAATATTAGATTCATTAATCTAATATTATATGAATATTAAAGATAAATTAAGCTTTTATTAATAATAAATATGTTTTTACATGAATATAATAATATCATGTTTAACCAACTAATTGATTACAAGGTCTATTAAACTAACAATTTATTTATTTATTCTTTCTCTCTCGAGTCTAAAGAAATATGTTGGTAAGAAAATGATTTCACAAAAACACCACAAAAATTTAATGTTTAGAGGAAAAGGAATTATAATCTCTTTAGATTTGTGTTTAGAAACTAAATTCAATGATAATATATAAATTATATTTGATATATATAATTTATTTGAGGATATTAAAACTTACATGGAAACTATAGTTCTATTAGAGAAATTGATGATGTAGGATATTGTTTTTTTTTTTTTTAAATCAGTATCTTGTCGTTTGAGCTCAGCCTAACAAAGTGGTTATAGTCCCACGCGGTTTAGGCTAGGTCCACATGGCGTGGTCTTCACACTACTTCGTTCTTTTTATTTAGATTCAACCCAAAAAGTACTCAACCCAACACCTTACAAGATTCTCAGTGTTGGCACACACCTTTTATCCCACTTTTTCACCATATTAAATGTCCAATACTGTAAAACCTCCGGACGAAAAATTATAAATTAACTAGTTTTATGTAAAACAAACAAATTCGTAACTCTTGATTGGGTTATCAAAAAATTCTGAAATTTTGTGTGAAGCCTTCTAATATGATACCTTAGCTTGGTTTAAAATTTTAGAATTTTTAGAGAAATTAAAAAATGTGACGAAAAATTATAAATTGACTAGTTTTATGTAAAACAAAAAAATTCATAACTCTTAATTGGGTTATCAAAAACTTCTGAAATTTTTCGTGAAGCCTTCTAATATGATACTTTATCTTGGGTTAAAATTTCAGAATTTTTAGAGCAATTCGAAAATTTGACGAAAAATCACAATTCGACTAGTTTTACGTTATTGGATGTACTTTTCAATCCGACCATCGGATTGAGCTGAAATTTTATGATAAATATTAAAATATATTGAATAAAATCTGGTTAAAATTTTAAGATGATTGGAGCTTGGTAGTGCTAGTAAAAAAAAAATAAAGACCGTCAAAGAGGAAAAAAATATTCATTAAGGGTATAATAGTAATTTTCCATTGAAAACAAAACATATAAGCTCTCCTTCTCTTCTATTAACTGCCGAATGGGCAGAAACAAAAAGTGAAAAGAGAAACAGAGCATAACGTGAGAGAAAGAGAGAAAAATAAGGAAAAACAATAAGGAAATTGAGAAAATACCTTTATAAGCTTGCAAGTTCAACCTCTAAAACACTAAAGCAAGTGAAGGAAGGAGGATTTGAGAAGGGGAATTCAGCTAACTTTGGAAGAGAAGAGAAATTGGAAGAAAAACAATAGGTAAGCATGAGAAGTTTGGATTTAATGTTTGATTTAGATGTTTTCTTAAGCTTATTTGATTAAGTTAGGAAGTAATTTCATGGAATTTTACCTTAGTTTCCCTTAAATCCTAGATTTTTGAACTTAGGGTTTTTATGTGAATTTGGGGGAATTAGGAGGGGAAGGAAAAATGATGAAATTGAAGTGGAATAGAATGAAAATAAGTTGAAATAATAAGTAAATTCAAATTAAAAGAGAAATAAACTAGTTAAAAGAAAATATGAAGACAAGATGTCTAAATTGTGTTTGAATATAGTATTTAGATAAAATAAATAATATGATGTGAGGGTATAAAGAATAGAAGAATTATTTGATGGAGGAATTATGAACATAGAGTAAGCAAAGAAGTAACTTGAGTTAAATATGAGGTTGTATGTAAAATAATGATGTTATATTTGAGAATGAATTTTTATTAGAACAAATTACAAATAAAAATATTACGTGCTTTGTGTTTCGGCACGTAAGAAAAATATTGATGGACTAATGATATAATGACACTTGATTGATTCAGGAGTTGTGTCTGGAGCTGGTTATCAGACAGGAGGAGCTGGGTCATCCCGAGCAGAAGGTAGGTGATTCGTCATCTTATTTTGTAATTTTTAGTTTCCCTAATAATCTATGTTGCTTATTTAATTGATATTAAACGAATGGAGCAAATGAATAAATTGAGTTATGATTATGTGAATTACCGGTAAATTATGTGAAATTACCGGTTTT
>Ga0325405_1005158_pt1 | contig 13264 bp, 6 predicted proteins | sample PopdelMetagenome_21_FD_205663 | JGI IMG/M metagenome (GOLD analysis project Ga0325405, IMG submission 205663) | Populus deltoides microbial communities from Bellville, Georgia, United States - Xylem-Control-R2 | ecosystem: Host-associated > Plants > Phyllosphere > Stem > Wood/Secondary xylem... | reverse complement strand
ATACAACCAGAAAAAAACCTCACTTCTCCTTAAATAGTTGATCAGTATGAACCAACCGGTTGACTAAAATAAGTCGATCGACAACCAATAGAGAAACTAGTTGACCGCATCGAAAGGGTGAACCGGACCGGATCTTGCTAGGCTAATGTGCTTACTTGCCTGGTCTTTTTTAATGGATGCCAAATTACAACTTTGATGGGGAAAAAAAACCCTCCATGAAGCACCAGGGATATTTTCTTCTCTGCTTTTTCGTATTGTAGGGGATTGTAGAGTGGAAAGACTTGACATTTTTGCTTTTGTTAATTTGATTGTTCACGTATGCTTTTGTTTTATATTCTAACATTTTTGCTTTTCTTTTTCCTTTTTCTACTCTTTTCTAAAGTAGATAGAAAGCTACTCTCCAGTTGCACAACCAAACTTGAAAGATCTTAATGAAGAAGAAATCGTTGCATATGCATAAAAAAAATTCCGGATACATCATCTCTTTTCTTTTTCCTTGAATTTCATAAAATACCTTATTATGTTTGAGCATAAGTGATCATGATGATGCCCTTGTTGATGTACATGCTAAATAGCTGAACTAAAATGGGCCCAGCGGCTAATCTCACGAGATAGTGAAAGCCCCCGTCCCAATCCCCACCACTACGTGAGGCAGCTCCACCATTGCCTTCCCACAGCAAAGAAGATTGCTAGTACAAACCACATTGACATCAAAATGAGCTCTTGTCATGCACAACGCAAATGCATAGAGCTCTTTAACGATCAGAGAGTACGCAGAAATCATGAAAAAATTCACAAGGCCTTTCCTTCTCGACTATTTCACTCCTTGTAGATGCACTTTTATCAAGAATGAAAGATACCGAACATTCAGTTATTCCCTTGCCATACTAGCTGATCTATTGACTAATGTTGAACCTTGTAAAAGATTTCGATCCATTTTTTTTCGCTACAGCATCCTTTGACAACCAGTGGTACTCTTATATACTATCCAAAACATTCACTTGATGATCTACACCATTCTGAACTACCAAAATGCCACTTCATCAAGAATAAATGGCCGGGACACTACACAAGAATAAATGGCACTTCAAACCCTACCCTCTCAATTTGCTCCAGAAAATGGAATTCACGGTGGAAGATGCCTGTGAACTAAAAGTGCAATATGCTTCAGTGCTTTCATACGAACTCTTCAAATAGAAACTATCGTAATTCCATAGTTCAGCTACCATGCCTAGCTATCGTCATACTAGAATAATCAGAATTTAGCTCCTAAAAACGTTAATTTATTATTTTGACCACAAAGTGAAATAGATAGAGGTCCATTTAAATGAATATAAAAGCCAAAAAGGTCTTCCTAATCCCAAACATGATACCAGAAACCTCAAATGAGTAACAATATGCAAAAGATGCGCCTTCTGGAGCCTAAAGTAACCAATTAGCAAGAATAGGGAGTCAGTATTTAAAATCCAAACATTACAATGCAGTAATGGAAACAATCTTATACACTGACCCAAAATCCATAATAAATTAGTAATCCCATATCCTGACAGAGACAAACTCATTGCAACAACAATATCTACATTTTTGACAACCCTACAGCTCAAAAAAATAAAAATCATCCATAAGCAAAGAAATTATCAATCAAAGACGATGACCAGCAGAAGCAGTTCTTTCTGCCACCTTTCTTCGCTCATAATCTGCATCATCCGTTGGCAACTCATACCGACAAACAGGACAAGTATTCCTAATCCCCAGCCATGGCACAATGCATTCACCATGATAACGGTGCATGCAAGGCAACTGTTTCACTCTCTCCCCCACATTTATATCATCCTTGCAAACCGCACAAACTGCATTATTACTCTCCACATCCCCTTTCGTCAAAACCATTGATGGAAGTTTATCAACAACAGACTTTGCTGCAGGAGGCCGACCCATCATTGCATTCTCATTCTCCATGAATTGACCAAACAAAGTCTCATACTCTGCTGTATAAATATAATCATCATGACCGCCCAAATAAGGCTCAGAATTATGGTCATGGTCCAAGTTGTTGGCATTCAATAAAACCTGCCACTCCAAATTATCTAATCCTCCTCTCTCTACATTGACTAGATCCTCCTGAGCAGCAATAAGAGGTGAAATGGAAAGTGAAACAGATGCCTCATCATCATCAATAAACATACTTAGAACCTCTCTCTCCTCAACACGACCATCCACTTCCTCCCACTCAAAATCCTCATTGTTTTCCCTATGATCCTCCAATTGAAGCGAATCCCAACAAAGCGGAATTGTAACACTGACATCATCATCATCATCATAGTCGGCACCATCACCAAAACTTCCATTCCCTACAGTCACATCCAAACCATACTCATCCCCAGAATTTAAATCAATAGCTAAAGAATTCTGGTTATTCTCAGAATCCGAATCAGACCCGAACCCAACAACCCTGATTGCATTAGCATGAATACTCACGGTAGACTCAGCCTCACATGATTCAATTCCAGAAACCCTTCTCTCAATAAAGTAATCATCATCATCATCATCGTCATCGTCAATAATAACATTACAATCATTATAAACAACATCGTTATCGTTATCGTTATAATTAGGGTCTATATTTTGAAACCCAGAATTCTCTTGACTATCTAAACCAAACCCTAATCCCAAATCAAGCTCTAAATTGTATATAGAGTTCTCCTCAATAACACCGAAATCTGAATCTTTAAGCGAATCGTAGACCAAATGGGAACAAACAACATCGTCGTCCTCATCAATATCTTGACAAAGTAGTTGGGACTGTTCGACACGTTGTTGAAACAAATCCATAACGAAACTGACCTGGTTCTCGCGGTCTGATAGATCAGGACAGTTGAGGATAACTGATTCGGGATCTGAAACGGCGTCGTCGTCTTGGTGATCCAGAGAGTGGATGTTGAAATGGGTTGGTTCGGGTTGATGAAGGAACGGATCATCGTGGAGAGAGGACGAGAAGAGTGGGAAATAAGGGTCTATGGTTAAGGCTTGTTCGTCGGCGTCGGCGTCGGCGTTGGTGTTGGTTTCGGAACCGCAGAGACGGAAGGAGATATTTGCCATATTCTTAATTTGTTTTCTGTTCATTCGAAAGAGGCAATTTTCAGGTCTGCTAAAAAACAAATGATGGTGAGTTGTTTTGTTTGTGTGGTGGGGTATTACTGTTAGCTGAGTTAATTATAACTTACTTTCCCTACTTTCTTGAAATTAATAAATTAGTCCCACTAGTATCATGCATAATTAAATAGTCCATCAATGATCAATTGATCAATTTGCAATGATGGTCCTCAATTTAGTATGTATTAGATAGGTGTCCTTGTTACATTTTATTTTTTAACTGAAAAAAATATTCAACTAATGATAATGTTTTTAAATCAGTAAAAAATTTTAAAACTCACATCATTGATTTGAATAAGTGAAGTTTGGTTAATTTAATAATATAATTATAAGAAAAGTCAATAATAATTAAAAAATAAAAAAATAATAATGACTAATCAGAAGAAATAAATATTTGTCATATCATAAAAATATAACATTTAAATATTTTTAAAACATTTCAACGATTTTATTTGATAACAAAGAAAAAAACTGAATGAGAAAAAGATAACCTCATATAGAGAGGGGAAAAAAAACCAAAGCTTAATTACAAATAAATCAAACATTAAAGGATGAATTGATAAAAAAAAGACAAAAAAAATTAAGTCGAGTCAACATGCCAAATTTACATCCTGGTTATGAGGTTATGATAAACCCGTATAAAAAAAATAAATAAAACATTGGAGGTCAACTATTAAGCAAACTAAATAATAAAAGGCAGAACTGAAAAAAAATCAATTAGAAAAATAACAATACAAAAACATTAGTCATCTCGTATTAACTCGACTAACTCGAGACACGGGTTATGAGATTTGATTGCCCTATAAAAGATAAACCTCAAAAAATCACGAAGCAAAATTCTCAATCATTCAAAATTTAAAAAACAAAACAAATAACAATCAAAATAATAAGAACCAAATATAATAGATGAAAAAACTGAAGGGGGATGAAATTGAAAAAAAAAAGATTTTATAAATTATTTAAAATAAAAAAATAGTAATAAAAAGAACAAAACCCAAATCTAAAGGAAAAATAAATTGAATGGCTGTTTTGAGAAATTAAAGAGTCAGGTGTAAAAATCAAGAAAAAAAAGAAAGAAAAAAGATCGTCGACATCAAACTAAAGGTCCATTGACAACATGTGTCACCAAGAAATGGAGAGGTTGCTTAAATGATACAAATGACGTTCTAGAACTAGAAGACGCCTCATGCTTTGCCTGAATGGCATAGGCATCTTTCACACGTTGGCGTGTGTGTTGCACACACTAGCCACTTTTCTTTTTATAATAACATTTTGTATTTATTAAAATACCAAATTGTCTCTCTATCAAACCGATTATAATTAAAAAAACAAGGTTGAAATACAAAAAAGCCCAGGACACCTGCTTGATATTTTTTTTAATGGTAATTCAATGATTTCATTATGCTTAAAAAAGACGAAAAGGCCCTTGAACACCAATTTAATATTTTTTGCTTTAAAAGGTAAGTAATTTTACTATGTTGAAAAAAAATATAAAAAAACTAATTTTTCCCAATCAATCTGATAATGACCAATGAATCATGTGAAAAAGATTATAGTACCCCCTATAACAAGTTTGTTAATTTTGTTTAAAAAGGGAAAAATAGTCGTTTCATTATTCCAAACCACAAAGACTAAGCCCTTTTAGTTTTTTTTTTAAGAAATAAATTTCATTATTTCCTCATAAATTTTGAACAAAGCTATACATCAAGAAAAACTTGGAACAAACATTACATAAATAGATATTGATGAAGTTGGGAAAAAACTTTAGGAAGGAATAGGATTTTTATAGCTGCATTTTAGGCCAAAAAAAAAAAATTAATGGAGTGATGGTCTTGAACATTTGTCTCTAACTTGGGTTGTTTTTTAAAACCAATCTCCTTTTGGAATAGAATACCCTACGATACTTAAATTATTAAAGGTGGGAGGCGGGAAAAATTACAGGAAAAGGAAAAACATAAAGTTATAAGGAATGTGTATCTATGTTTAACTCATGTATGACATGGAACTTATATAGCTTTAATGGCTAAGAGTAGCTTTGACTTTGTATAGGTTGGAATGGCCGAGAGCATGACCTATAACTTGTATGGCATGGAAGTTGTAATGACCTAATTTTTCATGGTCAAAATTAATGGTAATTTTTTTTAAAGCCAGTATGCTCTCAATGCTTCTTGCAATAACATCCTGAGAATTTATAATTAAGTTCCATTCGCTAGCATGGCACAATACTTGAAAGATTGTGTAATTCAATATTTCCACATGTATAAAAACACTTAATACACATACAGCATAACATTATATTTACATGTACACAAGTTTACATTACATCATATTAACATAAACATAAGTTCACATCCCTAATTTGATATTGTTATTGTTACGAGTTTATACAAAAGTGTTGAACGACAACTATACAACTAGTATATTTGTTCCTACAAAATACATAACATCTAAAACATGTGAATATATAGTTCTTTCCAAAATATATGGACCTGTAGAATAGGGTTTTTTAAGCACCTTGTTGGTGTGATGTTTCTATTACAGTACAAAGATAAAGACAAGAATTATAAATGATTTAAACATGTTAATAGATAACCAAGGAATATTAATGTTTCTTTTTGTTCATAGTCTAGAAGAATATAATCCTTTCATTACTTCTTACATACGTAATACATTCCATAGCATTTCATCAACTACCGAAGATAATTACGATATTCAAACCCAAACATCCCTCTCAGATGTCATTAATCATAATTAATCATTGAACAAAACCCGACCATCCTTCTAGGATGCCTTTAGCCGAAGCTAATCATCAACCATAACATGACCATCCCTCTAGGATGTCATTAACCGAAGCTAATCATCAATCACATCTCGGTCATCCCTCAGGATACTATTAGCTGAAGCTAATCATATTGCTCATTCAATCATTTTATATCAATTTAGTATTTGCTACAACTTAGTGATAGATCTTTTATAAAGAATACATTTTGGAAAATTAACATTTTGCTAGAAGGGGGTAGAAGCCACTTACATGTTCCTCCTATAGAGTGTTCTCATCCGGTTGAAGGTCCGATCTCGGTTGTACCACCTGACATATCAAATGGTTATAATAAGCATACTCCTATCAATCAACCATATAATCATCATCATACATATTCCAAGAATACACATGTTCACATTCAAGTGTTCCATATATTACACAATCATACAACAAACATCATCATCTCACGACACTTCTCTTTATTTTAAACATGGCCACTCGCAGCGTCCCAACATTTAAATTCTTGAGTTTCATAGTGACTTAGGTCAAATCGATGACGAAGTCATCACAAGCATTAAATCATTTTTGATATGGAATTCATCAGCGAACTAAGTTGTTGTTGCTATAGAAAGTCATTAGTGAAAATTGGTTTGCTGGTGACATAGAGATCGTCAGCAAAAACTTGTTCACTGGTGATATAGAAATCGTGAGCGAAAACTGGTTCCACGACTGATGTATGGAATCGTAAGCAAATATGTTCACTATCAATTTAGAAATCATCAACAAAAAATGAGTCGCTGCCGACTTAGAAATCATCAATGAAACTGCTTCATTGACTGATGCTTGGATTCATCAGCATACACACTCATTATTGACTCAGGAATCGTTGACAAAAACTGAGTTGCTGTCAACCTAGGAATCATCGACACAATAGTTCTACGGTTGACGAGAATCGTTAGCGCGTATATTCTATTGTTCACATAGAGATTGTTGATGAAAACTGAGTCATTGTCAACTCAAAAATCATCAATGTAATCAGTTTTACGGTTGAAGCATAGAATCATTAGCGCACATATTCTTTTGTTGATATAAAGATCATTGAAAAAAAACTGAATCGCTGTTGACTCAGGAATCGTCACCACAATCAGTTCTACGACTAACACATATAATCGTCGGCGCACATATTCTACTGTTGACACATAGATCATTAACAAAAATTGAGTAGTGACTGACCCATAAATCATCAATGCAATCAGTTCTATGGTTGACACATAGAATAGTTAGCGCACATATTCTACTATTGACATATAGATCATTGATGAAAATTGAGTCGCTGCCGACCTAGAAATTGTCAACGCAGACCATGTCGCTACCGATTCAGAAATCATCAATGACTTTTAAGTCATTTCTAGTTTTACTCTTTCCCTCGACTAAGCATAAGGTCTACGCTAAGCTTTCCCTCTTTATAACTCACCCCTAACTAAGTTTGAACATATACCAAAATTAATCGCGTTCAAATTTTATCACAAGACCATCAACAATGCACAATCAAATCTCAACATACATATTCTTCAAAAGAATCCCCTAATCATCACTTTAAGTTCTTAATGGTATTATCCAAATTCGTCAATACAATTACTAGTAATTCAACAACATATAACAGGTTCTACTTCCATACTATTTCATGTCATTCTAAAGATGTTCATCATGTGAGGTTTCTTCATGATTCCTTTTCTTGGTCAAAACATAGTTACCCCTTTCATACAATCTTTTGCATGCATTTCATCAAGTCTTACACAATCATATTCCCTACAACATGTCATGCTCATACATTTAACCATTTGTTTCCTAAATAAACAAGTTCATCCATTACATACAGAAAATCAAGGCATTAACATGGTGTGATTTCCGTTTTAGCTTTAGCATGCTTCTAAGGTTCAATGACAACACAATTATGCATATAACATCATTCCAACATATTTTCATGCAGTTTCTTCAATCACATATGCAGAAATCACGTCATTAACACAAGTATAAGTTTTGTTTTGGTTCCAGCGTGATCTAAGACTCTAACAAGGTCATAATCTATGCATTTCATCATATTAACTCATATTTTGTCCAGCCTTCACTATGGTCGACCCTCCCCTAGGTTTATATATTCAAAATTATTCATGTTTCTTGAGTAAAAGGTCTATGCATGTGTTCTTTCGTTCTTTGTTCTACTTAGGTCTGTCCTTCTAATCATAATTTCATGAGTTAAGGTGCAAGAACACTACCCCTTCCATTTTCAGTTTCCCCCCTCTCCTTCTCCTAAACCGTGAGGTAACACTCAACCAATGAGATGATATTAGTCTTACCTCATATTTTTATCAACCCTTGTGAAGGTTTTTGTGGTTTCAGTTTTCCTCATTTCCTTTCCTACTACACCAACCAACCTCCTACTCTCCTTCTTCTTCCATGGCTTTGGCTTCCTCTTTCTTTTCCCAACTCTCTCTTCACTCTACACTCAAGGGGGCTTGCATGCAAGTTGGTCTGGTTCGGTTTCTTCTTAGGAAAGAGGGTTAGCTGCAACAACGGTTGCTATCGTTTTTGGGGGAGAGGAAGAGTCACCTTTTTTTCTCCCCTTTGTATTTATACCCCTCATAAATTTTGTTGGGGTATTTGAGGGTTGTTCCACTTTTTTCTTATTCCTCATTAAGTTATCCTAGAACTAGTTTTCCCCCCTTCCCAAGTCCTCCCTAGAGTAGGTCGGTTTGTTCCCCTAGATTTTGTTTATTATAGGTCAGCCTTTTGCATAAATTTTTGTTGGGTTTTACAACAAACCCAAACTAGTACAAGAACTTCTTTATGAATTTGAGGAAGTTTTTCAAGAACTTAAAGGGTTACCCCCATTCAAGTGCCATGATCACCACATAACATTGAAGGAGGGAACCTCTCCCATTAATGTTAGGCCATACATGTATCTATATTACTAGAAGAAGAAATTGAAAGGATTGTGAAGGAATTCTTAAAATTAGAAACCATTGAGCAAAGTTAAAATCATTTTTTTTCCTTTGATATTATTGGTTAGAAAATTAGAAGGGTCATGAAGGATGCACATAGATCATAAAGCTTTGAATAAGAGAATTATAAAGGAAAAATTTCCTATTTTGGCAGAGGAAGAGCTGCTCAATGAGCTATGTGGTTCGTAATACTTCTTTAAATAGACCTATGGTCAGGATACCACCATATCGAGATGATCCTAGACAATATCCAAAAGAATGCTTTTTGGACACTTGAGAGGCATTATAAATTCCTAGTTATATCTTTTGGGCTAACTAATGCTATTTCTATTTTTTAGGGACTCATGAATAAGTTATTTGATATGAACCCCATGATCACACGATCATATATCCCACATGTAAGTGATACAACTGTCGGAAAGCTAAGAAATCAGGTTTGAAAATATGATACAAAGATTACCTTGAACCTGAGCACCAATATTATTGGAATCTAAAACTCGCACCCAACAAATAGCAATTCACGAACGAGAAATATAGGATAATGCTACAAAGATAGTTGTTTTTTAATAAGTTGATTTAGTTCATTAGAGAACCAACGTGGGAGAATACTCTCAAACACACACATATTTCCTTCATCAAATTTAGAACCCTTACACTCCCTTTCAAAAGTGTGTTTATAGTGACAAAGACCTAAAACTAAATGGTCTGAACATAAAACCATAAATACAATAAATTAAGTTTGATAACAATTAAAACAACAAAGCCCAAAACTCAATGCAAACATGCAGCCCAAAGAGTCCTTAAAAAAGGAGGTTATTAGCCTTGAGTTTGGCTCTATAAAGACTCTACCACAACTCAAGAAAATCTAGTGTTTGTTGCCTCTCCCTTTTTTATTCTGAATTTTATTTAAGTTCCATTAACATTAATTAAAGTTCCTTAATTAAAGATGAACATACTTTAATCAAGTGTTCATCTTTTGTTGAAGTATGATCACTTGTTTTGGCCCAAATATCTTGAATCAACCCAAAATGACCCTGAAAATAAATATTGTCCCTGAAATTTTTATTCTTGGATGAAAAAATAATTTATGATAATTCTTCATCATTTAAGACTCTCTTCGAGGTTTCTTCTTTGATTAGGAGCTTCTCCATAAGATTCTCATTAAAGGCACTTTTTTATTTCGTAGCTCCTTTATACAACAATTCAAATTTCGTATTGGCTACACTTCAACAGTTAAATTTTCTTGAACTTCCATAAGAAGTTGTGGCAAAGTCCTCGTAGGATCTAACTCTACTTTTTAAAGTAATGACACATGGAATACATTATGTATCTTTGCTAGGTGTGAAGATAGGGCAATCAATAAGCAACCAGGACAATTCTTTTAACAATCTCGAAATGATCACCAATATACACATTGTCGTCAATTTGCCTTTTATTCCAAAATGGATAGTATTTCTCCATGGTGCAACTTTAAGGAATACTTGTGCTTTCTTCATTCTTTCTAGAATTATTTTCACCTTTTCAGTAGTTATCTATACTCGTTTTGGCCCTATCAATTTTATTTCACCAACCTCATCTCAACACACAAGAGTGCGACACCTCCTTCCATACAAATCTTCATAAGGTGCCATACCAATTATGGCTTGGTAGTTGTTATTGAACGTAAATTTCACCAATGGCAAATAATCTTCCTGAAGCCCTTCAAACAATAACATGCAAGATCTTAATAAATCTACCAAAATTTGAATCATTCTTTCTGACTGTAAATCTCGGAAAAATCAAGGTTGGATTAAATTAAAGAAAATAAACTAAACTAAATTAAGTGGGGGCAAAACGAATACACTTAAAGAAAATGGGGCCTAAATGCAAATAAAAATAATTAAAGAGCATAAAGACTCCTCTTCTTACCAAAAAACAAATCTGCAACTATCGTGAAGAAAGAAAAGAGGGAGTTTTTGTATCCATTTTTACAGATCAAGAGGGAAACACCAAAATTTTAAGAACCCATCCAAGATTAAGGGTTATAGGTATTATCAACTTCATCCATCTTCTTTGTCGCATATTTAACTCTTTTTGCTATAATAAATATCTTAAACTCTTATAATCAGTGAAAATCTATACCTAGGTCCCATAGAAATAATGTCTTCATAATGTTAAAGCAAACACCAACACTGCTAACTCCAAATCATGTGTACAGGGCAATTCACTTCATATGGCTTCAACTGCCTAGAAGAATAAGCAATTACTTTGACATGCTGCATCAACACACAACCTAGACCCTTACTAGAAGCATCACTATAAACTATAAATCCCTCTTATCCTTCTGGAACTGTCAGCATGAGAGCTGAAGTCAATCTCTGTTTCAATTTTTGGAAGCTTTTTTCACATTTCTTAAACCATTCAAACTTAACTTCCTTTCTAGTCAATCGAGTCATTGAGCAGTTATAGTGGAAAATCTTTCTATAAACCTTCTGCAGTATTCAGTTAATCCTAGAAAACTATGAATTTCCATGATATTCGTAGGCCTTTCTCACTTTAACATTGGTTCCACCTCTCTAGGATCTATATAAATATCCTTTTTGGATATCACATGTCCTAAAAGCACTACCGTATTCAACCAAAACTCACATTTACTCATTTTAGCATACAACTCATTTCCTCTCAAAGTCTCTAATACAATCCTCAAATGTTGTTTATGCTCATACTGGGAGGATGAATACATCAAGATGTCATCAATAAACACCACCACAAACTTATCCAAATATGGTCTGAAGATTTGATTCATGAGATCCATAAACATTGTTGGAGCATTAGTCAATCCAAACGGCATAAATAAAAACTCATAATATCCATAACAAGTTCTGAAAGTTATCTTTTGTACATCTTGTTCCTTTATTCTCAACTGATAGTACCCCGACCTTAAGTCTATCTTTGAAAAGACTTGTGCTCCCTTAAGTTGATCAAACAAACATCTATGTGAGGAAGTGGATATATATTCTTTATGATCATCCTAATCAATTGTCTATAATCAATATAGAGTCATAGGGTGCCATCTTTTTTCTTCACAAACAATATTGAAGCTCCTTAGGGTGAAGTGCTAGGATGAATAAATCCTTTATCTGGTAATTCCTAGAGTTGGATTTTCAATTTAGCCAACTCAATAGGTGACATATATTTGGAGATTGCGCTATAGGAGCCATATATGGAAGAGTTTCAATCAAAACCTCAACCTCCATCACCGGAGGCAGTCCAGGTAGTTCTTCTAGAAACACATCAGGAAACTCTCCTGCCACAAGAATTTTATCTACATCCCAACTTTTTTCCAGTTCTCTCACATGAGTTAAGTAAACAGAACACCCTTTCTTGATTAACCTCCTAACCGTCATGATTGAAATCATATAATTGGGTATTACTTTCCTATTTCCTCTAAACATTACACTTTTACCATATACATCATGGAGAATCACTGTTTTGGTGAAACAATCCATACCCAAAATCAAATCAAAATCTTACAACTCTAAAGGCATTAAATATACCCTCATTTCACAACCCCTAATATACAATTTTTTACTCTTCTATAAATATCATTAATATTTATGTTTTCTCCTAGGGGTGTACTAATCGTTACTCTTGATTAGTACTTAAAAGTGCATTTTTATCAAGGTTCTATATCATTATTTTGCACTTGAAGTATCAATAACTCCTTAACTAAAGCATGTTTTATACTAACATATCTAATAATATAAGATACCTTTAATTTATGGTAAATGTTCATCTTAAATGCAGGCCTATCACATAAATGAAAGAATTGATTGATGAGTTGAAGTACTGAAATTGAAAGGACAGAAAGATGGCCAAACTTAGAAAAGAGATGTTGGTGCAGTCCAAACTGGAACACTGTTCGGTAATTGGGTCATATCTGGAGTTGTAGATCTCGGATTTAGGTCTGCCTTATATGGATGGAAAGCTAATACATAGGCCTACAACTTCCATGGGGAGTCCAAGATTTAACAAGGCCGTTTTCAAGTCCAAATTGCAGCAACAACAAAGAAGTCCGAATCTATCCTGCAGCCCAGACACTGTTTAGTGTTCAGCCCATATCTCGAGTTCTAGAAGTCCAAATGATCTCAAATTTTTACCCTGGAAAGATGAGACAATTCTCTAGAACTTTCATGATTGAAGTCGGTTCAAATTATGACGTTATCAATGACGGTTTTGGCGGACAAGAAGATAAGAATTGTCACCAAGTCAAGATGTGGCCACCCATTCATCAATTAGTCAACAAATCAATAGTTCTGAATTTTGGCCTATAAAAGGAGGCATTTGCCATGTATTTAGGCATCTTGGT
>Ga0325405_1005156_pt1 | contig 13271 bp, 10 predicted proteins | sample PopdelMetagenome_21_FD_205663 | JGI IMG/M metagenome (GOLD analysis project Ga0325405, IMG submission 205663) | Populus deltoides microbial communities from Bellville, Georgia, United States - Xylem-Control-R2 | ecosystem: Host-associated > Plants > Phyllosphere > Stem > Wood/Secondary xylem... | reverse complement strand
TCTGGTATTGCAGTCCAGACACTTTTATGCTAAGGGTTAACCCAAGTTTAATGTTATTATTAATATTATAAATATTACTCTTGGATCAGGCGTTGCAACCAAATCTAAGACTCTTACGTATAACTTTGCAAAAAAACCTAACATTTTTAGATCTTATCTTTTTTTGAAATACAAAAAATAATTGACCTGCGGCATCGCGCGGGGCATATAACTAGTTATATACTAGTCGTCATCATGATTATAGTTGTCATGACCTCTGTTGCACCACCTCCGCGCTATTGCAGGATGTAATTATTTTGTACAAAAATATATTGGGTATACAGGATATTGTGATGTGTTTTTTATAAATCAGAAATATTATTTAAAAATAAATATTTTTATTTTAAAAAATAAAGTTTATTTGTGTGTGTCCGTGTGTGTGAACTACAATAATATCTTGAAAAATCAAACACGAACAAAAGAATTTTAAAAAAAACTTATATTCAAAAAATATATACAAAACCCGTGACTTAAGTCATGAGATCGAGATAAATATATAGAAAAGAAATTGAAGATAATAACAAAAATAATATTTAAAAAGAAAACTAATACAGAATGATAAGTTTGTATGAATTTAAATCCCTAACAAATCAAATATTAAAAGATAAAATTAGAAAAAAAATCAAATGTAAACAAATAAATACATTGAAAAGAAGTTGCAATGATGATGCTTGTGATTACATCAGGTTATATTCAAAAAATGCATGCAAAACTCATGATTTAAGTCATGAAATCGAGATAAATATATAGAAAAGAAATTGAAAATAATCACCAAAACATTATTTTAAAAAAACTAATGTAGAATGATAAGTTTGTACGAATCTGAATCCCTAACAAATCAAATATTAAAAGATAAAACTAGAAAAAAAAATCAAATGTAAAAAAATAAATACATTGAAAAGAAGTTGGAATGATGATGTTGATGATTTACATCAGGTTGTAGTTCACATTTATAGTGGATGTATGTTTTAAAACCTTTGTATAGTTATCACAAAATAACTATTCACCATCGTAACTGTTGTGGTCATGGTGGAGATGGTGAGAGTAGACGTGGAGCATTATTATAATGTAACTTTTTGAAAAGAAAGGAAGAAATTATTATCGCCACCATGGCACTAACCATTGCCAATGACATGGTGGTTGAAATGTTAGTTGTAATAACAATAACATTTTTATCATTTTTTGAAAAAAGTATATCATTAGTTAGATATTGATCTTTCATTTTTATTTATACTTTTCATTCCTTTCAATCAAATACTCTTGCTCTCGTTTCCAATATTTCATTCATGGTTGTCAAACTGTTAACAAGTCAATTTTACTCCATTTTCTTACAAGCTATACCAGCAATGTTTCAATTAAATTAAGCTCTAGTTTGTAGAATTAATTCAGGATAGCTCTCACTCTATACAACATAAAATAACATAAAAGAAGTTTTTGTTTTGTCTCTGGTAAAAAAAAGGGTTTTCTCTTTTATTATTTATTGTAATCTCATTCAGTCACGTTGATATTTTTGATTTAGAATAATTTATTATTTGCTGCCATTATTTTAGTCTAACTAATAGAGATATGGACGTAGGATTTAGCTTAGCATGAATTTTGCCATTTATCAAAGATTAATGCACATATTGGATGTATTAGATAATGGTTTTTGTACGATTAATCAGTCTTTGGAACTTAGTTGTTATAAATTTGTGTACCCTTTTATGATTTAGATATTTAAACTCGGTCGTGTTTAAATTGAAGAATATATGGAGGATGTCTGCAAAAGTTTTGCAATATCCTTAATTTTGTTTTTCTAATTTTATTATCTTTATTTCTTTTTAAGTGTTTTGTAATTAACCATGCAGTCCAAGCAATGATCCACCACCGACTCAACAATGTAATTGCTTGACTTCATTGATGATTGGCTCAAGTTCAAAATTTTTACAGCCTGGACAACTGATCTCTCTTTGCTATTAAAACCTTAAAACACCTAAAGTGAAAATTAAAAATAAACATTAAATTTAAAGAAAACCAGAATTTTTAGTTCAAGTACTAATTGTACTTTGACTTAAAGCTCAAGGGAGGGTCAACTTTTTTGTGTTGAAGTAATTAAAATACAAAACATTATAATTATAATTATAATTCTAATGATAAAAAAAAAACTAAAAGTGCATAGACATTTACCGTACTGCCACTATTCATGCAGAGACAACACACATTGTGTATTGCACTATTCATCTACAATGCAAATTATACTATTCAAAATAGAACTGTATACTTTAGTCCTCATAGTTTTCAATTTTTATATATTTGATCTTTGTAGTTTTAGATGTTTACATTTCAATCATAAAATTTTATTTTTCTCATGTTTAAGTTCTTGAAATTTGAGAGAGGAAGAGAGAAAGTTGCCGAAAAGAGAGATGAATGAGAAAACTTTTAGTTAACTTTATAAAATATTGATCTTGGGGTAATGAGTTTGTCTTGAAGAATAGAGTTCTATGGAGGTGGTTTGAATCTTGAATTATGCTGGAAAAAATATATCGGAATCCAGAAAGTTTGTTTTGATTTGGTTTAATTTTGAGTTTTTAGACTAATTTGAGCATGTTATGGAATTAAAAATGGGGTTATTGAGGTTTTTAAAATGTCTTGTTTTTTTTTTGCTATTAGGTGAAAACATGTTGAAATTTGGGTTTTGAGGTTCAAATAACCCAGATCTTAATTTTGTGACCGGAATTTGTTTTAGTGAAGGACATGTTGTCTGTCTAGAAAAAGATGTGTCATCTTTCTTTTTTTTATTTTAAAAAACCGAAAACTTAGGTGAACTAACACGTCAACTTAGTTTTAAAATAGAAAAAAGGAGTGCGAGCCTAATCTTTTGTTTTAAAGCTGAGTGCTTGAGCCTGGGTTTGATTTTTTTGGCTATTCACCATTTTTTTTTGTTTAATTGTTATATATATTTAAAATAAATATCTCCTTAAATAAAATTATTAATATAGTATTTAAAAATCAATCATGTTATATCATAATTTTCAGACAAGATTAGAGCTTTTTATGATAATATTAATAATTAACAATTACTAATCCTGAGAGATGTAGCTTAACTGGTCAGGTCATAGGTTTGCTCCCTAGAGGTCACCAGTTTGAGTCCCACAAACCTCAAGGCCACTAGAGGTTTATATGGTCGTTAACTTCATGATCCGTGAGATTAGTCGAGATGCACGCAAGCTGGCCCGGATATCCACGTTAATAATAAAAAAATAATAATAATTAGCAATTACTTTATGAATAATTATATATGAACCTAATAACATGTAGATTGTTAAGGATCTTTTCTTAACAAACAATTGACAATTGTTTAGAAGAAAATTGAGAGAGATAGAGAATTAACAGTAATACAATCATTCAATTTTATTCATTGCCTTACAAGTTCTTTATTTCGAACTTATATACAATGATATGCAGGCTTGTAACTAACTCTACTAACTTAATTAACTAACAATTTACTGCTTTAACTAACCATTTACAGTTTTAACCAACAACAACTAGCTCTAATTATCTTTACGTGCTCAAATCTCATGCTGTTGCACAATAACTGTTGCTGCTTCTTACTGCCTCTGCATTTCTTGCATTATCACATGTCAATTTCTTCTTTCTTGGCTGCTAAGCAACATTGATCTTTTAAGCTCATAAAATACTCTTTTTTGTTATTTTTTATTGTAAATTTTTTATTTAATTTTTTTAAAGTATTTATTCTTTTCTTTATCATATATCTGCTTAAAATTATAAAAGCATTTTTTATATATCAGAACTTGCTTTTCAAATATTTATGATGTTGATAAAAAATATATATTTTGGTCAATAAAAAAGAAATACATGAATAAGAAATGAGAATTTTTAATTTTTTTTTCCCAGAATCAAAGTTGTTGTATATCTTATGAATATTTATTTTGATCGTTGCATAATTAAATAAAAAGATTTGTGAAAAAGGCATCGTGGCATATTGCAGGTATACTGGCTAATATAAACCAGAAAACTATAAAAGTGCATTCTTCCAAGATTTGGCAATTCTTTGTTGCTGTCCACCATGATTATTAGAAGTTTGAGAACATGCTTGTTTGTGGTTCCATCTTTCATTGGCAGTTCTGTTTTAAAAGGTTTTTTTCCCCTCTGCTGTCTAAAAATTTGTTGTGTTCTTTTACAGAACAAAACAGTTTTAAGGTCCTATTAAAGGTCGGTCATTGTTTAGTTTTCTTATCATTTTGACTGATTATTGATCGTATATTTTTGCTTCTTGTTGGATAGGGAGTATCTTCCAATGGGAGGTAGTGTGAACATGGTGGAAGAAACACTGAAGTTGGCATATGGAGAGAATTCTGAGTTCATTAAAGACAAAAGGATAGCAGCAGTGCAATCTCTATCTGGTACCGGTGCATGTAGACTTTTCGCAGACTTTCAGAAGCGCTTTCGTCCTGATTCCCAGATCTACATACCGGTCCCGACATGGGCCAAGTTAGTGCTCTTTACGTTATTATTATGGTGATGGACTAGAATGAGCCATAAAGTTAAAAAATTGTTTTCCAGCTCTTTTTTTTTTCCTTTTTAATTGCTTAGTTATGGGCTTCTAACATGAGACTTAAACAGCCATCATAACATTTGGAGAGATGCTCAGGTCCCTCAAAGGACCTATCATTACTATCATCCAGAATCCAAGGGTTTAGATTTTTCTGCCCTGATGGATGACATTAAGGTGTGTGAGGCAGATTTTGCTCTTTTGACTAAGTTAAACATGTTATTTTTCCTTCCCCGTTGTTAACATGTTCTGTTTCAGTCCCCTGCTTATTACACAGGTGACTAGTAATGAGGATATATATATTTATATATATATCCTCATTACTATTCACCTCTTTTTTTGTTATGTGAAATGAATATTCACACATATCTTCTCTGCAGAATGCTCCCAATGGCTCATTCTTTCTACTTCATGCCTGTGCTCATAATCCTACAGGAGTTGATCCATCAGAAGAACAATGGAGAGAGATCTCACACCAATTCAAGGTAAATACTTTCTTGCCTTTTTACTCATTGATTTTCCTCTCCTGTCCCTCCTCCCCCCCTCTTTTTTTGACATCAAGCATCATGTAATTTTCAGGTTAAAGGTCATTTTGCCTTCTTTGATATGGCTTATCAAGGTTTTGCTAGTGGTGATCCAGACAGAGATGCAAAGTCCATCAGGATTTTTCTCCAGGACGGTCATCATATTGGTATTTCCCAATCATATGCAAAAAATATGGGACTCTATGGCCAGAGAGTAGGATGCCTCAGGTATTGTGTTCCTACCATCGGCATACATGCATTAGGTGCTGCTGCAGCAACTGTTTTTCCTCTTCTATTTTTTTTTTGGACAAAAATTTTTAATGTTTTGATGGGGCTATTAACTGGTTCTTTTTCAAGATGCCTTTAGGTAGATGTTTGAAAGCCAATGAGCTTGCAGCTCAACTGACACTCATGCCCCCACTCCTTCCAAGAGGTCTCAAGTTTGATCTCTTTGTAATGAAAAAAAAAACAAGAAAGGCTTGAAGGGAGGCGCCTTTTACCCATGTAAACAAGAGCTCATGGCTAATTTATCAAAAGATAATGGAACATTACAAATTATAACATAAAAACAGAGGGTGGTTGCACAAAAGCAGAGGAATTTATAACATTAAGTGCATATTTGTCTGACTTTTGCATGTTTCCAGGGGTTAGGAGGATTTTGGACATGATCTTTTAGTATGAAGTGTTTGAAAACTATATATGTTTCTTATGAAATCAATTGTAGCATCCTGCCTAAAAGATAATGTATTGGTTGCCTATATCTGATGAATGTCATGATCCCAGATTTGTGGAATTATCTATCGAAAGCCATGTTTAATAACAAAAAAGGGTTTTCCTAAATCCCATGACCTCAGCTCCCTGTCATGTGTATATCTGGTTGAGGGACACCTGACCTGTTGTTACTATCGTTATTTGTGTAGCCTTTTTTTCTTGAAAAGCTTTGGTATCTGTCGCTAACAATCATATATTCAAATTTAGGTTCTCTGATCCACAACTGTTAATTTCTATTGAGATAAATTTATCTTTTTTGAAGAATGGTTTCTTCCTATTTCTCGCATAGTTTATGGCTATAAAAGTGGGATTGATATACAACATTCACAATCAAAGGTCTCTGCTGTTGTGTCTCTACTACAGATAATGAATTGTACAAATTCTAAGTTATCTGTCCTTTCCTTGAGTATGTAGGACTTCATGCATGAAACAAAGCAAAGTGCAAGTCCAACCACTAGATTTGCGACAAGCAAAAAACAGCTGTGCCATTATAACATGAGAGATGTTTATGTTGATATTCAGATAAATTTTAGAGTTGCTTGTTCTCTAAGTGAACAGCTGAAGCTTTTTTGAAAGTGGTTCAGAGGCAAGGGTTCTCTCATACATCTTAAGGTTAATCCTGTTAAATGTTGCCTGCAGTGTGCTTTGTGAAGATGAGAAACAAGCGGTGGCTGTAAAGAGTCAATTGCAGCAGCTTGCTAGACCCATGTACAGCAATCCTCCTGTTCATGGTGCACTTGTTGTGTCAACTATCCTTGGGGATCCTGAGTTGAAGAAGTTGTGGCTCAAGGAAGTGAAGGTAATTTTATTTTCACTGGATCCCCCCTCCCCGCACCATTTTGTTTCATTTCATTATAGCATGGTGGTGTTTTTAAACTTTGCATGCACATGAGGAAATGCTGCATCTGAGATCTACTTGTGCATTAAAGATAACGATCCAGCCATGGAGTAAAAATTTTAGAATGCACCAATTCTTTCATCGATGTAATGCTGAATGATTATTTGTTCACGCTTCACCTGCAACTTGATGCTAAGATTCTTCATGACTGCCAAAGAGATGACTTTTGGCAGTGCAGCATCCATCTGTACTGATTTGTTTATATGCATCTGAGAGGAAATGCCTTGAAAGCCTGAACACAGAAAAGAGGAAAAGGATTAAAAACCTAAACACACTTGGAAGAGAATTATCAGCCCCGCACTTCCATTTTAAAGATCACCAAAATTTTGTCATTACTTCTTTCTTATATTATTGATAAGAAAGGAACCTGATTGTTACCAACAATATTCTGATCAGGTAATGGCTGATCGCATCATTGGAATGCGATCTGCGCTAAGAGAAAACCTGGAGAAATTGGGTTCACCTTTGTCATGGAAGCACATCACCGATCAGGTGTGCCAGAATTTCTAACTTAATTATTAATTTCTCCGTAACTTTATATTGGTAGTTCATTTTGATATCCAGCTTGTTCTGTTTGTTACCGGTATATACCAAGCATTCTGCTTCTTGCAAACAGATTGGCATGTTTTGCTATAGTGGGATGACACCTGAACAAGTTGACCGATTGACAAAAGAATTTCATATCTATATGACCCGCAATGGTCGGATAAGGTTTGCACCCATTCGTGAATATCTTACACTAACATCTACTCCTGGTTATTACTCCTGGTTATGCCTGGTCTTGATGTGTGTTGTGCATGCACGCGGATCTTTAAGTTTGCTAATTTTCGGATACATATGCAGCATGGCGGGCATTACTACTGGCAATGTTGGATATCTGGCAAATGCTATCAACGAGGTCACGAGCTCTGCCTAGGCTCATCCTGAAGCAAAACCTCAAATCATCATTGAAGAGGTCATACTTACATGGTCAGAAGAGCAAATAAATTCCTAGTTTTTCTCCCCCGTGCTATTTTGTGACCAGGGAGAGGACAATAAAACGGTCACTCCAAGGGTGGCTTAATATTCTTACTGCGATGAGGTTCTCACAACAACTGTTGAGGAGACTAATGGTGGACAACATCAGGTCTGTAACGAAGCAACATTGAATTGCATATGATCTGTTACATTGATTTATGAAAATTTACATATTTACAAGTTTAGTTTTACCAAACCGAATACCTTGGTGGTGGTTAAACTTTAGAAACCGAGAGTACAGGGTTGGGGTGAAAATGGTTTTAATAATAACAATCTTAAAGATTAGGACATCTTAAATTCATCTGAGATAGCTGCGTGGTTTCTTTTTTGGGGAAACCTTGATTTTTTTTCCCCAAATTCGTATGCCTGTTCTCAATAGCCATCCCAAACCTATATATTTTAGTCTAGTGTGCATATTTTATGAATTAAAATGGCATCACCTTGAAGAAAAATTGACAAAAATATTGATGTGCATCAACAGAGAGATTTGATTTGAGAATATTTTGAAACATTTGGGGTCAAATTGATAACCTATGTAGGTGGAGGACTCAATCGAGAATAAGAATACAAGTTTAGGACTAAATCGAGGTTTTCCCTTTCTTTTTGTTTTCCCTTTCTTTTTGTTTTCCCCTTCTTTTTTCCTGTGCATCGTTGACAATATACATCATGTGGATTGAGCTCATAGGATAACATGATCTACTAAGACAGAGAACGCCGAGCAAATCATATTTTTAAAAATATTTTAATTTAAAATAAATTTTTTTATATTTTTTTATTAAAATACTGATATCAAAAATAAATTTTTATTTTATTTTAATATATTATTAAACAAAAAATATTTTAAACCATCACTGCTATCACAATCTCAATTTTTCTGGGTCATGCATGGCATTGACTGTTTCAGTGGGAACAGATTGAGCTGTAAACTGTTGTTCGTGCATCCTCTATATTAACGAGCTGGTAATTGTCATCCTGTTCGCAGAATAACTTCATGGTCGTATAAACAACTACTCCCTCACTCCTACAAGGGTCACATGCAAAAACGAGAAACAGTTTCAATTTTGTTTCTGAAGCTGGAACAAATTGTAGAGTATCACCAGAAGACTTGAGGGTGGATTAATTCAGGGAGTGAGATTGCGTTAAAATATTTTTTTATCTAGAAATATATTAAAATAATTTTTTAAAAAAATTTATTTTTTTAACATTAACCTGTCAAAATAATTTAAAAACATAAAAAAATATTTTATATAAAAAATTAAATTTTTTATAAAATATTATTTGAAATAGAATTTCAAAAAGCAACATGAAAGGGTGAGAAAGGTGGAAGAGACATTTTAATATAGAAGTAAGACTTTTGTTTTAAAACGGTTATTTGAACTCCATTAATGAGTATCTTTTAATTTGCATTTGATTAGAATTTTATAATAAAAAAATTAAAAGTATTTTTAAATAGAAAATTAGAAACATAAAAAAAGAAATATGTCTAGATACCTTATCAATCTCTATTATATCTTTTGTAATTAATTAAACCTCTTTAAATATATAAATACTTAAAAAGATTTAAGGAGTAGTTAGACTCATCAAATATATAGTAGTGTATTTAGTAGTATGGTTGCAGATATTAGTGTAGTTGTAGATATTTTTTAAATAATTTTTCGTGTCAAAATACATATAAATAATTTTTTTTATTTTTTAAAAATTATTTTTAATATCAATATATCAAAACAATACAAAATATATAAATCATATTAAATTTTAATAAAATAAAAAATTTAAATTTTTTAAAAATATAATCGCAGCCGCATTGTTAAACGTGATATAGTAGCGTGATTTTCAAAATTTGAAGGCAAGATTTCAAAGACATCATTTATTACGACAAGAAGCTGTTAGCCTAGGGAAGGTTCCCTAGCCTAGACCTAATATCGAAAAGGAGAAAGAAATGAGAATATCAAACAGTAATATTAAATTAAATGTCACGTGATTGCATATAATAAACAGTTTGAGTTTAGGTGATCGTATCTTGCTAGTTCATGACTAGAGAACTTTTAAGGGTTTATTTGATTTTGTATTTTTAAAAATATTTAAAAAAAGTTTAATTTTTCTTATTTTAAATTTTAAATTAATATTTTTATATCATTTTAATATATGTATTAATGTTAAAAATATTTTAAAAAATAAAAAAAATATTTTAATATATTTTTAAATAAAAAAATATTTTAAAAAATAAATGTTGTGATTTCCGATAAACCCCCTTAGTAGCTTTCCTGTGTTGCAGGTATTGGGAGCCTTTAGCTTTCCTCCAATAGTTATCGGACCCTTTACCGAACGTATAAGTCTATAAGATATGAATTTATTGTATGAAAAAATTATTTTGTTTTTTTAATAAAAAGGCTCATTTTTTCATTAAAAAAAAACTAAAATGGTGTTTTTTAAAAAAAAAATTGAAAAATCTCTTACGTTGAGCTGTTCAAGTTTCTCATGGATTTGATTAGGTCTCATTTACTAAAGTACAATATAGTACTTGATTTTCATTGATGGATTGAGTACAAAAGCTTTTGAGGTTTACGATCATCAGAACCATGCCCGGGAGAGGATTTCAAGATCATGGACTTGGCTAGAGATCTTCACTTCAATAATGCGAACAAATTATTCAAACTCACAACATAATTATCTCAACAAAATTAAACAACGTAGATAGAATCAATTCACCACCCTGCAATTCCTTCTTATCTCTCCATTCCTCCCTGTAAGGGGACTGATATTCCCCATCTTCACCATGGCAGCAGCAAAATCTCTAGCAAAGGTAGCGCCGTTTGTGCTGTAAGTCCTGACAAGTGCATCTTGAGAACCTCCGTTGAAGAGCTCCTGGTCTGAATGAAGCAAGCCACGGCGGGCCACAAGATTGGTGTAATAATTGTTATCAAATCTGGTTTGAGTGCCATCGAGTGGAGCTAAAGTGGCGTCACCACCAGAAGCCGGGCAACTAGCCCTTCTAGTAGTGGCAAAGCTGGCATCAATGTTGGTGTCATTGTATATGCGGTTACGAAATGTGGTGCATCTGGCAAAGCCAATTGTGTGACCCCCAGAGAGCGCAGTCATGTCACCAGCACTCAAGCCTTTGGCAGAAAACATGGAGATTAGGGTCGCAAGGCTAGACGCGGGTGATGGGATTTGGCTGTTGGCTGCACTCTGGCTAGCTGTTCTTGCATCTCTCCGGCCAAGTGGTACTGTCCATGATGGTCCTCCTAGCTGCGTGCATGCATTTGTGTATATAGTCAACCGAGAGAGAACGAATTTGTGTATACAGTTCACTTTCTTTAAGTAATCGGTGTTGAGAATTGAACTTTGATCGCTCAAAACCCCCAAAAAAGAAGAGAAGAAAGAAAAAGTAGTATTGCTAGATAGAAAAGAGAAAACTTGATAAAAAAACTAACCAGTACAACTCCATCTCGGGCTGCAAGTGCAAGGATATCTGCACAGGAAACTGTGGCATTGCAAGCCGCTTCTACCCGAGTTTTAATGGTGTCAATCACTTCAAAACCTCTAGCTGAATTTCTGTTGGGATTCGCATTCTTTTCACCCGTGAAAGTGGCAGTGTCATCCAGTAGTATAGATCCGTCGCATCCCTACAATAACAACACGAAATAATTAAAGAGAAAACTATTTATTTCTTAATATGATTTAATTTAATGATAAAAAAGTTAATATATATATAAGCAAGCTCGAAGACTAGCTAGAGAGCAGCTCATTGAACATTTAATCCCATTTTTACTCTTGGTGGGAATTAATTAATTAATCTGAAACCAAGAAATTAAGCTAAACAATTAAGGTGGGGATCGAAGAAAGATATTAAAAAGAGAGATGTCACACATTCACAAAGCAGTCATGGAAGAACAAGCGGAGGATAGAGGCGGCAAGCCGAGGCTGGCCATTGACAGCCCCCGTCATTGCATTACGCACTATGGTTTGAAGATTAGGGCATGTCGAAGCATAAAAGGTGGCAGAAAGCTGTGCGCTGCAAAAGGAGGATGCTAGGAGCGGTACAACACAGAGTGTAACAAAGAATTTAGTAGAGCCCATGACGAGCGAATAGAGCTTAATTACTTGTAACTGAGATTATATAGTTAACAAGCTAGCTAGGCTTATGTTACTAAAATGGGGTGTGAGCATATGATGACTGGAGAGAGTTCCTTATATAGACAGCAGTAAAGTGCGTGAACAGGTAGAAAAAATATACACACAGACACAGTCATAAGGAAAAAGAAATACAATTGACATTAATTCCTAATTAACCCATATATGTAACCATCATACACACCGACTAGTAGAAAATGTGAGTTTTTTGCTTGGACCCATGAGATGGAATCGTTGACTTCTCTCATAAACTCCATTATTTGAGTGATATTGATGATATATAATAACTCTTTAATTAAGCACTTGTTCCTCACAGCACAAATTATACACATCCATGCAGAAATACATCCACACGTCCTGGGAAAATTAAAGCCTGGTGTGAAAATGTTATCTAGAGTTCCAACTTTGCTGCCCGAACGCGTGCTTTAGCACTTTTTGCATGGAGAAATATGCTTAAAATCAATCCGTATGTCAACCATCGAAAGATCCCTGCATATGCTCATAAGGTCGTTGATCACTACTTGATGCAAAGAGCAATTAAGGAGTGGTTAATTGACTTCTTCCTCCACGATGCATCGAAGAAAAGCTTTAGGTTAAGATATCACCAAGAAAAACAAAGGACAACGAGAGTTTCTTCCTTTTCTGCCGAACCGCGTTTTGTTGTTATGCAGTCAACAAAAACTCTAGGTAGAGAAAGGAGAAAAGCAAAGAGATCCCTCCAAAAATTATTTAAAAAAAAAAAAACAAACAAAACAAAAGGTTTTTTCCTCTTTCTTCTCCGACAACCATTTCAACATAAAGATTTAAATTAGTTAATATTTTTAAATATAATTTATATTATTTTTTAAAATATTTTCTTAAATAAAAACTCTTTAAATTTTAAATTATATAAATTTACATTACCTTAAATTTAATTTTTATAAAATAAATAAAAATAATAAAATTTAAACTCAAAATTACTTCATCTTCAAGACTTTAATATCAAATTAAAAAATTACCTCAACTTAAATATTTAAATTATTAAATAAAATATCCATATCCCATATTTTCCTCGCAAAATAAAAAAAGAACATTAATAAATACACATCCGTCTATTCATCAATTACTTGACAAGATACGAAGTCAGACTATAGCGGCTTTGAAAATGAAACGCCATCACCGCTTTTTTTCCTGTGGACTTTTCAGAGTACACAAATATTTATATATTTATGAGAGATGGAAATCTTGTTGGAGGGGGGGAAATATTTCAAAGGCGAATTAATTGGAGCATAGAAACAAGCAAGTAATTAGACATAATCAAGGAGAAAATGCCTACGAAAACCCTCTCCCGCAATGC
>Ga0325405_1005152_pt1 | contig 13274 bp, 5 predicted proteins | sample PopdelMetagenome_21_FD_205663 | JGI IMG/M metagenome (GOLD analysis project Ga0325405, IMG submission 205663) | Populus deltoides microbial communities from Bellville, Georgia, United States - Xylem-Control-R2 | ecosystem: Host-associated > Plants > Phyllosphere > Stem > Wood/Secondary xylem... | reverse complement strand
ATTATTGGTTTGGTTACAAGAAGATGGTGTGGGGAGCTATTTTATTTTTTAAAAAAATTAACTTGGGTATAGTTTAACTTGAAAATTTACCACATTCTACCAAACATATAATAATGTCTTGTTTTTTAAAGATTTTCTATAATATCAACCAATGCCTTCTGATATTTCTATAAGACTTTCTATAATAATTATTGATAGTGATGATGGTGGTATTCTTTCTACCCAGGGAAGTGAAGAAGAAAAGCGAGATTACTACAAATAGAAAGGAGTTGGATGGAACAACATGATTGGTTAGTTATTCTTCATAAGGAGAATTTCTATGAATATCTAAGTGGTATGATTACTAATTCATTACTTGAGTTCAACATTTAAGTTATATAGATTTGAGAAGAAATCATTTTGAAGGGAATCATTTTTCATATTTCATTGGGTCCTAAGCAAATCGAGATACTTGAATCTCTAATAATTTTTTAATTGTAACTCTCTCAAATTAGCTTTGCAACCTTTTAAGTTGTAATTTTTTAATCTTAGTTATAATTCTAGTGTTAATTTTGAAAGTTTTGACTACCTCTTTAACTTTTTTTTTTCTTTTGAGCATCTTGACCTGAATAGAAATGATCTTAGTCAAGCCATTGACTGGGTGCAAGCGGTTAACAAATTTTCTCTTTTAAAAGTTTTATTGTTAAATGATTGTTATCTTTCAAACAACTGTCCTTTCTCTCGTTCTTTTATAATTTCTTCTAAATCCCTTGTTGTCACTCTCTCTCTTACAACCATATTGCTTCTACTTTCAATTGGTTGTCCAAACTTTAGTAACAACCTTGTTTATCTTGGTCTTGGATATAATTGGAATATCAATTTTGAAAATCTTAACGGTTTTTTTTTTTTTTTTATCTTTCTTCTTTAGAGGATTGACCTGAGTGGAAATAATCTTAGTCAGACCAAAGATTAGTTACTAGTGCTTGCCAAACTCCCTCACGTACATGAATTGTATTCAAGTTTTTGTAGTTTTTCAAATGTCATTCCTCCATCTGTTTCTCTTGCAAGTTTTTTTAAATCTCTTATTGTCATTGATTTCTCAAAAAACTATTTTACTTTAATATTCAATAGGTTGTCCACCATCAATAATAACTTAACTGTTCTTGACCTATTATATAGTTTATTACAAGGTTCAATTCCATATGCTTTCAAAACATAATTTCTCTTATAATTCTTGATTCATCCATTAACTAATTACATGGCATTTCGAGATCATTTGGGCTAATGTGCAATTTAAGTGCCCTACATTTGGGACAAGACAATCTCACTAGAGAACTTTCTTAGTTCTTTCAAGACTTTTATAAATGCATGGAAAGCTTATTAGAGATTCTTGAGCAATATAACAATCAATGTTATGGTTCATTGCCTGACATCACAAGATTCACTTCCATAAGAGAGTTGAATTTATCTTGACCAATTGAATGGATTTTTATCGAAAAGATTTGGACAATGTTTTGAACTTGTTTCCTTAGGCTTGAGTGGCAATCAACTCACTGGATCATTGACCGATGTTATGATGCTTTCATTATTGAGAGAGTTGTGGATCAATAACAATCGATTAGATGGAAATGTTTTTGAAAGTGTTGGAAGCCTATCTCAGCTCATTTCATGTTAGGAGAATTTTGTACAAGGTGTGCTGTCTGAAACTCATTTTCAAATCTTTTCAAGTTATACATATTGAATTTAACTCATAACTCAATGGCTTTGAAATTCGAGTTTAACTAGGCTCTCATTTTTCAATTAGATTGAATGTTGTTTTCATCTTGCAATTTAGGCCTCATTTTTCTTAATGGCTTCGAAATCAAAATGATGCATTTCAACTTGGTTTCTCTTCTGCTGAAATTTGAGATATCATCCTTAATTGGTTTTGGAATTTCCAATTCCAAGTTAAAACTCTTAAACCTTCCTCACACTAAGAGTATTGAAAATTTGCTAGATTTCTCATCAAAATATCACATCCTCCAAATCATATATTTGAATTTCAACTAGTTTGATGATTCACCAACACCGTTTCTATCAAGTTGTGTGGCACTTTTTGTATTTCTAACAATATCTTTTTAGGGCTAGTTTGTATTTCATGTGAGATGGGAGGTATAACCTTGGATATCTTAACCTCTTAAATAACCTCTTATCATGATGACTTCTTGATTGTTTAGAAAATTTTGAAAATCTAGGAATTCTAAATTTGACAAACAACAATTATTCTTGTGTAATTCTCAATTCTATTGGATATGGGCATTCTTATAACAATTGAATTTGCACAGTAATAGCTTTGTCGAAAAATTACCTTGTCTTTAAGCAATTGCAGTAGTCTAGTCTTTTTAGATATGATTACAAATAAGTTGCAAAGAGAAATTGGATATAAGAAAGCCTGACATCTATGAAATTCCTTTCCCTACAATCTAATGGGTTTAGTGGAAGCATACCACCACATCTTTATCACCTAAAACATATTATGATCTCGGACCTATCTCTAAACAATATATCTGAAATCATTCCAAGATATCTTAGTAACCTTACTTCCATAATTTGGAAAACAGTTTGTGAGAATTCAATAACTAGTAATGGAGCTAATCTTGAATGGTGACTTTTTCAAATATCCTTATTAGAATAAGGTCAGGATTGAAAGGAAATGAAGAGAGTATGATTATAAAAGTAATTTTAGGCTTTTAAGGATCATTAATTTTGCATGAAACAAATTAATATATGAAAATCCAGAAGAAATAATAGGACTTTTAAAGTTGGTTTCACTAAACTTGTTAGGAAATAATTTGACTATAGTAATATCTCAAAAGATTGGGTGGTTGAGACAATTTGAATAACTCGATTTGTCAGGAAACCAATTATTAAAAGCAATTTCTATCACAAAAGCTAATTTACATTTTCTAGATTACTTGAACCTCTCTAAGAGAGCGTTTGGAAATGCGGGTCAACTCGTGTTTTAAAAAAAAATCAATTTTTTTTTTGCTATTTTTTTTAATGTTTTGGATCGTTTTGATTCGCTTTCTCAAAAATGATTTTTAAAAAAATAAAAAAAACATCATTTTGATGCATTTCAGATTGAAAAACACTTTGAAAAGCAAACGCAACCATATTCCCAAACCGGCCCAACAATCACTCGTTGGGGATGATTCCATTAAGCGCTGAGGTTGTGTGAGCTAAGAATTTCATTTGAATAATTGTTGTTGGTCAAATTCAAAATACTTAAGACTTGCGAAATTCATTAAACAATTAGGAAGATATTTCGACAAGAGGTTATTTGAGATGTCAATGATACTTAATATACTACTTGCAATCCTACATGGAAGAAAAAAAATTAGACTTGAAAACTTATTGTTAGAGAGAAATAATGCTAATGGAAAATGTGGTAATGGACCCTCTAAGTGGTTGAAACTCAAATTTATGGTGTGGAGGTTAAAATATTTTGATGATAAATATAACAAAATTCCACTCATCTTGTTGTTAAAAAGGTTTTAGTGAATCAACTTGGAATTAGACAACTTTCAAAATCAATTAGGAATGATATCCGAAATTTCAACAAAAAAAGATATCAAGCTAATATATATCATTTTGGTTTCGAAGCCATTAAGAAAAATAAGAGCTCAATTTGCAAGAAAATAGAAATATAATAATCAATTGAAAAGTGGGAGTCACAAGGAGTTATTAGATGTATTCAATACATTTAATTTAGAGAGATTTGAGAAATGAGGTTCATGCATTATCCTTTTCAGAAAATCCCCCTAATATACAATTTCTTGAGCTAAGATAGGTTTTCAATAATTTTTTATTAAGATCTTTTCAATTGATTCGAAGAGAGAACCAACAATCTAATGGAAGTGAATTTTATAATGTCAAGCAGTAAACCATGAAATTAATTGTTGTATAGCTTTAAAATCTCTAGTGAGCTCTCCATGCATTTATATAAGTCTTGAAAAAACTAAGACAACTCTTCAGTGATTGTTTTCTCTTAATTGCAGTTCATTTAAACTGCATATCTACCAAAATAAACTCAAACAGCCTTGTAAACCGGTTGAAGGATAGATTAAGATTCCTAAAAAAAATCTCTTTGCATATGGAATTGAACCTTGTAATATGTTATATGAAAGGTCAAGAACAATTAAAGTGTTATTGAAGTTGGACAATCAATAAAATATTAAAGAAGTAAGATGGTTGTTAAAGAAATCAATGTTTACTAAGAAATTTAAAAAAGTTTACAAGAGAGATGGAGGAATGATATTTGAAAGATCACAAAAACTTTACTGCAATTCATGTAAGTAAGGAACCCTAGTAAGCACTCGTAGCTAGTCATTGACCTAACTAAGATCAAGTCAAGATATTCTAAAGAAGAAAGATAAAGGAAGCCAATCGAGGTTTTCAGAATTGATATTCCAATTATTTCTGAGATCAAGATAAATAAGATTGTTGAATAACCAATTGAATGTTGAAGAAACAAAATGATTGTAAGAAAGAGAAATAGGATAGTCATTTAACTTAAAGACTTTTAAAAGAAGAAACTTGTTAATTGTTTGCACCTAGTTAGTGGCATGATTAAGATCGTTTTCGCTTAGGTCAAGATATTCAAGAGAAAAAAAGGTTAAAGAGACAATTAATGCTTTCAAAATTAACATCAGAATTATAACTGAGATAAAAAAAAATTACAATCTTGAGAGGTTGCAAAGCTGATTTGAGAAAGTTCCAGTTTAAAAATTGTCGAAGAGATTCATGTATTTGCTTAGGGACCCAACAAAATATGAGAAATGATTCTCTTCAAAATGATTTACTCAGATCCATGTAACTTAAATGCTGCAACTCAAGTAATAACTTAGTGATCGTTCCACTTAGATGTTAATATGTATTTTTATGATGAAAATCAAGAAGAGTAACATAATCAGTTACGTTGTTGCATCCAACTCCTTTTTATTTATAGAAATTTCTCCTCATCCTTGAGTAGAAAGAATACCACTATACTCATAGTCACCATCACTAATTATCATAGAAAGTCTTACATAAACATGAAAATTATTATATGCTTGACAAAATGTGCCAAATTTTCAAATTAAACTATGCCAAAGTTGAATTTTCAAAAAATAAAATAGTAAATCATCAACTTATTTTAAGCATGGTATGATGATTGATTTAGTTAACTATAGAAATTACGTAACTATCTTACAAAGCACCATTTCAATTTGCTTGATATGTTAATAAATTCCATATATATATATATATCCCAACTTCGAACAAAGATTAAGAAGAGTGACAAGACTAGTTGCCTCAAATGAAAAATTTGAATAAAAACTTTTATGGTATTTTAGGAGTAATTAATAATATCTTATTAGTTACTACTTTACTTTTGGGATCCATTTTATTTTCTCTCTTATTTTTAAATTTGTCTCTTTCTTTAAAGTGAGCTACAGAGAGTAATTAATAGCGTGCCACTAGTTATTCTTTGGGCATTGTCATAAACCTTTTTTGGATTATTTCCCTTAAATTTATCTTTTTTTTTCTTATGAAATTAAGAATAGAAGTAATAAGACTGACAATGTGGCAAAAGCAATTTGAGAGAGTTTCAAAATATATAGAAGAATCAAACTGGAATTTCGGATGAAATTGGGAGCTTAATCATGTCTTATTGTACCCAAGCCTAGAGAGATAATGTAGATTCAATGTCAAGTTAAATGATTATTAGACGGAACTGCATGAAAATTAAGTCCAGAGATTTAATTAGATTTTTAATAAGCCAATTTGATTTAATCATTGGCCAAATTAAAAGATTTAATTATGTTTAAGAATTAATTTGGGTTAAATTAAAAGATTTAATTAGGTGCAAGAACTTAATTATATTTTTAGTGGGTCAAACTAATTTTATTAGCTATTTAATTGGTGAAAAATTAAATTTAGGAGCTCAATTTGGGTTTAATTGAAAAGATTAGAATTTTAGATGAACAAATTTTTTTTCAAAGTCAATTGATTGAAATCAGGGATAAAATTGCAAGAAAATCAAAGTTGAAGGTCAATTAAGGGTTAAATTGAAGAAATTTATAGTCAATGACCTTTTTCAAAAAGACGTTTAACTTTGGGGATATAATTTGTTTGAAAACATGGGTGAAATTGAAAAAATTAAAAGTTTAATGATCAATTGAGAGTTAGTTTGCGTAAACCCAAAACTGAGGATCAAAATAAAAAACACGTTGAAATTCGGGATTGATATTGGAATTTGATGAGGGTAAAATTACATAAAATTAAAAATTTTAAGTCAATTAAGGGTGCAGGTACGACTAAAAGAAATAAAAAACCAAATGACTAAATTGAACTTTAGTCAAATTCCTAATTAAAACCCTAAGTAGTCAAAATAGTGTCGTTTCATTTAAATGAAACAACTCATTTTAATCAAAATAACATTGTTTTGACCAGTAGAAACAACAAAAAGAGAAAAAGAGAAAGCTGGATGACTTGTCTAGTTATTGTTCATCATCTTCTATCTTTGTACCTGAAAAGGATGCTCAGGTTGCTACTTTTTTAGAGCAGTTAATGATTTGTCTCTCAACCAAATCAGACAAACCATACACAATTATGATGGCCTGACATTGTACTACATCCTAATGTAATTCTTATTGGCTAATTGCCTCTATAGTTGTTGTGGTACCGCCCCCAAAGAGGCCAACCTGATCAACATTTAACAGCCTAATTTTCACAGATCACGATGACAACTTTAAACCAACAGTTGAGATCCTTCTAGCTTGAATCAAGGACCAAGATTGGTCCCTAATAAAGACAAGATGTTCCTCTTCCACCCTCTATAAATAGAAGTGGATTTTGAGTATTGAGGGGCAATAAAGTTGGGTGGAAAGTTAGCCAAAAAAATTAGCTTTTACACCATTTTTTTTACCAACCAACCTTGTTTCCTCTTCATCCTCCTTTTCCCATACCAACACCGTGAGTGATTCTTACCAGCCACACCGCCAACTAGAAGGCCACCACCGGCGCTTCTAGCAGCTTCAGCAACTCGAGCAATAGTCATCAATCACCAGCTTCTCCACCATTCCCTTGTCGGACCCCCCCGGTCACCAGGTAACCACCTTCATCACCCTTCCTTTTTTTTCTTTTTTTTCTGTGTAAACATGCAGAAAGTGACTTATAATTCATGTTTTGCAGTTACCGCATAGTTTAGTCATTAGGCTAGGTGAATTACTAAGTTGTGTAGACTGGAACCTCAGCCTAGCCCACATGGCTGGGTTAGGTCCAGCCCATTATATATAAAAAAGGAGAGAAGATTGTTGGGTTGTTAGTTGGCCCAACTCAATCTGAACGAGTCATGCTTGGGCTTCGTGCCTGAGCAGCCCATGTATTAAAAAAAAGATAATAATACTTCAAAAAAATAATAAAAAAATAATTTTTCAAAAGACCATTCTAAAATTATATGTGGATCCGTCGCGTGTTTTTCTAACAATTTTGTCTAATATTGGACCGCAGACTTACACTGTAGGATATAGACACTATTAAAATATCTGATTTTCTCCCATAAAAAATAGAAAAATCCAAAATTTCAAAAATGAAATTTATTTTTAAAAAAAGATGTTTTGTTTTCTTACATCCTAAAGGATTTTTTTCATGCATATTTTTCTAAAAAATATAAAAATCATATTTATATCATGTTTTAAAAATGCAACAATGGATATCATAATTGGTTTATGATTATCCATTGAGTTTTGGTCAAAATACCAAAAATCTCATAATAACTAGTTTGTTACCCGAAACATTAGGAATAGGAAATAAATGTCATGATAAATCTTGGATTTAGAACAGTTAGAATTTAACCCAATAAGATAGAGACTAACAGATAACATGACCTAGAAAAAATAATTGACAAACAATGCAGTTTACTTTAGGTAGAGTGCACCAGAGGTAATATGTCTTCCCCTTGCACAAGAAGTCCCCTTTACTCGGACTCTCGCAGACCATTAGGTTTTCTAGTGACCACAATACTAGGTGGCGGGTCCTGAACTTAATAATCATAACTTTATGATTAAATCCAAAACTCTCTTTAACTTCCAAGAGGTAGCTCCGTTGTGCACATCGTGACAGGCATTATAATTATTTTTTAATTTTTAACCAGTATTTTCATTATTTTCTTAATTCTTTTGTATAATTATTATGGATATTTAAAGTGTCGACTTAGACTATCATGTTGCATAATAGATGTATGATGCTAATGAAGAAATTTTGAGAGGTTGGTGCTCGATAGTTACAAGGTTAAAAGATGTTTGAGAATCTAATAGTAATTGTTTTTCAAAAAAAATTTTTCCTTAGAAAATTATCAAAATAATATTTTATCTTTTAAAATTTATTTTTTACATCCGCACATTAAACAATCTAAAAACACTAAAAATATTTTCAAATTTTAATAAAAAAACAAGTTCATATTAACTCCCAATCACCCCACTTCTAAAAAGATGAATTTGTTGAATTGATTAATTAGTTTATCCAAAATGTAACAATTTGGTCTCAATAAGAACTTGCATGATTTATATAACTTGTTTTTTTTGTGATGACCTGTATGATCCATGATTTTCAAAATCACAAGTGTTATATTTGAATCCGTATTTTAATTACAATATTGACGTAAAACATAACTTGCCTGAAAGCAATTGCCTTCTCCATAAATGTTCTATATATACATAATACAAATGTATATATCTCGGGTCGAGTAAGGTTGGGATATTCATTAATCATTGATTATGGTAACTATCCAAATTTCAGGTAAGTATCTATTGGTTCAGATGAAATTACTATCCCTACATACGATGTCAAATTGTCTGCAAAATTGTATTTACATCTTGTATTCCTAGACCACAAACAACTCTAGGGCCCCTGACAAGCTCCCGTATACTCCTCATATCTTATGAACCCAGCTGCAAGCTCCCGTATACTCTTCGTATCTTATGAACCCAGCTGCTGCGATGATGCTCGTCCCTGCCCTCGTGGCATTTTCTTCGACCCCGCTGCCAAACATAAAACCGAATATCACTAAACACAATGTAGCTCAATGTCATATCACAAGGAAGCACTTCTTCGGTAAGATAAATTAAAACAATTGTGGATTGCCATCACTGCAAGCTAATAGCAAGATTTCAACCGTCCTAATGATAGATGCATGCACGTAGAACAAGCTTTTTTCATCTAATTTGCATGCATCATGTTCTTACTCTCTAAAGATATTCAGAAAGAGTTCCCATTTTAAATTCTCAAGTGGAAGCAAGAATTCCAATCTAAGCCCTCTCAAGACGACAAATCATTGTTGGCCAAATCTGGCCATTCAATAACATGCAGAAGGCAATCACTTTCCAGCAAGGGTAAGCTATTTATACTTGGCATTCGTGGACGCTCATCTTATCTGTTTACTATGTTGTTTATACTTGACTGGTATTGGCTTATAAGTTGTGTCCTCATTGCAAGCTTGAACAGCAATAATATTCAGGCCTTTCAGTAATACAAACACGCATGCACGCAAATATACAGAAAGAGAAAGGGAGAAAGAGAGCATACGATCTTCAACATCCTTCATCTGGTAATAATGGGGAGCTATTTCTACCAGCCAGTCTGGCTTTAGTTCCGTTACCTGCAATTCGTGTTCCAAATTTCAGCTATAACCCAAAACATTTTCCAATTTCCAAGTGAAGGCCTTGTTGATGGGAGTAATATCTGAATTGTGTGTTTGAGATGAGTAAAACTTGCCTGCCTCATGTACTCCTTAGTAGTAAGAACCAACTCGTGGTATATAACCCATCTTGGGAGCACCTGCATTGAAATAAATAAAATATATAAACACACAAGAAAACACTACTTGGATAATGGGATTTGTATGAGTTGAAATAACAAATGCAGCCTGATATGTACTTGACTCCTTGTGAATTTCCCCAGCCAAGAAAACGCTTGTATGGTGGAGCCACATTAGAGAAGAAAAACACTTCAGGACAAGCTTATGGTGGAGCGCATTAGAGAAGAAAAAAACACTTCAGGACAAACTTATGCACAATATAATTTTTATTGGAACAATATTATCTTGAAGGAAAAAATCTTTAACAAGTATACTTATAGCCTACATGCCCAACTGATGAGTGAAGATGACGAAAAGGAAATTTCCCTATTTAACACAGGTTAAAGCCTTCTAACGTTGTGCAAAAGTTTAGCTCAAGCATTTAGGTTCCTTCGACAACTTAAAATCCAGATAGATCAGGAAACAAAGAAATGTCAACATCTGTGAGATTTATAAACAGTTTCCATAGTCATTATATGCCTAATCCCAAAATTGGTCTCGGTTGAACAACCATCCTGGTCTATATATGCTTATGCCTAGTGTTTATGCAAACTACGCATTCCAAAATTATTTGCAGCAACTACACCAGATAAAAACCAGAATCACCCATAGCAAATTCCCTACCTAGATAGTATACAAATCTTTTCAATGGAAGATGTCATCCTGAGGTTAAGAAAATAAAAAGCCACGGCGGTTTACTTCAAACTCATTTCAAGTATAATACAGAAACCAGGGACAATATCTATTTTGAATATGTTGATATGCCATCCTAGACAATCACAAAGAATCATTAATGACAAAGGGCCTGTTTAGCGTGCCTATAAGCAAAGCACCCCTCTTAGTTGATTATAATAGAAGCAGGAGAAGGTGATGTTCTCTCATAAGCATCTTTTACCTGCTTTTCTGAGATATATGCTTGCCTTTTCAAAAAGCAAGCTCTTTACCAAACACTTCTACTTTTAAAAGCTAGACAAAAGCTGCACACTAATATGCATAATAGCAAGGCCAAACAGAGCCAAAACACATCTCACCTGCGACAACCCTGAGCTGGGATGAATGTGAACCGTCTGTGAATGTTTCACAGTTTTGTAGGATCCATTCTTCTGTAGCCTAGCAGAATGGGGGAAAAAACCTAGAAAGGACAATTAGAGTTGAATTAAATACTGAAGATCACATGAGTATTTTGACTCCAAATAAATAGTAATAGTTATTGCTAGTAAATTTACCAGAAGTTATGGACTTCTTTATCGCATCTAAATCATTGGGGTTGGATGATAGCTCAATTTCAACCCTCTCCAAAAGGCCCTCCAACTGGTCTCGTACATCCCTGGCTCGCTTCATACTCCTTACCTGATACCATGGGTAACAAGGTACTACAGATCAGATATCGCTATAAAGAAAATTGAAGGGCTAAGCTGAGTGTCAGATGAACTATATTGTCAAATTTGCAGTTTAAAATATATACACTTCAAGTCTACCATGAGTAAAAATCTGTAAAAATAAAAATCTATGGTTAAAAATATATTAACATGAACAAAATAAAAATCTGTAACCACTCATATTGTGATGGCCAGCATCAATCAGTGTCATAATCCCGAGGTGAGGCCACACAATATTGAAGATTATCTTCATGTCTATGGTACCAAGAGTGTGGAGCTTAAATTATAAACTAAATCTATAACGGCAGTAATGCAGCTGGAAGAACTGCTTGGCTTTCCAAGTCAACAAAATTCACACAACACTAAACAAGTGAAGAAATTAGCCCACATTTTGGACTCCAGCATGGGTAGGAAGTTAAATTTTCGAACTTGAAGAGGGGGGGGATATCAATCAAACAAACTTCCTGCCGTCATGCTGAATTGTTCATTACTGAGTTCTAGGCATTTTCTTAGTTCTAAACTCACAAAAAATTCTTTATGCCAAGTTAAAAGGTTTAAAGTGATAAAAGGTTGTGTGTGTGTGTGAGAGAGAGAGAGCGAGAGGGAGAGAGGGGGGGAGATCAAAATTAAAATAAGAGTTATCATTATACTGCCACGAATAACTTACCACATGCTGGCAGTGGTCAGAGATCAGACTTTTATGAGAATTGGCTTTGGAGGCTATATTTAGTTTTTCAATTACGATGGGAGCAATCTATTTGAAATTCAAGTCAGATCTCCAGATGCCATGTGCATATTGTGCTGCTTGAAAAACTTCATGTTCGGTTTTACTAAAAGGGCTCAAGTGTGCTGATATACCAGCATGCAAAGAACTATTTATCCAGAACCGGGGGAGAAAAAGGACTATTTTGGAACCTACACCCTGCACCCATTTTATGGATCAGAGGCCTCAACAGTTGGAATTTCAATTAACACGAAACTTGGACTCATGTCTATTTTGAACACTCACAGTGGGTAACATAGAACAAAGAATCAGGAATTTAGATGACAATATGCGATTCTAAAATATTGAGCCATACCTGAATATAATTTTCATAACACCATTGTGTCGAATAATTAGTTTCCTTCCAAGAACTATACACCTAAAAACATCAGCAACAAACATGGTGAGGCAACCATTCTGGACACCTTGAATCAAGTAAAATGAGTAATTGAAATGTAGTTCATAAAAAAAAAGGGAAAACCACAATGATAATGCAATTCATATCATAATTTCTGAAAATGTAACATAGAAAGCTATCAAAATCAGAGCAATATATTGCATATCCACTCTAAAGTAAACTGGGAAAATTACCAGTTCAGTTTTAGGAAGTAAAAGGCCAATAAGTTCTATCAACATTTTCATTGACCAATAAGTTCATATTTGAATTATTTATCCAAAAAAGTTATATTCCATGTGTGCTTTTACTTTTTTTAAGGGAACTCATAGATCTAAACCTTTATTTCTTATTTTTTTTTTATTAGATTTTCAGCTTGCATTATTTATTGCATTTTAAAATTTTAGAATTCTTCAACTCGTGTACCTTTGGGGGGGGGGGGGGTAATTGATGTGTGATGAAGATCTCGTTCACATTTTGCATCATATGGTATTTCTTTTGGAGAACTATGAGTTAACAGCGACGAAAAGTATACAACAAGCTCTTGAAGAATTTACTAGGAAAAGAAAAAAATGAAGAAATTAAGCTCGGTCTAATGAGTTCTCTTCCAAAAGGTAGGACAATTAACAATAAATGATAAATGTATATTTCACATTTGAAAGGGTATTTTGAAGAGTACAAAATAAAATACTTTCTTAAAAAAGAATTGAAAAGATGAACCATTAGCCACTAAAAATTTTGATTGAACCTACTAGTCTTTAGCTTCTTTTCTTTTTTTTCCTTTTGATGAAAATTAGCCTTCTGCTTTTTAATTTCCCAAGTAACCTTGTTCTAACTAACAAATGAATAACAAACAGGGAGAAAGGGGGCGGGGGAGAGAGTGAT
>Ga0325405_1005151_pt1 | contig 13276 bp, 6 predicted proteins | sample PopdelMetagenome_21_FD_205663 | JGI IMG/M metagenome (GOLD analysis project Ga0325405, IMG submission 205663) | Populus deltoides microbial communities from Bellville, Georgia, United States - Xylem-Control-R2 | ecosystem: Host-associated > Plants > Phyllosphere > Stem > Wood/Secondary xylem... | reverse complement strand
TCAATTTCATCCCTCTTCGCATTTAATTTAATTTGTTTTTGTTCACAATCTGATCCTTATTCTTTTGATTGTTGTTTTTTCATCCTTTGCATTTTTTTATTGTCCTTTAGAATTTTAATTTATTTTTTTTTCAAATTCTGGTCCTCATTTTTTTTCATTACTCTTTTTCTATCCTTTTTGTCATTTATTTTGTTTTCAATTTAGTCCCTAATTAGTTTCTTTCAATTATTTTTTTGGTATAAGATTTGGTCCTCATTGTTTATTTTTTTTACATAATTGAGGATTTTGCTTTGTGATTATTTTTGCCTTTTACAGGGTCGTCTCATTCTTATGACTCGGTTTACTAGTTTCAATGATTTACCTGGTTTGAGATCAGTATTTTTTATATCCTTTTTAAAATATTTTTTTCATTTTTATCATTTGACATTGACTTATTGGGCTATAAGCTTTGTGATTTATTCACCTTTTCTTTTTGTGGGGTTATCCCCATTTTATATCTTGTGTCGTAGGTTTGTCGGATTAACATGCCTTGACTCAATTTTTTGTAGATTGATTTTTTATTTAATTTTATTCTTTTCCATTAAATTATTGACCTTTAAGTGTTGTCATTGTTTCCACCTATGGTTTGTTATACTTAAGGTTTCATCCTTATTCTCTTTTTTACAGTTTTTAAAATTAAGAAAAAAAATTATGGAATTAGGGGTTTTTTTCAATTTCATTGTTATTTTCTTTACTAAATTATGATTTTTTTTTTTAAATTTCACCCCAATAGATATTTTCACCGATCAGATTTGATTTATGTTCTTTTTAGTGCTATTTTTTTAAGATGGTTTTTGCAATTTTTTTGGCAATTTCATCATTCTTTCCTTTTTTTTCCTATCAAATCTAATCTTTTTTTATTGTATTTTTTTTATCTTGCAAGATTTTTTTAGATTGAGTTTTTTTATTTCATCCTCTAACATTTAATTGGACTGATGTTAAGCTTCTTAGTTTAGCCCGGATATAAAATTTAATGATTTACATATTTAAAAAATTAACTCCGATTTATGAAGTTGACACGGATACAAGTTTCTGTGTTTTTTTGCTTTTTTTCAAGCTTTTTTTCCCTATCTTTTACTGTTTTGCTATTGTTTTTATTCGCTTTTTATGAGATTTTTTTGGTCAATTTTAAAATAACATGGGTCGCCTTGCTTTTAGTTTTTTTGGTCTTTTTAAAATTTAGATTTTTTAAAGGAAATTTGTTTTTGAATTGAATTAATTGATTTCTTCATCCAACATTTAATTTTTTAGGTGTTGAACTCTTGGGTTGAGCCCGGGTCAAGAATTTAATGAATTGCAAATTTGAGAGTTTATCCCAGGTTTACAAGGTTTGCATCATTTTGATATTTTTTTCTCCAATGAAAAATATGGTTGGCTCTATTTTGGTTTTTATTAAATTAAATTTATTTGATTACATCCTTGACATTTAATTTGAGGTAATACTTGAAGGAATTTTATTTTTTGAAATTAGTATTCTTTGTTTATTTACTTATTTTTTTTTTCTATTGAGTTATCCTGGTATCGTGTCTTGAGTTATGGATTTAGCAAGTTCACTAGGTTCGGCTTGACTATTTTTTTCATTGCTTTGTAAAATTTTTAGATCTTGAGTCAATGATCATAATCTTGGATTTAGTTTCTTTTTAAAAAAAATATGCGTCATCTCAATATCTTTTCTACGATAAAAATAAGATAGGTCTGCAATGTTGCACGAGCTACCTATCAAATAATTATTGTCTGCTTGGTTCTGCTCACAGTTTTTGACAATCTCACTTGATTTTATTGGTATTTTGTTTTTTAATACTTTTTTTCATTAATTTTTTTTATTTCATACTTCTACATTTTTATTCTAGGGGATTGATGATCATTATTATTTTTAGCTCTCTTTCTATGGTATCGAGTTATGGATTTTTTTTTTCTGTTCTTTAAAATCCAATAATAGAGTTTGGACATCATTTTTTTACGCTGCAAAAAAAATTGGCTCAGCTATCTAGTGACTTCTATATATGCTCACAGGCTCTATTTGATCCATTTTTCATTTAACATGGATCAGGTCGTGTGGTTAATTTGATCGCATGTGATGAAGTTCGTTACCCCATGGACTTGAAGGTAGTTAAAAATAGAATAGGCTTAGCATCAGTGGGTCTGGTAGATTGTTTTACTCATAGATGTTAGAAGATTATGGGTTTAGTAGCTCATCAGACTCATATTCGTCTAGGATTAGTGTTTGGCTGAGCCCATATATATTTGGGTCATAACCCTCTCTTTGACCATACTTATGAAAGACAGTCCCATACAAACAAAAAATAATAAATGTTAATCCATCAAAAGCCCCCCCCAACTATTTGGATATCATACGCAAGGACTTTGAAAAGACTCTATTAGCAGCAAATGAGACCCTTTTTATCTTCTCCAGAATATTTTATGTGCCTTTCATGATACTGTTAGGATCCTCAAGTCTATGTGTCTTCTTTTTTATGGGGAGAATGTTTGCCTCGGGGAATGAAAAGACAGCTAGCTTTCAATGTAATATTTGAGTAGTCTTCTTGAGATATGTGGTGATATGAAAGGTTATTCATCCAACGGTGGAGATGAAGGAATTTTTTCTTTATAAACCAAGTTGTTCTTACTTTTACCTTTCTTTCAATTTTACTTCATGTGATTTATGAAAGAAAAACCTTCTTTCATAAAAAAAAAAACCCTAAGTCACCTTTTATTTTATCTAAGAAAAACTCATATAAACATCCCCAAAACCTATTTCTAAATTTTTCCTTTGAATCAGAACTAATGGAGCACAAAAACACTAGACCTATTTTAAAAACAGAAAAGCTTCATCCTCCAACAAGGAGTTCAGATTTCAACCAGAACTTGAAAAAAGTAACATGGGACATGGGTCCTTCATATTAGGTCCCACAATGAGAGTGTGTGCCATATTGGTGGCTTTTTTTGGTGAGAAGGAGAAGACAAGATCCACTCATATAAGCCATCTTTTACCCCTACTAGAGACTTTCTAAATAGAGGGAAGTTGTCTTAGATTCCTAAGGACGACATCCCCAATAGTATATGTGTTGTGGATATGGAATTTATGGCTCGTCACCAACTTGGCGAGAGTATATGGTCCAAATACCTTACCCTGATGAGTGCATCATCCAACTGACCCTAGGCACCAGGTTATTTCAAAATCATTGCCCTCATCTACATGTATGCGATAAGATACTCTTTTCCTCTCCAAATATTCGTAAGGGATGTGTTTAGCTACTATTAGCTAGGTCTAAGCCAACTGCATCTAAATGGGTAGATAATCATGTCCTCTTTCAAAACATTCTGTAGAATGGATGGGCTTGAGCCCATGGTAAATGTTTTAGAAGTTGCTACCAAGTGGTTATTAACACTGATGGTGGCAAAGACATACGGTGGTTCTTTACCTTTGTTAACAGGAGCAATGACACTATGAAAAACATGTTGGCTAGGAAGCCAACGCCTATTAAGATGTGGAGGGGGAGATGACTGGTCATAAGATATATTAGGATAGTCAATCATTGAGAAGGATTGTAGCCAGTTTGAGGTTATTCCCATTACTGGAGTGTCCCTCCATGAATTAAACAGCAAACCTCATCTAAGCTTGGACAAAAAGAAGAACCATACTATGCTGGATTCGACCAGCACTAACTATGAAGTTGAAAAAATAGCCAAGGGATATTACCAGGCCATTTTGTAAGGTATAAAACCATCCTGCCATTTTTCTTTTTTTTTCACCTCATTTTATAATCTAACCTTCATTTGTCCCTAAAAGACTGATAGCTAAAAAAAGAGATGCATTATGAAAACCTTATATAAAGAGCTTTCATAGAGGGTCTTTATCTTGTGCCACTAGTGGAGGAAGAGGTAAAATAGGGATGAAAGACTCCCCAACCTTTATTAGAGAACTTTCTACTCTTGAGGGCCCTACCTCCATAGAGACAATAATAAAAGTTATAGCCCCTATATAAGCCGAGGGTCATGATCTTTCCTTATTTGGGGAAGAAGTAAACTTGGCTCCTTTTGTAATAATTGTGAGTGCTACCACCCACTTCAAGAGAGAAAAAATGTTTGCCCTAGTGGCAACCCGCACTCCAGTCCTATTAATAGAGGCTCATGTAATGGTATTTTCTTTACCTAAACTTCCTACCTTACTAGTTGATGAAGCGGCATCTAGGACCTTTACTAAGGCTGACGCCAAGGGTTTTACAGACATTTTCTTAGACTTGGCTCTAGGCTGTAATCCATTTGATTTTCTAACCCCAATGGACAAAGAGAGGCAACTTGTAAAGGCTATGTTTGGAAAGAGAATGGGCCCCGAGGAGGCTAGCCTCGAGGTGGTAAAGACACTAGAAAGGGTCTTTACCATCCCATCAGATATCTCAACAATATCTAATGAAAGCTTTCATCTCCATCTGGCTTTAACTACCCAAATAGCTTTTAATGTAAGGAAAAAAATAAAGTCATATTTCTTTTTTGCTTTAGTTTGATGATTACATCTTTTAACATTTACCATTGGCAAACTTTTATGATATGCGCCCACTCCTGGAGATGTTGGGCGACTACAAAGGGTTATGTAAGGGTGACTACGAATAGGGATAATCAAACTACCTTCGTACGAATGTAAAATGATAAAACTGATATGAAGGCTAAACTATGGAGTATTGAGATGGCCTATACCATATTCAAAGACAAAACACAAGACCTTTCCCTTTAGTTGCCTTTTAGAGAGAAAAAAACGTTTGAGGCCTCCTACTAACAGGTGGTTCCCCTGAGGCAAGAGCTCCTTGAAGATAGAGCCTCCCAAGTTAGTTTGCGGGTCGAGCTTACTGCTGTCAGGGAAGAAGCCTAGTGTTCTAAGGCAAACTTAGAGGCCTAAGAGACTCTCTTGAGGAATTTCAAGAATTTTTCAATAGTTTGACAATTTTGACCGAGATAATGAGAGAAGATTTTCTTGGCCATATTCAACTTATACTTCTTCAATCTCTCAAAGGGAATATAGATGGAACTTAGTGTTGCTTTCCATTTAGTCCGTGTCCCTGATTTTGCAGATGCATTCCCAGTCAAGACCGTTGCAGCCCAGTGAGGGAAGTATCTAGCTGAGGAGCCTAGAGTGGATTTTTAGATCCCTCTATACATGTATGTATGTATTCATCTTTCATGTATATCATTTCTTTTATAATATAATTATTTTATCTTCATCATTCTTTTCATAAGTTTAAAGTCCTTGTGCAAAGTTTTTGTTTGGGTCCAATGTCTTCATTTAGTTAAATATTTCTAGGTTCAATGCTTATACTTAAAAAGATCATTTTTAGGTCCAACACCCATACTTAGGGGATCATTTATGGGCCCAAAGCTCATACTTAGGGGATCGTTTATGGGCCCAACGCCTATACTTAAGAGATCATTTCTGGTGGTGGGCAGTGAATCATCTAACCTTAACAGGGTTTAGGATGGTTTTATCTTTTAGGAACTGAGAAAGGATATCATTTGCAAGTGTTCACTTATTGATGATGCAGTGTTTATCCCATCCCTGGAGAAAAAGGTGTAATCACACTAGGGAGAACATATTGATCCATTTCAAGGTAAAATATGCGTAGCATTAAGGACACATTTATTATTTCCAAAGTAAATATGTTATCACGTTAGGAAGAGTAAATCCATCCTATCTTTGGAAGATTTAAGAGGCTTGTGCCCTAGAAAAACCGTATCCATCCTCGTTTTTTATGTAATGTTTATCCTATCCTTAGAGAAAAGTACAATCGCACTAAGAAAAACATGTTGAGAATATGTTGATCCTTTATAAGGTAAAATATATAGTATCACTAGGGAGACATTCATTACTTTCAAAGTAAATATGTTATTGCACAAAAAAGAGTAAATCCATCCTATTTTTGAAAGATTTGAGAGGTTTACGCCTTAGAAAGACCGTATCCATCCCTATTTCTGATGCGGTGTTTATCCCATCCTTGAAGAAAAGTTGATCGTACTAAGAAGAACATGTCAATCCCTTCCAAAGCAAAATATGTTGTAGCGTTAGGGAGATGTCCATTACTTCTAAAGTAAATATGATATTATACTAGGAAGAGTAAATCCATCCTATTTTTAGAAGATCTGAGACTTGGAAAGTAGAAAGCATTTGTTATTTTGAATAATATAATTCACATACAAGAAACTTATATTTCTAGTCATTGACCATAATATATTTCTATCTTGTTTTGGGGTGCATCCAATAAAAAAAAAACATTTTGTTACGATTATAGTCTTGGTCCTAAAAAAGAGAGGGAATGGCATTTCTCCGATGAAAGTTTTCTAGGCATTCAATAAAATAACTCTTCCGAGATAAACATAGTTCCTTCAGTTATTGTGAAAATATGATTGGCAAAAGAGCCATCTAAAAATTCCGAATGGATTTTTTGCGCTTCCTGAGAAAGAAGGCTTTCACTAGACCAAAGACCTTGAGAATGCCTGCCGTGAGAATTCCATAAGCAGCCGCTCTTCCTATTCAAAAGAAAGAGGAGGCAGGATATTTTCCCGAGAGTCAATTTTTCTCTCGAAAAGATAACCCCTTTATTTAGGGATCATTTACCATATCAGATTTGCAAACTTGGTAGGAGTCTTTGGTTAGTAATAACTCTTGAAGTTGCATGGATTGAACCAACATTCTATTAGTAACCATTGAAGACTTTCCAAAACCTCGAAGTTCTAACTTCGATAATACATAGGGATGATAATGAAAATGAACCCTCTAGTTTGCAATAACTTCTAAAATTACACGGTTTGAACCAACATTCTGTAAGTACTTGTTGAAAATCTTCCAAAACCTCAAGGCTCCAAATCCAATGGTAATTAAGAATGATAATGGTCTAGCTTCTGAAAGAGCGATCAATGATTTTTTAATCAGTTTCTCGCAGACGATGCCACTAATAAAATCTGTTTTTATCTCATGGGCTTGAAGGCTAAGCTAAGGCCTAGGATAAGATTGTTAATCTTTTGGTTCTGACAATTTGATCCATCATTATTGGCAAAGTGGATGGTTTATTATACTTGTTACCTGCAAAAGGTCCTTTTTTATATATTTAAAGACTCTCCAATGATTAAATTAGTGTTGGTTTAGAGGAAAATCAATTATATTTTTGAGAAAATAGCTTTTTACGATATATCTATCATTGTAAAATAGAGAGAAGAAAAAACTAAACATGTCTGAAGGTTATATTTTTCCTTTTTTATAGCCCCTGAGGTCCCTCCCTTTGTTCCAGGGAAAAAGGTTGTGTGTTCATGAAATATCTCCATTTTATCAAGATAAGAAGTCTCTTATGTATTAGGATAAGAGATCTTTGTCTTATCAGGATAAAAATATCTCTTACTCATTAGGGTAGAAATATCTCTAACTCATCTAGATAAAATATCTCTGACCCACAGTCTCATCGATATTTGGGCCATAACCCTCTATTTGGCCATACTTCTGAAAAACAGTCCCATACAAACAAAAAACAATAAATGTTGATCTATCAGAATATATATCCCAGATTCATGTAATTATTTTTGAATAATAATGATGATATATATCTTAAATGATATAATACGTATTTTGTCACTCAAATGTGTGTTTAGTAATATGATGCATGTTATTTTTACAAGAGTATTTTTCAATTGAAAATACATATATTTCTTTATATTTTGATATCAACATATTAAAATCATTGAAAAACACCTAACAAGACATTAATTAATGTTTTTTCAAGGAAAAGAACAGTTGGAAAACATTAAAAAAAACAAATTGAAGAAGAAAAAAGAACACTTTAAGAGGTGCATTGTATGTGTCGATAATTAAGTCTTTGCAAATTTAGAAATTTAAATGGTACGCGAGGGATGAGTCGGAAACATAGACACATCCATCCAATATAAACTTTCTTTTATTTTCTTTTGAGATTGTGATAAAATAAAATAAAATTAATGGAACTAGAAGAAGAAGAAGTTGCTGGATTGGGTTAGTTTAACGGATGTCTTTCTATTTTCACCTCATTTTTCTTAGCGACTTTGACAAATAGAAAAAGGAAACTTCCACCAACTGAGAGAACATACGTACATGCATTTGATGAGAACATGTCCTTTCAACATGTGTCCTATAATGAGTGGTTTGAAGTTCATCATACTTACAAAATTCAGAGTGATGAAAGCTTTTACAGTATGTTATCACTTTAGACCTTTGTTTTCATGTAGTTCAAAACCATATAATATATATAACAGGTGTATTAATTATTTTATCCACATGAGTTCAAAACTATAAAATAGTATTGAATTCTAAGGTAAATCATTCTTTTCCATACATGAAAACCTCATCTCTTTTCTTTAACTCCAATATTGTTTACGATAAAATACTTACAATTTCATATAGACTTTCTCCTAACCTAAAACTAATTGAAGTATAGATAGTCTTTGAAACCCATCAAATAAAACTTCTCTTGCTGGTATTATTGTAGTTTAAGGGTCTGTTTGGGATTATGGCCCCAACGGAGGTTTGTCAAAATTCTTTATTTTTGCTTAAAATTAATTTTTTATATGTTTTCGGATCGTTTTGATATACTGATGTAAAAATAATTTTTAAAAAATAAAAAATATATTATTTTGATACATTTCTAAATAAAAAATATTTTGAAAAGAAATAGCTACCACACTCCCAAACAAATTCCAACATTCTTGATTTTCTAAATTCCTTTACTACACAGGGTTTTCGGCAACCTCATCACTAGTACACTCAATAAAGCATGGCATCATTACTCTTTCTTAGATAAAGCAATTCAAATGAATAACGTATTTATCTTTAATTAAAATTTATATTATCATGTACTTTATATGGGAAATATACATAGTATAAATACACTCTTAACGAGTTTCCATAGGAGATTGTGAGGGTGATACAGTTACTTAAAGAAAATGATCATAAATTTTATGACTCTTTCATAAAAAAACCAAATAGTTTAGGAACACAGTTCAACTCGCGTTTCTAAAAATTTTGAATTTTTTTATTTAAAATTAATTTTTTTTAGTGTTTATGAATCGTTTTGATGCGCTGATATCAAAAATAATTTTTAAAAAATAAAAAAAATATTATTTTAATGCATTTCTAAATGAAAAGTACTTTAAAAAGCAACCACAACTATACTCTCAATACCCTTTCTATCTAAAACCTAGTGTTGTGGCAATAAACAATCCAATTACATGGTAACAAAATTTCAAATACCTAACAACTCGGAGACAAAATTCATCAGTCATAAGTTTATCCGTGAATAATTTTGCTAGAGTTGCATTATAACAAGATGGAGACATTCATCTAAAACTTTTAAAAACTCCTGAAACTAGTTCGAGAAACTTTTTTAGGTTCGAAGAAAAGGCATTTATATGGTTTGAAGAGTTTAGGACTCCTCTAATGTTAAAAATTATGACCATAAAAAAGAAAAGACTATCGAGAGATGTAATGATAGTGCATGTCAAACTAGTTGTATTTTATATATATAGGCATCGAGAGGAGATAATGATCTTTAAAAGGAGATCTTAGATTTTCTTTAAATTTAAGGATTGAACATTCGATATTCTCAAATTGAAACTATTAGACTAGATGACTATGATAGGGAGTGAAATTTGAATCCGAGAAATAATGTTTTATTTTGATAGTCATTTTACTTTAGATAATGTTTAAGTTATGTATTTGTAAATTTTGATTTGCTTAAAATTAACAGTGATACTAATTGCAATTCTTTTTTTTTTTTAGCTTTAACCATTAAGGCATTTTTTAACTATCATATGTTAATGGAAATTAGTCCCCTAATTATCAATTAATTCACATGAGCAATTAAATGGATATAGTACTAAGTTATATACACACATGCATGCAACTATGTATGTATATATTTCATTGTCAGTTTCGACTGACAACTACCATAATAGACAACATTTTGGTAGTATTTGGTATGCTGGACAATATTGATTAGACTAGATTGAATAGGACTAGATAAATAATTGTCTTGTCCTGTATTTGGTGTGCTTTGAATCAGACTGTACAATTTATCTTATTTTATGTTTAGTAGATACTAGAAAAGCATCGATTGACCTGAGATTTAGACTAGTCTTGGTTTAAGAAAAAATAGAGGAAGGATTAATCTGACCCAAGCCGATCAAAAACTCAGTTCAACCTGCGACTCGGTTAACCTGAGATAAAACATAGGTAAAAAATTCATTATATATATATTAGTCAAAATGAGGTTACTTTGATTTTTTTTTTAATTTGGGTTAATCTAGGCTAACTATCATGATCTATGACTTTGGCTTTGGCTGAGGTTGACCTTTTAGCTGAGTTTTAAAATTATAATAATAATTATTTTTATTCTTATATTGAATCGGTTTAATGGTCAACCCGAGTCTTGCCCTAGATCGACCCCCAAGTAAGGCTTTAGAATTATGATAATAATTATTTTTATCATTATATTGACTCCAATCAATGGTCAACCAGGCATGTGACCAAGGTCTGGCCCTGGGTAGACTCCCAAGTCGGGTTTTAAAACTATAATAATAACCATTTTTATCCTTATGTTGACTCGGGTTAATGATCAACCTTACTCGTAACCTAGGTTTGGCCCCGGGTTGATTCCTAAATTGAGTTTTAAAATTATGATAATAACCATTTTTATTTTTACGTTAACCTGGGTCAATGATCAACCCAACTCGTAACCCGAGACTGGCCTCAAGTCGACCCTTAAATAAAATTTTAAAACTATAATAATAACTATTTTTCTCTTTACATTGACTCGAGTTAATGGTCAACTCGACCCCTGAGTCAAGTTTTAAACTATGATAATAACCATTTTTATCGCTACATTAACTTGAGTCAATGATTAACTCGACTCGTGACCCAAGTTTGATCTCGGGTCGACTCCCGAGTCGAGTTTTAAAACTATGATAATGATTTTTTTTATCCTTATATTGACCCAGTTCATTGATCAACTTGACCCGGGCCTGGTGTCAGGTCGATCTTAAATCAGATTTTAAAACTATGATAATAACCGTTTTTATCCTTATGTTGACCGGGGTCAATGGTCAACTCGACCCATGACTCGAGCCTTGCCCTGAGACAAGCCCATAGTCAGATTTTAAAATTATGATAGTAATTATTTTTATTTTTATATTAACCCGGATCTACTAGATTAACCCTTATATAGAGAATTTGACAAACTTGTTCTCCCCCTTATAGTGGGAAAAAATTTATATATTATATCAACCTTGAACATGACAAAAATTGGTGGACCAAACAACTTCTGAAAAAAATTATCATATATAATCTATCATTATCCAGCATAAAAAATACTACCATCATGTGCATCTTTCTTCCTCACCTTCCTTTCCCTTTCCCTAGCCCACAATGTTTTGCCGAGGCACCGCCTTCACATTTGGTCTCGACTCTCGAGTGCTTTCTTTGAATCAAACGCACAACGACATTTTCGACCCGAATTCGATCAAACGTTAGGTGATTTAGCACTGTCTAAGTGTAATAGAATATAATCATTATTGGCCACCATTCAGCAAGAACGAAAGCAAGGCTGAGAAGCCAATTTTATTGTCCTTCGCACACAGCATGCGCGCAAAGGATTTTATAGTATTTTTCCCTTGCAACTAGGCGACCTGATACTGTACATCTCAAGACAAGAAAACGTAAAATCGTGATTGATTCTTTCACATTATTTGAAAACCTTTCATGCTTTCATTCAGTTGTAATGCACTAAAAAAAATAATATGGATAAAAAGGCTCCCCATGCTTTCTGATGCTACCACAGACCTGACACCACAGAGGACACGTTAGTTAGGTAGGTTCCAAGAATTTGTCGTCACGGCAACTCATGATAAAATGACCCATAATGAATATATAACGAGGAGACATGTGAAACGAACACAGAAACTGGCCTCAATCACGAAACCAGGCTGACAGCAATAAATTACAAGCAGTTAAACGACGAAAAGGCAGACAAGACGGCATCAGCTGAAAGTGAGCATTTCACTACAGTTTCAACAGGGTAAATACAGTAGAATGGATAACTGACCAAAACGAGAAGCGAGATGTTGTTACCGGCGGAGGTCGATTATCATAAGCATTAGAGTGCGAAAGGCCTCGGAGCAACCAACAATTGATAGATAGCATTCGCCGTACAATAAGTTCATTGCAACCTGAGGGAGAGCTGTGCCAAAAACACAATGGAAGGAAATTAACAAGCAACATGGACGATAAGACGAGGTACGGATATAGGATACAATTTCAGAACGATAAAATTTTGCAATTCGAATCAATTTTTGCTTATTAAAAGCATGAAAAGACTCATTTGAATTCATGCAATAAACTCCGTGTTTACCTCGATAAAATAATTATTACACTCTTAAAGTTGCATATCAATTATGAAATAGAATAACTCAGCTTAATAATGATAAGCAAGTTTATTAATTGTTTAGTATCACGCCTTAATCAACCATGAATAACAAATATATCTTTCATTTTTAGAATATCAATGCTATGTCTTTTCACAAAAGAAAACAATCTCATCAACTAAAGATTCTAGTCCTTCATCCCTATCCCTAGTTATTTGAAGTCGTTTCGAAACTTTAATCAAATTCATCACATTTATAATATCTTAATCTTTTCTTTACAATGTTTGAGATAATTCATATGTAATTCTTGGTATATTTTTCATCAAATGCAAATTAAAAAAAAAAATCATAAAATTATATCGAGTCAAAGTGCACAAGCTTTGCCCCTTTGCTCTAAATTTACACCTTCTTTAACAATGACCTTAAACACATCAATAACGGAGGCAAATAATACAATTAGATTTACCAAAAATCTATGATGTGAGTCCCAACATGTATCACGGCTCTTCGAAGCATAGTTTTTTGATGTAAACCTCGACTATTTGAAATGTCACCATTATTAAATGCTTCAACTATCTTGTCATGTTGCTTCTCGCAAAGAAAATCTTTTTCTTGAATGAGACTCCCACAACATTTGTCATACTAGAAATCACATTGAATAACAAAGCAATATAAGCATGGTTTTTTGTCACACCATTAAGTGTTAGTTGCAATTGATAGGCAAAACAATGAATATAATATGCAAATGGATCCTCCTTCATTATCAAAGCTTTCAAGCCATTAAATTCACCTTGTATGTTACTAGCTCCAT
>Ga0325405_1005147_pt1 | contig 13278 bp, 8 predicted proteins | sample PopdelMetagenome_21_FD_205663 | JGI IMG/M metagenome (GOLD analysis project Ga0325405, IMG submission 205663) | Populus deltoides microbial communities from Bellville, Georgia, United States - Xylem-Control-R2 | ecosystem: Host-associated > Plants > Phyllosphere > Stem > Wood/Secondary xylem... | reverse complement strand
ATAAAAAAACAGCTCAGCGTTTCACTATGGACTGCACAGTGAAACATTGAGCAGTTTTAGTATTTGTTATAATTATTTTTTAATAAAAATATATTAGATCATAAAAAATCTAATCACCTGTGTTCGTTACAACAAAATTATAAGATATTATTTTTTTCTTTATAAAAGATATTAAATCATTAATATATTAGATTAATCTGAATCAACATGAATTAATCATTTATATTTCCATAACCTGGCCATTATTTTTGTCGCACCCGACATCACAGCAGCCCTAAAAATTCGATGTATGGAAAAAAGAACAGATTTCTGGCACCTTATTCTTGTAGGGGAAAAGGTCTTGTCTAAGGAGTCGCCACCTAGTATTACAGTTACTAGGAACCCTAATTGGTCAACGGAGACTCTATGACTCGGGATTGATTACTTAAAAGGAAAGATATTATCACCCCTTAAACGTTCTGCTTGAAGCAAACTACATTGCTGGTTTTGTCTTAAATTGCTAAATATTTATTAGCTTATGCTATGATAATTTGCTTATAATATTCTTGACTCTGGCAGCAGTGAATATTGAACTACAGACACTTCAAACTTTGGTGTTGGTAAATATTACGTAGCTATAAAAATAAATTTAGATCAATATTTTTATTCTAACTCTAACGCTAGTGAATAAACAAATAAAATAAATTTGTTGTTACGCATGCACATATTTTTTTATTTTTCTAGCTAAATAAAATAAAATAAAATACATTGAATAAAAATAATATAAATTTAAACTGACATTTTTATTCATTACTCTGACGTTAGTGAATAAACCAATACTTATAGCTCAGCCTGAAGATATGTATGTAACTCATTTTGATCCACAAAATCTATGCGCAAATAGGGTGTCATCTGAATTTCAACAAGCCATGCATTTTCAACCAGCATACCCCATGAGAATGTCATTTACCATTGATTCTACAAAGAAAGAATCTCAAAAGGGCAAGATGGTGAAATAAGAGGGTTTGGAAAAATGGACTGTCTTAGAAGAAAGGATAAGGACAGTTGAGGGAAACCATTTGTGTGACCAGGTGAAAGCTGTCAATATGTGTTTGGTACCTAACATAATCATTCCTAAGCAGTTTAGGGTGCTAGAATTTATTAAATATACGGGAACCCAATGCCCTATAATTCATCTCAAGGCATACTGCAACAAAATGATTGAGGTGGTTGATGATAAGAAATTGTTGATTCATTTTTTCCATGACAGCTTAAGTGGCGCTGCCCTCACTTGGTATATGCGATTGGATAATACCAAGGTTAAAAAATGGAATGATTTAGTTGATGGCTTCATGAGGCAATATAAGTTCAATATAGACGTAGGCCCTGATCGGTTAAGCTTGCAAGCTGTGGAGAAGAACAACAAGGAATCCATAAGAGAATACGCTCGAAGATGGAGTGAGGTAGCTGCACAAGTTAACCCTCTCATATTGAAAAAAGAGATGATCAGTTTATTTTCCAACATCTTTAAAGCTCCGTACTTTGAATACCTGGTTAGAAGCCCTGCACAACATTTCATTAACCTGGTTGTTATAGCTGAGAGAATTGAACAAGCTATTGGTATAGGTAAGATTGCTGACCCAATTGAGAATAACGATTTTGGCTAGAAAAGGGAAGGACACTGAAGGTGGTTGTCAAGTCACTTATCATCCCTATAGCTAATTTCTTCACACCGACTCCTAGAAATCAACTATTTTGAAGATAAAACAATAGTGATAGTAGGTCAAGAATGGTCTGCATGTGACTACAACTAAATTTTGAAAAGATGCCCTTGTCGAGGAGAATGAATGATTGAAAGATTTCGAAAATTCCAATGAATGATCACTAAATGTTTAGCCCCTTTTGTGTTATCATGCCAATATTCATGTTGGCATAAGTTCTTTGTTGTTAAAATTCTTTTTCAAAGTTTCAATGAAATAATGAGTTTCTCATTCAATCGTGTTTACGACCAAGCATTATTCATCTTCTTAAGAGAGTTTTCTTATAAGAACTCACGAATAGACCTTTGAAGCCTCGTGTGATCTCATAGACACAATTCATATCTTGTACCAAAATCCATTTTCCTATTGGAGTTTTGAAAAATTGATCTGGTATTTTGATTTCAAAAATAATTTGATGTTTATCCAAAAATGATATTTTTGACATTCTACTTGTAGAATGACAAGTGAATCAAGAAACTCCATCATTGAGGTGACTAAATTATGGATTAAAAAAAAGAAAAAAAAATGAATAAATACCCTTACCTCATGACTCTTGAATCATGTGTTTTTAAATGTATGAATAATGGTATGTAGTGAACTTGTTGCTCATGATTCATGAAATGCATCTTTGCAAAGACCAAACCATCACATTAGATGAGGTCAAAGTTTATTGATCTTAACTGCTTGCGCTTGAAATGAGGAAAGGTCATCTTTGTTACTCCTTTCACATTCTGAAATAAGTACATCCTTTGCGATCCCTTTTTTAGCCTGAATAATTTTTCTTTTATGAAAAAAAATCCCGACTAGGATCACACCCCACATTGGGGGCAAGAGAAAATTTTAATGAAAAAAGACAAAAAACCGTGAGAAAGCAAAAAGAAAAGGGCATAAAAGCTCAAGAAACTCAAATGCTAAGGGGTATGCCCAAATCACAAGAAAAGTGACATCTAAGATAAAGTGAGTATGCCCTAGCAAAGCAATAAAAAAGAAGAAGCCACGAATCAAAAAAGAGCGGCAAAAGAAAATATGAATGACATCAAGAGTCAAACTGTTGATAGTGATCCTTGGTCATTGAAACCCTAAAACACTCTTTGAGCCTTATGAATCATTTTCCTTCATAGCAAAAAAACATAGCCTACGTTACGTGCCTGTAGAAGTACTTTCTAATCAAGCAAGCAAGCAATCTAAAACAATAAACAATTGCTCTCAAAATGCAAAGAATACTTTTTCATAAGATTCATGACATCAAGAATAAACTACTCATTATTATTCATGCTGATAAAAATGAATGTTCAAAAAGAGACAAGTTTTTCTCATATAAAACCTCGAGTTTTTTCTCGAGTCCGTCACTTTGAAACAAAAGGTCATCTGATGATATATTTTCACCAATGACCTCATTACCAAACACAAGAGCAAATAATCTCTTTTCCAAGAAAGAAAATGACCAAGGAGTTGCAAGATTTCAAAAGCAAATTGTTTTAAACTCACATCAAAACAATTTTTATTTTCAAAATGCTAGATTAAGATTTCAAGATTCATTCTGGACCCATATTCCTTCACCAAAACCGAACAAAAAGAGAAATGAGAGAATGGTCTTTTAAAACCATTATTTGTCTAAGTCGTTGGCAAAGCACACTTAGGGCCAATGACCAGTACAAGGGGCAACATTGTATTTTCTCTTCTAGAAAAAGGGAGGAACATTTCCTACAACAAGACAAGGGGGCATTTTGGTTTTTGAAAGGCAGTTTGATCCTTTCAGCAAGTGACACCGAATGTTTTTAGCAGTGAGACGAGGAGTAAGGAATGATCCTCTCAAATTATTTGATGAGACATAAAATCTCTAGCAAACAAGTGGGTCACAATGGGCACCACGAAGACTGAGTTGTGCAAACAAATCTGGAAATAGACTTACATGGGCCAGCTCGAGTGGGCTAGAAGCTAAATGACAAAGATGGCCTAAATTAGAGGTAGTAAGTCCTCATCAGTCAAGTAATAAGAAGACTAAGAAGAAATGGAGGCCTATATTTCAAATCAGGTAAAGACGCATGCATATCATCTAAACTTTGAGACATTGGAAAATAAGTTTTACAAATTTCATATGAGAAAATTCCAACTGAATCCATCAAGTGGAAGGCCCACTTAAAATGGCTAAAGATCAAAATAGCTGTTGAAAATTTTTTATTTTTGAGAATTTGTCATCTTGGGCAGGCCGTCCATGAGAATTAGGCCACCTGAAAAAATCTCTGTGTTTTTCCACCTCCTTTAAATGCGCCTTTAAGCCTTTGACCATCATTTTTAGGGCACTTTCAAGCCCTTATCTCCTTTCAAATGCGCTTTCAAGCCCTTATTTCCTCTTCAAGCGCCTTTGAGCACTCGTTTTACTCTTCGAGCGCCTTTGAGCCCTCGCTTCTCTTCGAGCGCCTTTGAGCCCTCTCTTCGAGCGCCTATGAGCCCTCGCTCTTCTCTTCGAGTGCTTTTGAGCCCTCACTTCTCTTCGAGTGCCTTTGAGCCCTCGCTTTCTCTTCAAGCGCGCCTTTGAGCCCTCGCTTCTTTTCGAGCGCCTTTGAGCCCTCATTTCCTCTTTGAGCGCCTTTGAGCTCTCTCTTCTCTTCGAGCGCCTTTGAGCACTTGCTTTTCTCTTCGAGCACCTTCGAGCCCTCGCCCTTCTCTTCGAGCACCTTCGAGCGCTCGCTTCCCTTCGAGCGCCTTTGAGCCCTCGCTTTCCTCTCCGAGCGCCTTTGAGCCCTCGCTTTCCTCTCCGAGCGCCTTTGAGCCCTCGCTTTTCTCTTCGAGCTCACCTTTGAGCCCTCGCTTTTCTCTTCGAGCTTGCCTTTGAGCCCTCGCTTTCCTCTTGGAGCGCCTTTGAGCCCTCGCTTCTCTTCGAACGTTTTTGAGCCCTTGCTTTCCTCTTCGAGTGCCTTTGAGCCCTCGTTTTTGTTTTCGAGCACACCTTTGAGCCCTCGACCATTCTTTAGAGTGCCCCTACGAGCCCTCACATTCTTTTGAGTGCGCCTTTAAGACCTCATTTTCCTTTTTTTTTTTTACTTGGGTAGGTCACCCATTACAATAAAACCACTTCTATAAAAAAAACAAAAAAACAAAAAAGGTGGGTCGTCTTCCAAATGACTTGTTTCTTGATTTCTACATTTCTTTGTAAAGGTCGTGTGTCAATCTACTGTTTTCAAAGTTTTCAAAACTAAAAAAAAAAAACAAAAAAAGTGGGTCGTATTCCAAATGACTTGTTTCTTGATTTCTACATCACTCTGTAAAGGTCATGTACTGTTTTCAAAGTTTTCAAAACTTAAAAAAAAAAGTAAAGGTTCTTTCTGTATCTACTGTTTTTTATAAATTTACTACACAAAGCTAAAAGAAAATGAAATTTTCTAATATCTTTGCATAGTAAATATTATAAAGAGGGGGCAACTGTCATAACCTAATTTTTGACCTTTTTTTAATTATTATTATTATTTTATTTACTGAAAATGATTAAAAAAATGATGATAATGATGAAAAAAAAAGTAAATTGAAATAAATGAAGAATGAATTAAAATTTGGGTTAAGGGCAACATAATTGGAAGTTTTTGGGTTTAATTAAACTTTGGAATTAATCTAATTAATCCAATCAAGGGTTTAATTGGAGAATTAATAAGTTTTGAGACTTAATTGGACTTGGATTTAATTAATGAAATCAGGGACTTAATTGAAAAATTATCAAAGTATATGGCTGATTCTTGTCAAATTTGAAAGAAATTAAAACCCAATGACCAATTTGTAAATGGTGCTAAGATGCAGGGGTTCAATTACAATTTACCCAAGGACTGGACTGCAAAAATTCAAAATGTCAAGGATCAAAACACAAAACAACAAAAACGGTGTCGTTTCTCAGCACTGTTCATCTTCTTCAACGCTTCAGCTGTCGGCCGCCACCATTACTCCTGCAATAACAGTCGATTGATTATCTGGTAACGGTGGAATTCTGTGGCTATAAAGCTGGAGAAAACAAAGAACGCGTAGGAGGAGGGAGACAAAAAAAGAAGCCATGAGCGGCAGGGGGAAGAAAAATTAGGGGGGAAAACTGGGGGAATTGGACTGAAAAGGAGAAGGAAAAAACTGGGAGAAGGAAAAAACTGGGAGAAGAAATCGGAGAAAAAGCCAGCGTACCCAGCTTCGCCCTCGTCTTCAGAACTTAGAACACGAAGGGTACACATGAGACACGAAAAAACCAGAAAAACAGAGTAAAACTAAAGCAGAGCCAGAGGCAGAACCAGAGCAAAAACAAAGCTAAGAACCCGAGAAAGCTTGGGTCCAGCCAACCCCCGGTTCCAGGACCCTTACCATTGAGTCTTCGTCCACAACAGGGGAATTCGAAAGCAGAGACCAAAAGGTTTTTTTTTTCTTCACAAACACAATCTCAAAGGGGAAAAAGGAAAACAGAGAAGGAAAGAAAAACGAAGAAGCAACCATTTCGCGCCTGCAGAAAAAGAACAATCCAAAAGACAGTGGAGCTACACCGGGAAACAAAACAAAACAGCCACCGCGCCATTGTCTTCGGCGCCGTTCTTCGCTGCACAGGTAAGTTTCCATCCTCTATATTCAATAAGTCTTTCAAATGCAGTGTGAAGGTAATTTAATTACCTTCACACTATTCATGCACGCGTGAATTTACTTCACGCGTGCTTCTTCTTCTTTTGCCCAGCCGGGCTGGCTGGGTCCAGCCCAGCCCATGTGGGTTGAGTTGGGCCCAGCCCAAAAAATAAAAAAATTAGAAAAAATAAAAAAATAAAAATGTGTATGCATAAATAAAAATAATATAAATTTATTGGTTTATTCACTGACGCCAGAGTCGGGAATAAAAATACTGGTTTAAATTTATATTATTTTTATTCAATGTATTTTATTTTATTTTATTTAGTTAGAAAAATAAAAAAATATGTGCATGCGTAACAACAAATTTATTTTATTTGTTTATTCACTAGCGTTAGAGTTAGAATAAAAATATTGATCTAAATTTATTTTTATAGCTACGTAATATTTACCAACATCAGAGTTGGAAGTGTCCATAGTTCAATATTCACTGGTGCCAAAGTCAGAAAAATTAAAAGCAAATTATCATAGCATAAGCTAATAAATACTTAACAATTTAAGACAAAACCAGCAATGCAGTTTGTCTCAAGCAGAATGTTTAAGGGGTGATAATATTTTTCCTTTTATGTAACCAATCCCGAGTCATAGAATCTCTGTTGACCAATTAGGGTTCCTAGTGACCGTAATACTAGGTGACGACTCCTTAGACAAGATCTTTTTCTCTAAAAGAATAAGATGTCAAAAATCTTTTTTTTTTCATAAATTGAAGATTATTTTTAGGGCCGCCGTGATGTCGGGTGTGACAATTTTGATGGTCGAAAAATCAATGGAGATGGTTTTTTGATCGAAAAAACTATTTTAAACTATTTTTTAAAATAAACACCATAAATTCGTTTATAAACCTCCCAATAACCCTGAAAACCCAAAAAATATTAAAAAAATTAACCTAAATTGAAAAAAATATTATGAACCCACGTATATTCTCATATACAAGTTTAGAGACAAAAAAAGTACATCAAATTCTACTTGTTGAATGACACTTGTTAACACTAAGAATGATGATTTTCATTGACAAAAAATAATCGGATCGATAAATTTCTCTCTCCTTGTCATTTTTAAGCTACTTTCTTTAATTAAAGGATAAAAATATAAAAAATAAAATTTTGAATCAAATTAAAATTATGGAGAATAAAAAAACTTTTTTTAAGAATTTTAGATGAAGCATATTATTTATTTTTGTTTTATACTGGAACCAATTGAGGAGGTGGTCTTTATGGATACGAAATTAAGATTGACGGCAATTCAAATCAAGATGAAGACAAAGTGGGGATTCCAAACAGAATGCTTAAAATGAAGCAGAGGAATCCTCACCTGTCTCTTTTTTTTTAGGTTTCAGTATAACTTACTGTCTGCACCGATTGACTTGCAAACTCCTTGCTGGCGAAAGGTTTAATAAAAACAAACTTAAAAAAAATTCAGAGAGAGACGAGAAGAGATCGAACAGTTAAAATTTTGAATAAATAACTTCTTCGGGCGGTTGACATTTTTTATCTGGATATATTCACTACTTTTTTTTTTTTTTTAATGACGTTTTCAAAGGTACTATAAATTATAAAAGTGTCAACTTCTTTATTTTGTCCCTTTTTCTTTCTCAAATCTTTATTTTTGGAACTGATATCTTCACCATTCTTCTAAATGTGTAGTAGTAGACTCATTTTTAACGTGTTAGTGGTTTATTTTGTGGATCTTAAATTTGAGTAGGAGCTTTTAAATGCAGTACATGTGATTTTAGTCAAAGATGTGATTTGGTCACTCTTTTTAAGCAGTGTTATTGTATATTTGAGATTGTAGTAATAGCCGCGGTTCATATTTTATAGTATTTTTTTGTTTAGAAATATATTAAAATAATATTTTTTTATTTTTAAAAAATTATTTTTGATATAATATTAAAATAATCTGAAAATATATAAAAATATATTTTAATAAAAATAAAAAATTTAAAATTTTAAAAACCCAATTTACACTGTATTATCAAAGACTCCCAATTTACACTGTAATATGAAAATCTAGTGTAAAGAGAACAACATAAGCATGTATGGCCAAAGAGTATAACTACGATGGAAGATTGAGATTAACACAAAAAAATAATGGCCATGATCATTCTACAAAGAAAGGTTTCAAGGGCTTTATCTTTGCCTATAAATAAAGGGACAAAGTAAGAAACAAAATAATCAACTTAGAGAGAGAACGTTCCAATTTAGAAAGAGATAAATGAAAAGAAAAGTTTAAGCTAAGAGAAGTAAGGTTAGATTGAGCTAAAAGGTAGGGGAGGTGAAAGAAAAAGAGAAAGAACAAAGAGAGGAGAGGAAAAAACCAAAAGAAAAATAAGAGTTAAAATGTTGTTTTTTAATATCTATTGAGATGTATATATTTGATGAATATTAAACCGACTTGTAATATTTTTAATTGTTATTATTAGTATTCATTTTAGAACAGCTAATTAATCCAAAATAATATCGATACCAAAGTAATCACCTTGGTATCCAAGATAACCATCTTGGTTTCATTTTTTTTCTCTACTGGAAATAATTAATCAAGTTTAAGTCAATGTTGATGTAAATATCACTATATTATTATCATTAACTTTCATTATCTGGACAACTAATCAAGTTGAAGTCAATGTAGGCTATGATTGGCACTTAGCATTATACGAAGAAAAAAGAACCAGAATAATTGTAATAAAGCAGCAAGAAAAAGAGTCCCTGCTGAAAATGAAACCTTCGACAGATTACTCCAACTGGACAACTTGGTTACGAGAAAATGACAAAAGTAGCACTCTGTGGAATGTGGTGCTTCAGTAACCCAAATAGCAGAAGTCAACAAACAAAATTGAGAAAAAGGTCACTACCGCAGCCTGAAATGATACTCTCAGGCTCCCTGGAGAAGAGAACTGTTGCAAGTTCAGAACAAAAGCAAGAGATTCTTTTACATAAATACCTTGAGGTAAAAAGAAACTCTACATTCTTCATATTGTATGGTTTTCTAGATACAACATTAAATAATCAATGATTCTAGCTAGCTATCTTCTTTTATACAAGTTCAAGGACTACCTCCGCAATCAAGGGGCAAATTGTCCAACCACGAATCATCCAAGAGAGGGTTCGAAGGTTCCAACTCGGTAGGCCATTCTGAACTAACATCTATTTCATCATAGATAATAGGTTTACATTTTCCATCATGACTTTGGGTAATGGCATGTAACCAAAGATTGCAGTGCGCAAAAAGCAAATCATTGAATTTTTCAAGCTCCGCTCTGTTACGTTTCTTGGTGTGTACGCTCTCAAAGGTGCTCCGATTCCACCTGCACCAGTGGGAACTACAGGGTTGGCTAAGTATCTTTATTGCAACTCTCTGCAGAGTGGGGATTTCATAGCCATATCCAGCCCACCAATCACCTAAAGATGCACATGGCGATAAAAATGAGATTCTAATCCGCTAACATATAAAATATCTCAAGGCAGTCAAAAAATGAACCTCATATCTCAAAACACATGAAATATACGGGAACAACCCAGGATAAAGGAGCCGCATTTACAGGCACCCAAAGGACACGTCAGGGATCTCCAAAGTTGATTCAGCCTATTCTGACAGACTGTTCTAACGGATAAACTATATCACTTAATGATTCTATTCTGACCAACATTAACCTCGTATGCCAACAAGTACTATCTCCTGTTGGCTGCTGCTTTGGTTTTCCGATCCCAAGGAGCAGATGTAAGGGGATATTTCGTTTTACCAAGTACTTTTAAGCCCCATGAGAAGAATTGATTGATAATGAATGCAGCTTAAACATACCTGGGGAATTCAGCGTCCTTCCCATAATAGCAAATTCTGTACCAAGAGCGCCTTGTGCATTTATGTATATTGGGTGTTCTTTAGTGATTTCTATTTTATCTCGATCTGTTGTAGCCATCTTTATCATAGTTTCTTGAAACCCATTCCTCATCCTCAAATCAATCAAATTCGGGTTATAGAAAATTGAAGGATTAAGGAATGCTGCGGCTGCCTGTAATGGGGAGTGAAGCTGCTTATTCCATCCTCGATCAACGATCTCCCAAATTGGCATATATTTTTCTTCAATACCCTTATAGTATGCCTTGATTGCAAACTTTGCCCTCTCTATTCCCTCATATATATAGCCCATCGCAGGCATGTCCCCATCAACAATCCTTAGAATTTTAATAAGAGGTTCAGACACACTGACAGCTTCATGTGCAGACTTCCAAAAGCGATCTTGATACAGCAAGGATTTGATAGCTTGAGCCTCAGGATGTCTGCAATGCATGGATGATAGACATTCTGATTGTGAAAACATGTTCTTTAGATTGTCCTCCTGAATAACAATGGCCCTTAAGGAGAGATAATCAGCGACAGATCTACTAATTCTTGGTCTTATCAGTTCACTTCCACCAGTGAACTTCCTCATCATGTTCAAAGTCCATGCGTGGCTATACATATAGCGTGTAATGGTCTTTGCCTCTTCCAAAACCATCCCCATCCACTCTTGTTTACCAATATCCTCCAACATCTTATCAATACAATAAGAAGCACAAGGCGACCAAAACAATGAGTTGTATTTGGACATGAGAAGCTTCCCTGCATATACATAGCTGGTTGCACTATCTGTTATTACTTGTACAACATTTTCCACACCAACTTCCAAGACAATTGACTCAAGCAACTCGAACAAATAAGTAGTATCATCTTCATGACCTGATATATCAACTGACTTCAAAAATAGCGTCCCTTTTGGGCATGTGACTGAAATTACAATAATTGATTTGTTCCTACCATCAGACCAGCTATCACACAAGATTGTACAGCCTGTTTCTTTCCACTCATCTCTGTATTTCTTGTAACAGTCATGTATGTCATCTTTCACTTTTTCCAGGAGGGTAGATCTCAATTTTTCATAACTCGGAGCTCTATAACCTGCCCCGCAGCCTGCTATAGCATCCGCCATTTCCTGATAGTATATGGATTTAGAAGCACTAAAGGGAATAGAATTGTGGAAGAAGAACACAGCAATTTTCTTATCAGCATCGTCCTGCTTTTTCTTTCGAGCATCATCCACTTCTGGCTGTGCACTAGGTGAAGGACGTGGAAATAACAAAGAGGGGCCGGTGCTACCATGTTGTCCACTAGATCCATGGTTAGGATGTGCACCACCACTAGCTGAAGAGCTATTTTGTTGAGCAATGGCTGCCCGGTCCACCCTCAGTTTCTTGGGAGTTTTCTGCTTCTTGGGAGTGCTTAATATAACACGAATGTGATCCCGCACATCATCTGGAACTTCTGCACAGGGTACTATATCTTTGTTCTTTATTTGAGCCAAATGAAACTTCATTCGGTATACCCCTCCACTGAACTCCCGATGACAATAATTACATCTAACCTTCTGTCTCGTGGCATCCACAAGAACACAGTGCTCCCAACATGCATCTCTTCCACGAACCATAACCACTAAAACAAATCGGAATATCAAATTTAGATGCAAAAACAGGCATCAGGATAAACCACGTTTGAGGCAACAGCACTATAGGTCAGAAGTGATTAAAAAAGATTGAGATTTGAGGTATATTAAAACGTATAAGATGAATGCAAGACTCTCACATTTTGCACAATAAAATCTTGAACAGAAACACGGAGGGCATATCGCCCTCCAGAGTAATCCAGCAAAGGATGCCACACTGCCTTGGCATATAAGCATCAAATTTGAGCCCAGTAAACAGATGAAGTGGCATCAAACACCTTGGTTAGATTGAAACAATGCCAAAGAAACCTTAGCTCTTAAACACAGGAATAGTTAAGACCTTGCTTTCACAGATGTAACTCACACAACTGGCAGATGACATCAAGTTTAAAATGATAATAAATGCTGATCGTCCAAAAAGCTTGTTTAGCTGCAAATAATCTATATGCAAATTAATAAAACTGACTCTGCAAAAATGTTTCGCTTTAATTTGGTAGCTCCAACACAATATTCTCACATGTACCATCATCTGATAAACCTTGACCTTCATATTTTTCACATTTCTAACCTTGACAGTCTCATTTTCTTCAGAAAAAGAAAAGTTAAAACTCTATTAACAAAAAAAAATCCCTTTTTTACTGGCAATAAAATCAGTCATAAAAAGAAAAACCTTTGATTAACGCTGCATATTAAACACTGACTGACTTGTGAAAAAGATCATACCACACCATAACAGTCCGCATAAAATCCCGGTTTTTAACATGTACACAACTTTGTAAATTCTTGGTGATATAGCTTCTTCTTCTTCTCCATTTGTTTTCCTTTTGATAAATGTTTCCGTTATTTTTCTTGGTTGTAATTACTTTAATTTTTCTATATACGATAGAATTCAAGTTGTTAGATATCTTTAAGTACAAACACTTGACAGACTTAGAGTACCATAAAAAAACTACAAGATTAACAAAAATGAAATGCAAAAACTCGAAAGCTAGAGAAACAAAAGGAGTGGTAAATCCTTATCTAGAAAGAAAGAAAGCTAGTAAAGATAAGAAGAAATAAAAAAAAACAAATTATTTTCCTTTTGTTGTTACCTGGATCCGATTCTTGTAAGAAAAAGAGGGTGGACAGAGGAAAATTCGGGAAAATTCGGGGGCTGGTCGGAATCTGGAGAAAATTGTGGATCGGCGATTTGGAAGGGAGGTAAGAAACGAGGAAATGGAAAACAACGCCGATAAATTAGTTGAAATCGTCTTTACTACTTTCACGTGATTAGTGCGTGGCTCCCGTTATGCTGACGTGTACTACAGAAACAGTTCCTATTGGAATTGGAATAGGAGCAGAGCCATTCTTCGCTGTTGTTTTTGTGATTTCTATTCACGGCCTCACAAATTTACAGGCCCGCTCGCATTCTATTAAATAAAA
>Ga0325405_1005146_pt1 | contig 13281 bp, 6 predicted proteins | sample PopdelMetagenome_21_FD_205663 | JGI IMG/M metagenome (GOLD analysis project Ga0325405, IMG submission 205663) | Populus deltoides microbial communities from Bellville, Georgia, United States - Xylem-Control-R2 | ecosystem: Host-associated > Plants > Phyllosphere > Stem > Wood/Secondary xylem... | reverse complement strand
GAAAATAAAAGGCAATAAAAAAAAAAAAAAAAAATATATATATATATATATATATTTTTTTTTTTTTTGGTGTAAGAAAATTAATAAAGTTAAGTGGGCGTTGAGCGCCTCATTAATCTTCTCATCTGCCTCCATCATTGCCCCCGGCCCCGTGCCTTTATATCTCCCATCCTCCCGCCTCCCCCCCTCACCCAATATCATCAACTCTCTCTTTCTCTCAAGCAACAACCATACACTCATCTCTTCTCGTCTCCCTCCCCTCAGTACACTACCTTCCTCAACATTTCTTCTTCTTCTTCTTCTTCTTGGCAAAATAATGCCTCCAATCTTGCCGGATTTCTCTAACTCCGTTAAGATCAAGTATGTTAAACTTGGCTATCAATACCTTGTAAATCACATTTTGTACCTTTTGTTGATACCTGTTATGGTTGGTATTCTAATTGAGGTTCTTCGTTTAGGCCCTGATGAAATCTTGAGCTTATGGAGATCACTCCATTTTAATACTGTCCAAATTCTATGCTCATCCTTTCTCATCATCTTTATTGCTACTGTTTATTTCATGTCCAAGCCAAGAACTATTTACCTAGTTGACTATGCTTGCTACAAGCCTCCTGTCACTTGCCGGGTTCCGTTTTCTACCTTCATGGAGCATTCCAGGCTGATCTTGAAAGATAATCCCAAGAGCGTTGAGTTTCAGATGAGGATTCTTGAGAGGTCTGGACTCGGTGAAGAGACCTGTTTGCCTCCTGCAATTCATTATATTCCTCCAAAACCAACTATGGAGGCAGCAAGAGGAGAAGCTGAGCTTGTTATCTTCTCCGCAATGGATTCTCTCTTCAAGAAAACAGGGCTTAAACCTAAAGATATCGATATCCTTATCGTAAACTGCAGTCTCTTCTCACCAACACCATCTCTATCTGCAATGGTTATTAATAAGTATAAGCTCAGAAGCAACATAAAGAGCTTCAATCTTTCTGGTATGGGGTGCAGTGCTGGGCTGATTTCTATCGACCTAGCTCGTGATATTCTTCAAGTGCATCCAAATTCAAATGCAGTTGTGGTTAGCACAGAGATCATCACACCAAACTACTATCAGGGAAAGGAGCGAGCTATGCTTCTTCCTAACTGCTTGTTCCGCATGGGAGGTGCTGCAATTCTCTTATCAAACCGCAGGTCTCACCGCTGGCTTGCCAAGTACCGCCTAGTCCATGTGGTACGAACCCACAAAGGCGCAGACGATAAAGCTTACCAATGTGTGTTTGAACAAGAAGATAAAGAAGGAAAAGTTGGAATTAATCTATCAAAAGACTTGATGGCTATAGCTGGTGAGGCTTTGAAATCAAACATCACTACTATTGGGCCTTTAGTCCTTCCGGCTTCTGAACAGCTCCTGTTTTTGTTGACTCTCATTGGACGCAAAATCTTTAACCCCAAATGGAAGCCATATATTCCTGATTTCAAGCAGGCTTTTGAACATTTCTGTATCCATGCCGGTGGCCGTGCTGTTATAGATGAACTGCAAAAGAACTTGCAGCTATCTGCAGAGCATGTAGAGGCTTCAAGGATGACACTGCACCGATTTGGCAACACCTCATCGTCCTCGCTTTGGTATGAGCTAGGTTACATTGAAGCAAAAGGCAGGATGAGGAGAGGAGACAGGGTTTGGCAGATAGCTTTTGGCAGTGGATTTAAGTGTAACAGCGCAGTTTGGAAGTGTAATAGAACAATCAAGACACCAACAGATAGTCCATGGGCTGATTGTATTGATAGGTACCCAGTACACATTCCTGAGGTGGTTAAGTTATAGGCGCGAAGATTGGCGGGTTACTTCTTGTTGTTTGCTAAACATCTTCAAAGTCTGGAGACTTGCATTCACTTCTCTGATGATCTGTGTTGTATTCTCTGTTGCTCTTTCTTCTCATTTCCCTGTCACACTGTTGTACTCTATATATTCATCTTCATCTTCTTCTTTTTTGAATTTCTCATAAATTTGCGTAGACATTGGGTGATATGGCCAGTTGGCCACTTCTTGTATTTAATGTTCTCTTGCAAGAAAAAAAAAGGGCAGAATAAGAGCATGTATTGGTGGTCTCTCGGGTCTGGGGAAAAAAAGTAATTGCAAAAATGGGAATTGAAATAATGAAAGCATGGATTGATGGCGATTGAGAACTGTTTATTTATGGAGGAAAATTTGATTAAGATTGGCTGCAATTTAGCAGCTAGTGCCTCTAAGATTCCATGCACAAGTTAACCCCAAGTTTTAATATCCACGACACGTAAAAATGCCACGTGTAAACACTTGTATATACACACACATTCAACCCAATTACGTCTCAATTCTAATTTCGTGGTATGTGCAAGCTTACTTGGTATAATAATAACGATGACGATGCTGTAAATATTAGATATTATGCCAGGCATCATGAAATCAAATTACAAGGAGACTTGAGATAGAATAATTAATTAGATACTAAGGTTTCGAATTTGGAAGCTGTGAATTTTTTTTCATGTTCTAATATCCAAAATAAATTAAAAAAAAGTATTTTAATATATTTTAAATAAAAAAAATTGCTACAACCTAGACAGAAGGATACCTGTACTATCTGATTAATTGCTAGGTAGAGATATCTCACAAAAACATACCCACTTGTATAGAAGCAGATGATATAATCAAATGGCATAAAAGAATTCAATCTCTGATATATAAAAAGAAATAGAAATAGACATGAAAATCATATCTATCGTTATCCTTAACATAGCATCACGTGCAAATTAACTTCTTGTGCGTAAGGAAAACCCTCTTGTTAGTCGGTGTGTTTATGTTGAGAAATTAATTAATTAGCATGTTGTATTTAAATTTTGATCAATTGCATCTAATTTTCTAACCATTAATTATTAATGCCTGGACTGCAACTCATCTTAACAATCCACGATAGGTAGTTGATGCACCGATTGGGTGCAGTGGACCACACATCTTGCCTAAACCCATTATAATTGAAGAAAATTAAGACAATGCATGGAATTTGATGTTTTGATGATGTAGGACAGCGTAAGCAAGGAATTCTAGACCAAATGGAATCCTAGTGCAGCAAGGATAAACACATCAGGATTCAAGCTTCTGAGTTAGAAGCATGCTCTGCCACTACTGTTATTTTTCTTATTGCATACGGATTCCACTACCGAGAGAGACTGTGTTGCTGGTTTTGTCTTAAATTGCTAAATATTTATTAGTTTATGTTATGATAATTTGCTTATAATATTCATGACTATGACTCCAGTGAATATTCAACTACGGATAATTTCAACTCTGATGTTGGTAAATATTACGTAGCTATAAAATAAGTTTAAATCAATTTTTTTTATTCCTGACTCTAACGCTAATGAATAAAACAAAATAAAATAAATCTATTTTATTACGCATTCTGGTGTTTTTTTTGTAGCAAAAAAAATAAAAAAAACAATTAAATCAGTATTTTTATTCCTGACTCTGGCGTCAGTAAATAAACCAGTAAAATAAATTTTATTTTTCATGCATGCACATATTTTTTCTACTTTTTTTTATTATTTTTATTTTTTTATTTTTTTTGGGCTGGATCCAGCCAACCCGGCCTTACCTACAGCAACAACGTAATTAAATTTACAAGTGTACAATGTGGGCGAATTATCTTGCAAAGCTGGAGAGACTTACTTGGAAGCAGGGAAACAGAGATGTGATGGAGGGCTGGCCGGCTGATGCTATTTTCTCCTCCTCTGTTTTCCTCTTGGCGTTCCTCTAGTCTTCCTTCTCCCTGCCCTCTTTTTCTTTATTGTTATGGGTTCCTTCATCTCCTCTGATCTCTCTCCCTCTCTCTACTGTGTTTTATTTCGTTCACTTTGTTTGCGTTCTAGGGACGAAAGCAAAGCTGGGAGCGTTGGCTTTTTGCTCTTTCCTTTTCTTAGTCTGTGCTTTCGATCCTTTGTCTCCTGGGTCTTTTTTTTTTCCTGTGTTCTGGCTTTTTTCTCTCTGGTTTTTCGTCCCCTTTTCAGTCCAAATCCCCCCTTGTCGGCTGCTATTCCCTCTCCTTTTATAAGGCTAAAATCGGTGGTAACGGCTAGCCTCCTAAATTCCCTGTAACCGACCCTTTAATCGCCTTCAATGATGGAACTTAAGCGTTGGCTGGAAACTGATGAAACGGAGGAAGAAGACAGTGAACAGTTTTGTCCAAGAAACGACTATGTTTTCCCATTCAACTGCTATTTATGATTTAGTCCTTGGATAAACTTTAATTGGACCCTGCATTTCAACAAATTTTACAAAACAGTCCCTGTATTTTAATTTCTTGCAAAATTTACCAGAATCAGCCCTATACCTTGATAATTTTTCAATTAAGCCCCTTGATTGGATTAATTAAACTAGTCAAGAGTTTAATTAAATCTTTAAACTTCCAATCATGTTGCCCTTAACCCAAATTTTAATTCATTCTTCATTTATTTTATTTTTACTTTTTTTTCATCATTTTTTAGTAAAGAAAATAATTAAAATAAAAAGGTCAAAAATTAGGTTATGATAGTCGTTACCCATCCCAGCAGCCCCTTAGGAAGATTTGTCTATGGATTTCATTCTGGGACTTCCACGAATTTAGCGTTGATTTGATTTCGTCTTTGTAGTAATGGACATGTACTCTAAAATGGCTCACTTCATCGCATGCAAAAAGACATCAGATGCCGTGCACATCACAAATCTGTTCTTCAAAGAAGTTGTTCGTCTACATGAGGTTCCTGAATCCATCACTTCGGATCAAGACACAAAATTTTTAAGCCACTTTTGGCGAACATTGTAGAGACGGTTTGATACATCATTGAAATTCAGTAGCACTAGCCACTCTTAAACTGATGGACAAACGAAAGTTGTAAACCGCGCTCTTGGAAATTTAATTCGCTGCCTGTCAGGGGAGAGACCAAAACAATGGGATCTTACACTTGCACAGGCTGAATTTGCCTATAAAAGCATGCTAGGAAAAACTCCATTCCAAATTGTCTACTGCAAGCCACCACATTATGCACTGGACCTAGCACCGCTGCCTAAAATTCAAGGAATGAGCATCGCAGCAGAGCATATGGCCTACCGGATTAAAACAATTCAGGAAAAAGTGCGAGCGAATCTAGAGGAAGCCTATGTCCGGTACAAAACAGCCGCAGACCGCAAACGACGAGCAAAAGTCTATCAAGTAGGAGATCTTATGATGGTGTATCTACGTAAGGGGTGACTACCAGCAGGAACGTATAGCAAACTAAACAATAAAAAGCATGGCCCTTTTCAAATCCTACAGAAAATGAATGACAATGCATATGTTGTGGACCTCCTTGCAGAAATGATCATATCTCCCACCTTCAATGTTGCTGACCTGTTTGAATATCATCCCCCCGATGAATGTCCTTCTCACCTGATCAATGCGAGGACGCGTTCTGTTCAAGAAGGGGAGACTGAAGTAGGACAGCGTAAGGAAGGAATTCTAGACCAAATGGAATCCTAGTGCAGCAAGGATAAACCCATCAGGATTCAAGCTACTGAATTAGAAGCATGCTCTGTCACTACTGCTCTTTTCCTTATTGCACACGGATTCCATTATTTAAATGCCCCTCTGCTACTGATATTATTGTTTAAAAGTTAGAACTTTAGTTTACGTTTCTCGTAGGAATATTGTCTGTTTTTATTAATTATCTCCACAAGTACGTTTCTGATTGGAATTAGGATTGGCAGCTATAAATACAAGCAACCAATCCTCGTTACAGACACTTGGATTTTCATTGAAATAAGAATTTCATTTAGAACCTCAATCTCTTACTCGTGGATTCGAGTAATCTACTTCTTGCTCGTGGACTCGAGCAATGATCTACAAAGGGATGGTGATCCTTTTATTTAATAGACTTTCGCTACGTCATTTAACAAAACTTTTTTTAAATACAAACATTTATAATTTTTAGGACCACATGTTTATATGATAATTAGTTTCAGAATTCACGACTCGAATACCGTGTTAATCTAAAAAAAAATCAGTATTCATATTCCAACAAAAGATTGAGACTAGCTGGAACTCACAGCAACCATCAATCACCACCAAATTGAGGCCTCAAACAGATCAAACTCAATCTCGATTAAAAGAACAAATCTTCCTAACGGGTATCTCCGAAAACAATCCAGCCAGCCTCATCTATTCTATTCTCAAAGAACATGAACTTGAATAAAATGCCTCAAAATCGATTTAGCAACAGGGAACCATATGCATGTGAGCCTTCAAGAAACACAAGAATAGGAGTAGTTTTCCGTCATATTTTTCTTAGAGGTGTTCTAGAAGACATTGCAGAATGAAAGAACTGGAACCAAAAAATAATTACTAAAGTTTGATAATGATAGTATTTTTCATAGAGCGATCAATTATTTTTCAAGCCTAATTTTTTTCAAATTTATTTTAGAATATTTGAGAAATAAAAAACTTGTTTCCAAAAAATTAAAATTTATTTTTAAATATAGTTTTTAAACCCCATCCAGAACAACATCGAATGTATGAAGTCATGACCCTGGCTCCATATTACAATATCCTCGGTTTACTGAGCATGTTTAGTTAAGCAATTGGCTACAACATTAGCCGTTCTTCTAACATGACAAAGTCTAAAATTGAAGGCCCCGGACAATCGTTTCCTGCAATCCTGAATAATGACACCAAATTCTAAATCATCCACCTTTGTTCCCAAAATAGCATCCACTACTGATTTCGCGCGCATCCATCTCAATGATCACATGACTAAGGTTCAAGGGTACGAGCTGAGTTGATAGAGAACTCCTTGAAGAGCTAGAGCTTCTACCACTCTAGGAGTATAGCGGCCCCTCGATTTCCAGCAGCCACACCACGACCCCAAGTCCATCTCTAATCACAAAGCCCGTGCCCATTACAGAGATGCTACCAAAAATAGCGGCGTCCAGATTGCATTTCAAAAACTCTTTTGGAGGCATTGTCCATCTGCTATCTGTTACCTGATGATTATGGCTCCTAGCCAACGATGGATGTCTACTAATTTGAGCTGCTTGCCATTTTGCAAGGATGTCCAGACCAGTTTGTCCTACTCCCAAGCATAAATTACCATTTGAGTTCCAGAGTCTATCATTCCTTTGCACGCACACTGACCAAGCTACAGCTGCCATGCATCTTGTGAAACACTTCGCCAGTTAATGCTTCCATCTGTGCAAAGAGCCAATTGTGCATGCCTGGCTCATGATCCGTAACAGCTTGCACATTCAGCACGCACCAGCATTCCATGGTAAAAGGGCACTACTGAGCAAACAAATGATTAGTAGACTCTCCTGCATGCGACACAGCACACACGAAGTATCCGTTACCAAACCCGGTCCGGGGTTACCCCGGCCAAGAGACCGGATCCTGGGTTTTATGAGTCAACCCGGGTTAACCAGAAAAAATTAAAAAAAATTAACAATTTAATATTTTATATGAAAAAATTTTAAAAAAATCAATGTGAATATGTGCTATACATGTTGTAAATAATGAAGTTTAAAAGAATATTTTTTAAAAAAATTTATTACATATTGAAAAGATATTATGTTATGCTTTTAAGTTGAAGTATTTAAACCAAAAAAGTTTTTTATCTCACATTGAAAAGATATTATGTTATGCTTTTAAGTTGAAGTATTTAAACAAAAAATTTTTTTTTATCCTACATTGAAAAAACATAACTTTTTTCTTGTAAACATAGAATATATTTATGTAAGGGTTTCAAATCACACATTGAAAAAAAATACTATGTTTTTTTTAAGTTGAAATATTTAAACTAATTTTTTTTATTTTATATTTAAAAAATATAACTTTTTTACATTAAAAGTGAAAAAACTCTTCTGTTTACTTTATTTTTTATTATTATAAACTGAAAAATAAACTTGATGCATTTATAATTTTTTTGAATAAAAAAACTAAAATAATTATTTTAATGGATTGAAATAAAAGCGTAGCTTAGATTATTACTGTCTCTTCAATCTTCACCCCCTATCTCTTCAAGTCTCTTCAATCTTCACCGCCCGATCTCTCTCTCTATCTAAAAGGAAAAAAAACCGCTCTCTCCATCAGATCTCACCTTCATTGGCGATCATGTCCTCAGCAACCACTGCTCGATCACTTCCTCTCCTCGCCTTTATTTCCCTCCTTCTCCTCTTTCCCGCTCTTCCCCTGAGTCAGTAGTAACTTGCAGAACTCGTTATTTAAGTGTTATGTTTTTTGTTCCTGAATTTAACTCAGATCTGTTAGTTTTTGCAGGATTTCAATGATAGGTTGATTGGTGTTCATGGATTGAGTTTTGATTTCACAAAGGCAGTTTATGCATTACAAACGCCGGGTCTCGTCCGGGTCATGGGTCGACCCGCCGGGTCGACCGGGTCTTGCCGGTTTTTTGCATTTACCGGTATTTCTCCTAACCCGAACCGGTCTAGCCACCGGGTCGACTGGTTCCTGGGTCGACCAGCCGGGCCGGTTCGGGTTTAATAACTATGCTCCATGCTGAGCTAGCCTCATTTTCATATTAAATTAAGATACTAATGATAACTTTCACTTACATTACATACTTTAAGCTTGTCTCCAAGGGTGACGGACTGGCGGTTAGATTTTAATTGAGTTTTCATGTGTCTCCAGCACAAACATGAAGTTTTTATTTATAAAATCATTAAACATATTTTATTTAATGAAATTAAATTGTGTTTGGATTACATGAATTGCGTTTTCGAATTTCTGAACGTTAAGTGCAGATTCCAACATTACAACTAAAACAAATTTTCTAACATTTTTATAATTAAGTATATGTGTTCCAAAACAAAAACATTTTCTAATTATTTTTATGTTTATGTCTGCTTAAATAAAAATACATAAAATAATAAATGATCATGATTCGTGGCGAGAGAGTGTGAAAGGAAACAGAGTGAAATAGATTTCTGCAATTTTTATACACAGAAAGGGAGTGAGGTAAAAATGGGAAGATGAAGAAGAAGCAGCATGCCAGGTTATGCCTAGTCCGCCGAAGCAGCTCCCTCGGGCCATGCTCAACAGTGCATGTTATTGTTTTTCAAATAGTTTTTAATTTAAAAATATATATTTTTAAATTTTTAAAAATTTATTTTTAATATTAACATATTAAAATGATTCAAAAATATACAAAATTTAATTTAAAACTAAAAAAAATTAATTTTTTAAAAAATACAGCTGAATTATAATACCAAATACCATTACAGTAATAAAAAATAAAACCGTGGGTGTGAACGTGTGGCTTATCTATATCATCAGGCCTCCATTTTCCGATAAAAGAAAAATAAGAAGAATTCACCGTCGCAAAACCACTTTGGACACTTTTCATTCAAAAACACTTTAAAACCATCCCACGAACCTCAGCTCATTTTCAACCTTAGAAGGCATTGCAATTCATGATTAAACACCCTGAAATTAAGTAAATTATTATTCATTTTTATGCTAATAAAAATGGATGTAGCGGTGTCTTGCTAGAAACCAGAGTTTTTACTTGATTCAGGATAGGTGATGTGTATACGTCACTCCGAATTGATATAGAAATTGACTAGCAATTCATTTAATAATAGTTCCATCTATTACTTTATTATAAAATAAGAGATTGGCACATGCGATCATAAATACATCAGTATTTTGTTGAATATGCCATGACAATAAATTTGAGTAAATGCTTACAAGTGAAAAGGACATAAACACTTTCCAATTAGAAAGCAAAGTTTTCACCGATGATATACTTGAAGTAAGTAAAGCTTCAACATCACATCATTGGAAGAAAATCCAATTAGAGATAAACTGCTCATTAGCATAATGACATAATGGCACAGGTAAAAAGGAAAGATGAGGCAAGCCCCCATCTTCTGTACGTATATCTTGCTCATCGACATAACATGAATCACCAAACCTGCAATCAAAAATAGTAATGCTCTGAAAAATGCGTGATTCAGTAAGTGAAAGACAGAACAGGATAGCTAGATTAGATATGCCACAAGTAAAGATCATATAGCCTAATTGAATGCAAGTTGAATATGTTATGACCCTCTTCAGATCGTTTTGTAATATTTCAGTGGTTCCCGTAAGGAATGATATCATAGCTCCTGCAAGAGTAACAACAGGACCCGCATCAAACCCCTTCTGTGTTTTTTTTCCTGTTTTATGGAGTCTTTGTCAGGCACTACTTTAGTTCGGTGGCAGCTAGGATTAATGGTTTGGTTTTTTTGAAGTTCGGCATTTTCGATAGTTTATGAACTAAAACTTTTTCGTTGCCCTATGTTGGCATTACATGAATTTTGCTCCTGTTGATACTCTCATTTATTGAATACTTTATTCAGCTGCCAAATTTGGATGCGAAGAAGGCATTGCATTTCACGCAATTTTACCCGATGTCCGCCAAACCTATGAAACTCGCTGCCCATTCATGAACCAGAGGATTGGCTACGCATAGGTAGGGAGCAGAGTCAAGAAAGAATTTTCACTTTATTGCTTCAACTTCACAGTTCGATAAATTCTACCACTTCCAGAAATAATACCGAGTAAAGTGAAGCCTTTAATAATTGCCACCACTAAGTATTGCATACTATGGATTTCAGGAAGAATGGAGATACAAGCACCACAATTATTATTATAAAGAAACAGAGAACGGGGATCTTCCAGTCATCGGATTTCAGGGCTGCAGATAACATATCGTTTGCGTCTTCTTTATTTTATAAAATTCACGCTTTAAAATAAAAAAGAAAATATAACTTTTTGAAGGCCCAAGTGTGTGTCCAGCCTGCTTTGTTTTATTATTTTTTCTTGCATTTTTTTTATCATATTTTCCACTCGATCTAGCCTCTTTGTTTGTTATTATTATTTAATACATTTTTAAGTCCCTAATAATAATAATAATAATAATAATAATAATAATAATAATAATAATAACAACTCCTTGTTATCTGATAATCTATTTTTTTTAATTTAACTTTAAAAAAAAAGCTTCTTTTAGCTTAGAAAAATGAGGTATGTTTTTGCTATCTCAATTTCATAGGACTGTCATTGTTATAGAATAAAGATTTACGGTATCAGCGCGTTATTCGGTTGTTTGATGATTCAATCAATAGGACCTTTGGATGGAGTTTTATGTCAAACACCACAACTTTTCTTATTAAATTGATATGATCACTTGTTAGAATTGATAATTAAGAAACTCAAAGTGACGGTTCAAATATTAAAAGAGGAGTCATTAATTCTCTCCTAATTTAATTTCCATTGAAGATTATATGAGAATATTTTTAATGGACTAAAAACAAATTAAAAGAGATTACAGTTTCTGATTAAATAATTAGGGGCAAGTTAATTTTCACTCGAGGGAGGAATGACAATTTCTTTCTTCCCTTTTTTCTTTATAACAGCAATTATATATTTATTCTTTAAGAAGAATGGCCAAAGGGACTACTGTGCCGTCTATTCAAAAGCCGAAATCAATGCATCTTATAGCGTGGTATAAGAAAGATAGAAGCCGACGCAGTCTCGATCTCTTTACAATGGGTCCTTTTTTTTTTTTTTTGAGAAGTAGAGTATTGCATTAAAAAACGCCAAGATCTAGCGGGGAAGACATAGAAAAGTATGTTTACAACTCGAGTTTAGCAGAACTATCAAATAAAATGAGTAACAAAACCAAAGTACGAAAAGAATAAAATGGCAGCCAAAAGATGCAGTTTTGATGCCACACTAAATTATAGAAGCCAAGCAATAATTCCAGGGGATACTTCCATAAGTCCAAACTTCTACCTTGTTCAGATGTGAATTAAAACTATTTCTTTCCATCTTTCCTCTTCTTTACAATGGGTCCATGGCCAGTTCATAACCTATCGGACACCAACAAGTGTATAAATTATGTTTTTTTCCCTTCTTGCGACGGTTGCGCAAGCTAGGTGACGGAAATGAAAGGATTGTTTGGTGGTTACGCAGCTTTAATCACAGCACATGATATGCAGTCCGGTGGTAACCTGCTATCTTATATGCATGTGCTTTTTGCAGCACATGATCTTGGATGGTGGTAATGCAGCTTTAATTACAGACATGTATATGCAGTTTAAAACAAAAAACAGGACCTTGAAGTTTCATTTCCTAAACAACATCGTCACCGTGCATGTCCCCCTTCCCTCGTAGCTGCGAGCATGAAGGGACAAGGTCATGGCCTTGTCACCAGCTGCTACTGAACTGCTGGCTGTTATTAATGCAACTAGTTGAGAGCAGTATCATTGAATGGAATGGCCATGTCGGTCGGTTTATGTCTCAGATGTTGACACTACTCCAAGGGATTAACTTTTAGAAATCGGTCAAAGTGAAGCTGCTGTTCAAAATCTATGGAGTAGCTCGTTGGACAAATGACAAGGATTATCGCAAGTTCTTTATTCCTGACCAACCAATAAGATAAATTTAGCATGAATGACTTTTCCTAACCGAATTAAAAATTGAGTTATGAACCTAGCTAGTTTCAATATCTGCGAATTAAACAAAAACATCCTAGTCAGAATGACACGCGTAGCTGGCTTGTAATTTTAGTTTGGCTGCCTTGGAAAATTTTGAACGTTGGCGGATTTTTTGGTGAAAAACTTTGTTTTTTAAAAGGCTGTATTTGAATAAAATCAATTTTAACAATTTTTTTGGTATCGCATGAAACTAGAAAAAAGATTATTTAAAAAACAAATATCATTATAACCTTATATAGCACATCATTTATTAAACATACTCTTCTATATAAAAAATCAATCATTTATAACCTTTAATTTATTTTTATTCCCTAATGTACTCTTTAATTTGCGAACTATTTAATTTTTGTAAGACTTAATAACCATGTACACAACACGTGATAGTTTCAATATATTATAGAGTTTATTCAAGTTCGAGTCTTTGCACTATATATGTTTATTTTATTGACTTAAAGATATATTCTTAGCGCTTCATATTAAAATCATTTTTATATCGTCTACATAATAGTCAATTTTAATGAAATTAATTTTGCAAGGTTATATATTAAAGAATAAGAATAAATTAAATATTACAATTATTTTTTTCAAGGATATAACTGATAAGTAGTGTAATATATTAGGATAAATTGATAAGTTTTCCATCAAATTTAATGTATTATGATAAGATGGGGGAGTGCCTATAATTGATTTGTGAGTTAGATATGGGATTTACATTGATTCTAAAAATTTAAACATTTAATAAGATAACACTCTTT
>Ga0325405_1005145_pt1 | contig 13281 bp, 4 predicted proteins | sample PopdelMetagenome_21_FD_205663 | JGI IMG/M metagenome (GOLD analysis project Ga0325405, IMG submission 205663) | Populus deltoides microbial communities from Bellville, Georgia, United States - Xylem-Control-R2 | ecosystem: Host-associated > Plants > Phyllosphere > Stem > Wood/Secondary xylem... | reverse complement strand
AACTCACATCTGAAATATTGCTTCTTGTACGTCTATTATGATTTTTTCCAATCAATGCCTTGAGGCCTGCAAGCCACACCTCTGCCTCAACTTTGTCCTTGCAGATCTATGGATAAAAAGTATATACTTAATTACTGGATCTGAAATTGTTACTAGTACAAAGATAAATCAAAATCTGAAAAAAAATATAAGTGAACGTTTACTGGCACTGACCAGATCAAGAGATCTTTCACCGTTGTTATATAGAAGTGAAAATGACAAGTAATCCTTTTCAGGGCGCAAGTATCTTCTAAACACGGCCTGTATAAATCAGAACATAGCAAACAATGTCTAGACTTTGCCACTTCAAAATAAGAATCTCAATGGTATTATACATAATTGAAGGTTAAATGAATGGAATGGATATCAACATCTAGTTCCCAAAGCAAATGTTCAACTCACAGTTCTCTGTCCAGGGATGATTCTCAATACAGAAGACAATTTCAGGTTCTTTTCTTGTCCATGTGACAACCAGATCAATGATGTTTCATCCTGTTAATAGCACTAAAATTGAAATCATTTATAACCTTGAGGGTAACGAGAGATGCATCAGAATCATTCTGAGGGTCATTATATAGATATTTGAGCAAGTTACTTTAGCCATGAAATGTGTATCTAAGAAAAAATGCTAAGGTTGCAGGACATTGCAGAAACAAGGGAATAAATAAAGACATGATTTTTTCTGCAGAATGTTTATCAAAGCATGCATCTAAGAATAACCAGTTTCGATGATACATGGAAATCCAGATAAACGCTCATTTGTAAACATAAATCCAGTATGTTGATGCAAGATATCATCTTAGATCATACATTAAGTCAGGACGACAGGCCAAGAAGAGGAGGACTGAATCACATTATAAGAGAAGGATCCTCAACTAGGTTAACCTGATAAATATTTACTTTATTGTGAGAACTGTGTAAGCACCCTAACTATTTGCTGAATAGGAAATGTGGTGATGTTGATCATACTCCTTGAAATCAATATTTCATAATGAAAGAAATTTTCTTAAATTGTATCTGTCATTTACTTTCAGTTTTCTAACAACTGTTGCCAATCTACAGTGCTTATAGACATGTCCCTACTTAGGAGAACAAAACTAAATCTTACAGCCTATGTGAAAAGAAAAGTTTCGATCACATATCCAATAGGGGAAAATCGGTTATTACATGATTTTAAATTCTCCAGACAAATTAATTCTGGGGACAACGCAACATCCTGTTCTGTTGTGCCAAAAAGTTCCACAGGACCACAGCAAAAGCTGAAAGACATGTCAGCTAAATGGTAAATAACATACCGGAGAAAGTCTGAAGGCGCGAAACTTGGGTTTCCCTTTCCGGCTGTACTTGATTAATTGAGTGCCTTTTTTCAAAGTAACTAGTGCCTTCAAAGTTAAGAGAGAAGAAAAAAAAGCATCAAGAAACGAAAAGCTTCGATGAAAATGCAACCAGAAGAAATTCTAAGGTTATAATTTTCTATTTTTCATAAAGAGAACACTGCAGCAGTTTATTCCATCTTATCAGTATATTCATCTAGAATTCCTGAAGGGCTACTTCTAAGAGCCAGTTAACCATTTAACTTATGAAGATTTCCACAGACCACTCAATAAGCTTTGCTATTGTTTATAGCTTTAGTCGTCTACCTTCTAAACTACCTGACCAACACTACAATGACAAATATTGGATTCACATGTTTTTCAAATCTCATAACTACAAAATTGAAACACCTTTTTCTCGCTTTCTCTTTGTTTACAGGGATATCATCGCTTATTAGCATATTTGGATTCATAATTTCTTAACCTAATATGTATCTTGGTATGTCTTAGGGTTCAACATAATCTTGCATCAACTTGATTGTGCAGAAAAGGCAGGGAAATTGCAAGTATAAAAGAAACTGTATTTGCGCGTCCAGTATATGTTAGGGATCCAGGAAAATACCAAGTGCCTGTGAATTGAACCTAATAAACCCAATGAACAGTTTGCTTTAATTTTTTGTTCTTTATTGAACCTCTGGTTTGCCTGCATTTTTATAAACATTGGACAAAAGAAAGCTGCAAGCAATGGAAAGGGTAAAGAACTAACTTGCTCAATGTCACGCTCAGGATTCCCATAATTAACAAGATCTGCCATTCCATCTGAAAGTTCTGCTGAAGAAGAAGCTCAACCGACAACAACTGCATCAGATGGTGCCGTGGCGACTTCTGTGCCTCAGTCTTCATAGATGCATATGTTTTCTTCTACTTTGGCCTCTCATCAACCTTCCTTTTCTCCTTATTTTTTTTTTACCTTCTAAAGATTGCCCAAAACCAAGCGGAAGAATATATATAGAAAGGAAAAGAAAAAGGTGTATATCGGATCACATTCAACGATTCAAAACGCACAAATCATTAACCCATCTTGAAAATATCACAAGAATATTGACCCACATTGCAGATTTCAGAGGACATGACCCATGTCTGATTCAGGATGTAAGAATGTGATGTTTCTCTCCTTTTTTTCAGTTTTTTCTTTGAGCGAGATGGATTCTGTCAATTGATCATGAAGAAAAATCAGATCAAGAAGCACATCAACGTTTGTTTGTGTGACCGGAGAGAGGGAGGGAGGGAGGGAGGGAGGGAGAGGGAGTGGAGGCGAGATAGGAGGGAAGGAAGCAGCGTGTCACATTGTTAAGGTGGTTTTGTAGCTAAAAAGCAATTGGGTCAGATATTGGCGCGCTTCTTTGATTGCCGCCACGTCCCCTGCCTGGTTAAACTGCTTTTCAAATGTGCTAATTGATATTTTCATTTTCATTTTTTGTATACTATTTTTCATTTTTCTTCATATTTTAAACCATATAAATTAAAATATAATTGTCAATATATATATATATATATATAGTTTAATATATGAAGCATGGAATAATAGGTTTTCTTAAAATATTGAAGATTTTTCCGGCCATTGAAGGAAAAAAAAACCCTCAAAGGATTTATCATACAAGTAGGTCATGTTTATCAAGTCTTATGGCACATGATTACTCACGAGTGTTCAACACCCACAAATATTAACCCACGCGAACCAGACACCTGCGAGCTCAGACAGACAACCCGCAAGCTAGCATAAACATATTTGTATTTAAGTTAGCTCTGTTAAATTCATAAATATTAAACACCTGTTATTGTTCTTAACGTATAGAGAAAAAATGGTAGAAAGCTTCGTTGAGCTAATACTCGATTGTTTCATATCAAGTGTTCTTTTTCCCTGGCCTCGATAAATGCTTTTATAGTGATAATATGACAATATATGTTAATCTTTGAAGAGTCAACCTCGGCATCTGATCAACTCCCTCATGGTCTTCTTTCATGGCCTTTCTGCATATGAGATGCAACAAGTATAAAGAAAATGAATTTGTATTGAAATAAAAATGAAGAGAGCTGTATTTTTACATAGGAAATTCTGCATAAAAGATTATAACAGACTCTTAAGGCAACAACAGTTAAATGATGGACGGATCTTTGTATCTCTTGAAAATAGTTTCAATATCTGCAGTTACTTCAGCTGGCAAAGGTCGCGGGGCTGTCATAATAGCATCGATATCTTCTTTTAGTTGCTCAAGAGAAGTTGAGCCAATGATTGAACTTGTCACAAATGGACGGTCTCGAACAAATCCAAGGGCAAGCTCAACTGGAGTTAGACCATGCTTCTTGGCCAATTCAATATACTGTACGGTTGCTTCCTGAGACACAAGGAACATTGAGCACAAAAACAAACTAGCTGTGATAGATACAACTTGATGTTCAAAGCAATCAACTAAATGCAGTCAAAAAACGGATTCCAAAATAGTCATACATCTTAAATATACAATAACCTGCGAGAAATGTTCCTGCTCATGGATTTCTATATGTGTGTGTGTTTGATTGCCCTCTGACTTCTAGTGAATATGTGGAAGTACGACATTGTTCAGGATCTTTTTTACCAAGAGCATGAAAAATCTCAAAGAGCAATGTTTTTGTAAACTAGTCTAGTAAAACTAAAAATAAAACAAGATTGTAAAAGACAAAGTCCAACAATTCAACTAGTTCTCAACCCCTACACAGAGTGCCACTAATACTTTTTTCTGATTTTTCTGACACAATAGAATTTAGACCACTTAGTTTCTCATAACAGAGATTGCTTCCGCCCTAACAGCAGAGTCAACCGTGCTTTCTCTGCATTTGTATATCAATGAGTCCGAAACATGCTCAAAACTATCCATTGCAATCTATAGAAACATTTAGATTATAGCATACCCTGGAGAGTGAATTTTTGTATCTCTCCATGTAGCCAGGGAAGAGGTTCAGCCTTCCTTTCTTTGCAGCCTCGGAGTTAGCATCCAAATACTTCCCACTCAGCATGCCACTACCCAATGGAGAGTAAGCAAGCAAGCCAATGTTGTAATTTTTTGGGTGGCAGACTTCAAGGAGATCAACTGCAATAACCAAGGAGACATAATTACGTTGGCCTTCAAACAAGCATCCAAACAAGTACAACTTGTCTATTGCTTTCTCCAAGTAAAACTTAGAATTAATTTATTAGTGGGTGGGAAAACTCCCAATTCTACCAACTTTATTAGTTTATTAAACACGGGACAGAATAAACACAGCTTGACATGTATTAATTATTTATCAGAATGAAATCAAAGCCAAAAGCAAGGAATTAAAATTTTGAGAACAAATTCAAATTGTGAGGCATTGAACTTCAATCCCAGCATAGCAACATGACATTGTAGCCAGCTACTGAAACAAGATGTGCATATCAGGTTATCTGATAAACAATCAAATACTTTCAGTCTGGAAACATGAAACTTCCTCTTGTAATCACCTGTCCTCTAAACTATTTTTGCTGCTCAAACCTCAGTTTGCATCCCAAGCATTATTGATGAAATTAGAAAAGCTTTGGCCTCAACTGCAAAACCGTTAAAGGGTTTCTCTAGAAGCTTTAAAGGCATGAAGAAAATCTGGAAAAAAAGTACTACGAGAAACAATTGAGAAAAATTTACTTAACACAGATAGCAGATAAATGAGGCCAGCAGACATCGATGAGAACTGGTAACCAAGTTCTAGAGCTACAGAGGGCACGATACTAGACATGTGAGGAAGAATTGGGTTCTATGTGTACAAAAATGTCTTGCCCAAGAAAGAGAATTAAGGTGATAAGTAGTAAATAGTGAAATAGAAAAAGCTGGAGTGAGATAACAGGATCTTCTATTCTAAAATTTATGTTAGATGCAGCAATGAAAGTGGAAAATAATGGCAGCAGGTGTCAGATCAGAAAGGGCTTTATTTTGGATTTCCACCTGAAATTATATGAAGAACAGTAACCAATTACCTTCAAAACGACACCTAACTAGCAGACTATAGCTGTTTTGGATACTGATGATCTTCGGCAATCCTTCAACTTTGGCTGCATGAACAAACTCCATCACTCCATATGAAGTCTCATTTGAAACACCAATATAGCGTACCTAAATAATGTCAAAGGCATTCATATTCTCAAGCAGTTACTAAAATATTGATGTTAAATTCATGCAAGATAAAACAGGGATAAGTCATACAAAGACCTGCCTCCAAGTGATTAAGCTAAGTGCTAAGATAGAAAACTCAGAGGTCAGAGCCATCTTCTCTCCCAGGCCAGTAGATTAGTGCTTATAACATGGATTGTTATTCATCAGCAGTGAGTCCTGGATGTGTAGGTGCAGTTTAGACTATAGAAGGACTGGTAGTAAGTGAGACTCTCTTCCTCTCTACCCATTTTGTTGTTGGTAAAACCCCAACACAAAGATCTTTATCTCCATTTCTGGATAGTGTCAATGACTTGTTTCGGAAGCAGTTTACAGATTTTGGAGGAGGCAAGCAGTGGAGGTGTGCTATGTCTCCACTTGTTTGGAGCATCAAGATGGAGCAGAAGTCCAGATTCTTTAAAAATTGCCTCACTTCACAACAATTTTTATAAGTTAGGAAGGATAGTTTTCTTAACTTTGTTGTGGGATGCTGCAGGATAGTTTTCTTCGAGGAGTGTCTTCAACTGATAATCAGTTTGAGTGATTTCTTTTAAACTAGCTGAACATGTGATCTCTTCCCTTTCTATTATTTCAGAATGCAGTTCAAGATTTCTTTCATTTATAGTGTTCCTTGAATGTCTGGTGCACTCATCATTTATAAATTCACCGTATTACATCAAGAAAAGAGTATAAATTCACCATATTATCCAAAAAACAGTGCCATAATATATGTATTTAACACCTAAGGGAGATACAAGTCGTTAAAAGTATAGCAACCAGTTACCTTTCCTTCATCAATCAGGTCTTGAAAGGCCTTCAGTTGCTCCACAAATGGCAAACTTGGTCTCCATTTTGAATAATCATACAAAAACTCACCAAACACTGGTACATAGCGATCAGGCCTGTATTGAATTTAAACCACAACTCATTTGATGAGAGTTTTCCTTTCGTATATAGCTTTTATTCTGAATGAAAACTGGCAAGTATAATAAGAAATTCCTTAGTGATATGACAGGACAAACAGTTGAGACATCAGGGAGGGAAAGTAAAGAGAGAAGAAAAAATTAGTAGGGTCGACTGTTTGTCCTGTTATAAAACTTTACAGCATAATGATCCCAACACAACAAAAAGCTTTCCAACAATATAGGAAAAATATGACTTTACACTTGGGATCATTAAGAATTTTGATCAAAGCCATTTTATACCTGATTTTTCCTTGATATTTAAATGCACCAGCTTTTGGTACTCTTCTACTTGTCCTTGGCATTTAAATGCACTAGCTCTTGGCCAAGCAAAAATGCTCATACAATGTCATGTTGCGGATCCTTTTAGATGGTACTCCTCTATGTGTCCTTGTTATTTAAATGCACCAGCTTTTGGCTTTTATTGCATTATGAATCTTTTGAAATAAAGAAACTATAACATAAGAGGATCAGTGACTCGGTTTCTGTAGGGACGCCCAGATCTTAATTTCTTTATTAAGACAAAGTACAACCTCTTCAGTGATATAAGCAGAGCAAAATCTGTTGCCATAAGTTCTCTTGATGTATTTATAGAAGATGTGATCATATAGCAGTACCATATCCGGTAGTTTCATACTATCATTAATCAGCAGCATATAGGAAGTTGAAATTTAAATGATTGACTAGCCAATATGATAAATATGTAACAAGTAACTAAAAACTAATGCCTGCTCTGCCTAGAGAACCTAACTGGCTGTCCCAGTTCTATTGGGATTTCAATACATGGTGTGTGAGACTCCAGGTAGCTGGAAACCAAAAATATTCCTGGTTCAGTAGTTAAGTATCCAACAATATATATCCTAGGACAGTTAAAGATCTTGTGAAAATGTAATCAGCATATGTTTATATTCTAAGCAAATTAATCATGTATTCTTAAATCAAAGTAATTGCAAATCTTCTTTTGGGGTCAAAACAACAAGTTCAATCATATAAATTACCTCCAGTCATAGGAAATCTGAACTTCAGATGCTAGGGAGTAAATCATTAAAGCAAAAAAAAAACACACGCAAAGTTACCAGTGGATTTGCAACAGGTCAATGTAATCAGTGCCAAGGCGCTTGAGGCTTTTCTCCACACTCTCTTTAATATTAGCAGCATCAACCCGCAAAACCTTAGCATTGCCACGAAGATAACTGAACCTCTCCGAATACCCACATACTTTTGTAGCCAAAATAACCTATGCATAATGAAAGATAACCATATATCATTGATCTGAAAGTACTAAGAAATTAGGTACTTAAGCTTGAGTCAACCAAGTGTTGACCAGGAAAGATGTGTGGTGAAGAAAAAATTGAAGTTACTGATGATATTATCTTTACATTCGGTGATTAATCAAACCCGGACATACAAATCCATGAATTTATACACAGCTCCAGATTCTACCACCGCAAAAACAAAAATCATTCATTAATCATAAGGAATCAAATTAACACAGGACATGATCACAAATCAAATTAGCAACTCTGGAGTAAATGTTCAGCATAAATTAAGACCATGGATCTGCTTCGAGCTTTTAACTGCAAATATTGTATCAACTTTATCTACCATTATCAGTTACCATTGACATTGAATGTAGCACACATAAAAACATGCACCATTAGAAGCCTAGACATATGCTGAAAATTAACTGCTGCCACTAGCTAAGAAGCAAGCACGGCAATTCAAGCAAAGGATTAGGAAAGAATCACATGCTTTGATCAATTGAAGTACTTAATGAGTTTGAAGAAACTGGAATTCGAAAGAACATTTAAAATCTTGATCAGGGGTGCCTATCGTGAACTCTAAAAAGGAAACATTGGCAAGTAATGTGTCTTAACAAAGTACCTTGTCTCGGGGTTGAGACTTCAACCAGTTACCAACATAGAGATCTGTTCTTCCTTGTGTCTCCTTCTTCACTGGAACAGGATACTGCAAGAAAAAATGTATGCATCTAGTTCAAATGATATATAAAACCATAAAAAAACAGATCAGATAACACTAAGCTCCAGAAACTAGAGACACGTAACTTCAAAACAAAGACCTTATAATCTTACATGCAGAAAAGGTTGAGTCTAGTGGCTTGCTAGAGATGCTCCTATTAAACTTTGAGTTTGTATCTAGCAAAGGCCGCTCTCATTTTAGTGTTTGTTTTTACACTTGTAGGAGCATCCGTCTTTCAGGAAAAAAAAAACATGAGAAATCTTTCAAGTAAAAGGAACTGCATGCAAAGAAGAATTGACAAAAAAAACTTTTATCCTTGGCACTTGATGATTCATTAAAATACTATGTCCCGCCTTAACAAAACAAAGCCTTGAAATTGGATTAGAAAGAGAACAGCAATTTCTTTACTTTTTCCCCTTTGTAACCGCATCCACAATGAAAACTCATTTAAGATCTTTCCTAAGGGTTGAAGCTCATGATGTTGAGATCTGCAAAGTTATTCACACCTAGGGAAAAATTCACATGGACATTTGTTATGTCTAATTTAGATGCACATGCGAATAGGATTTAGATGCCATCAAATGAGGACAAGACAATACCCGTGAGTTTAAATGAAACATGATTATCATGCTTGCACATGGTCAAAGCGACATCCATCCAAGTTGTACAACAAAAGAAGAAATCTACTTTTCCAATCCAATCTCAAGGCTTCATATTGTAAGATGGACAATTTATTTTACTGAATTATCAAGTGCAAAGGATCAAAAGTTGGATTTCATTTAGAGAGCCTGGTCAAGGTAAGTATGAACCTTATGATGAGTTTGTTTATTAAACTTGATCAAATGCATCCGGTATATTTATTATAAATTCCTCTTTGCTTGGAGTTTGTTGCACTTGGCAGATTTTACATACTTATTAAAGACAATTAGAAGATTTTGGTCTGCAGCCTCCACTGGACTAAATCTTTTGTGCATATTGAGAGTATGAGGTCAAATTCAGAAGTATAACTCCACTAATTTTGAAACATCACTAAAGCCATATACCATTGAAAAGGTATGTCTAAATTCCAGTACTTCAAACAAGTGCACTCATCATAGTTTTCTAGAGGATTTATGAGTTCCTATCAAGTTGTCAAAGCTTATTACACAATCTGAGAATACTATTTTAAATTGTCTTCTACAGAATTCAGGGATTCTGTTTTTCTACTGGATTTATCACGATTACAAAGCCTTCCTTCTATTTGTTTCAGTTCCCTTAAAGCTAGTACTCTTAATCTTGACAAAAAGTTAAACTTTATCATACTTGAAAGGTTGTAACAACCTAGTTTATATAAACTAAGATCTATCACTAGTAGAGAGCAATCTTTGTGTTTGAAAGAAAAAAGATTAGCATGTTCATTTACTGATCAGAATGGAGATATCCTCCGACTAAATTAAATATGTATGGAGCAATCTTTGTTTGCATTGAGTGGCATTTACCATTAGTGACATTGAGTTGACTTCCACTGCTCCCAGTTAAGTAGCATCCTGTGATTTCATCTTTTCAATCTCCTCTTTCTCTATTTCATATGCAGGCCTTAAAAACGAGTCCACATCACACCTATTTCAATATTTCTTTCCCCATTATATGCAGTCAATTCTTAAATCTCGAAGATTCCATCAACTATAAACACTAAGTGGTAGCACCTAGTTCTAGAACAATTCATTTACCAAAAGTGTCCAGAAGCCCCCATCTCTCTAAGAACTGATTTAATTTTAAATGGATGATGAATTACTTAAGAACCGGAAACTTAACTTTTCTTATACCAACAAATTACGAAAGGGGTACTTAACTTTTCTCTAAGAAAATGAGTATACAGAAGCACCTAATAAGTAGATAAAGGAACTTGACTCTCTGAGCTATTTCTCTTCATGGGTAAAGCAAAGCTCAAATTCATCACACGGTTAGGTCCACTTCCTTTATAAGTGGGAATAAAGAAAGGGAGCCAGGAAAATCCTGTCTTCCATAGTTTTATCCAAAAAAAAGAGAAACAAACAAACAAATTATTACGCAATACAAAAGATTACAAAGCAGAAATTTGTTGGAGAGACCCAGTCAAGAATGTCCATAAGTGCGAAGGTAAAAAAGTTAAGCAAAGGACTTACCGCTTCTGCAGTGTCCAAAATATTGATTCCATGGTCAAATGAATAGCTAAGCATTTCATGAGCTTCTTTCTCTGTGTTCTGTTCCCCAAATGTCATCTGAAACAACATTGCAGGAAAAAAATGAAGAAACAGGCAAACTCATTTACCATTACTTCATTACAAACTTCAAACGAAAAAGAAAAACAAGATGTGGCGAGAAAACAAATGTTCTTACAGTTCCCATAGTGATTTCGCTGATTTCAAGATCAGAGTCTCCAAGTTTCCTGTACTGTAAGGCGTTGGTATTCTTCTTCTCTGCAAGCGTAGCAGTGATGGGTGGTCTAAGCCTTGTTTTATCATTCGGTGCATGGCGAGTGCTTTTGTAGAGAAATGCAGGGATTGTTGAGAAGGTGCTGGAGGAGAAAGCCATTGTTTCTTTCTCCAAGAAAATAAGTGGCGCTTCTTTTGCCTTGTCGCTCCTTCCCTTATCAACTCAAGCTTTTGACTCTGGGATGCTGTAGATTTTTATGCTTGGGATAACCTCTTATCAGTCCCCAACAAATACACCAATTTTTATTTAGGTCTCTAACTTGTTTTTACATCAATTTGGCCCTTAAGTGTCATAAATTCCCAATAAGTTCTCCATCCAAATCCATCAATGTTTCTCATCTAATCTGCAATTTATGCAATAAAAAATCGTGATTTTTAATCAAAATTAGTAAAATTTTATGTCAAATGTTTGCAATAATTTTATACACAAGAACTTGATTGATGATTATAAAGACCTAATTTATAAGAAAATAGGTTGGGATCTAATTGAGAAATAGATAATAAAATAGGAATTAATATGAGGTTACATCTTTATTTTTTTTTATCCAAACATTTGACAATATTTAATCATAATTATAAAATCACTAATCGTTTACTCGACCAATTTATAACCCGATTTATTTAGGGTCTAGACCGATTTATAACTCTAAATTAAAAAAAAAAAGCATGATATAATCTAATTAAAAACAGGATGAGATGCATTTTTATTGACTTAGAGTAAAGTAAAACACAATCAAAACTCAACATTAACTAAAAGAAATTGTTTTGATTTAAAAAAAAAATAGATTAACCGAGATTATTCCTTCTTATGCATGACTTAAACTTTACCCTAAGTAAACATGATCATCCTGTCTCGAGGAGGTAAATTTTCCTTGATCACAGGATGCTCGAGAAAATTTTTAATCCATGAAGTTAGCGCCGGAAATTGGAGTGGATCCCTCTATCTTTTCTATGGCGTCAAGCCGTCAACGGTTAGTTTTGCTGCCTTTTCCTTTTCCTCTCCTAGAGAGCACATTGCATTCCATGCAGCATACAAAATCTTCGAAAAGAATAGGAAAGTGAAATGGCGTGCTTTTACAAGGATAAATCGACGAAGTCATGGAGATACAAGTCATAAACTAAATTATTTTTTTATTTTATAATAAATATAGTTATTTACTAGTTGGATGTCGTGTTACGTGGCGGACCTCAAGGGCGGAGCCTTGCACAAGGTAGGAAAAAAAAATTATCTGAATGCTTGAATATTTATAATTATATTTTTCAAAATATTCTGAGTTCTTGAACATATCTTGTAATTGTCCTTCTTCACACCATATTTTCATATGCAAAGGCATGCTCTGATTAAATCATAATATAGTTTCAACTAGATTGCCAGATCACACGGCTGCCACGTTTATGCTGCCGACACAACTCAAAACCCATCATTATTCTCCTTCATGAAATCAAAGGGAGCTTTTTTCGTTTTTTTCAATGGATCATTGAAAGAGATTATTTTTAAAATGTTTTTTATTTAAAAATATATTAAAATAATATTTTTTATTTTTTAAAAATTATTTTTGATATTAATATAATATTGAAAAATATCAAAAAATAATTAAAAATATATATTTTTTAAAAATATATTTTTAAAGTGTAAAAACAATGTACTCTTAACTAGGATTAGGACAGACAGGGGCATGGAATGGACTACAAGCTCTAATTTTTAGAGATTGTCCTTATGCATATTATGTATATTGTTTTGCTTACCGAATACAATTGACATTAGTTGCAGCAACTGGAAATGAGATTTTTATTTGGTTATTTTTCTCAAAATTAACAACCATTATTAATCTTATTAGTGCTTCTTCCAAACATCATATCGAGTTACATGATATTCAGGCTATAGAAATTGCACATGTGGTAGCTACTGGAGAATGTGAGACTGGTAGAGGGGCTAATCAAATTGGTAATTTACATCGAAATGGAATTACTCGCTGGAGTTCCCATTTTGATTCTATTTGCAGCTTAATAGATATTTATGGTTCAACTATTATTGTGCTTGAAAGTATGTTTAAAGAAGGATCTTCTAATTCCATACGTGGAGAAGTTGGTGATTGTTTGATTGTGATGAAATCTTTTGAATTTATATTCATCTTATATTTGATGCATAAAATAATAGGGATTACTGATTTACTATGTCGAGCTTTGCAGCAAAAATCCCTTGACATTTTAAATGCAATGGATCTTGTATCAACTACTACAGCATTGCTTTGAATTTTGAGAAATGCAGGATTTGATCTTCTCCTTGCAAATGTACAATCTATTTGCATAAAATATGAGATTAACATACCACATA
>Ga0325405_1005143_pt1 | contig 13286 bp, 8 predicted proteins | sample PopdelMetagenome_21_FD_205663 | JGI IMG/M metagenome (GOLD analysis project Ga0325405, IMG submission 205663) | Populus deltoides microbial communities from Bellville, Georgia, United States - Xylem-Control-R2 | ecosystem: Host-associated > Plants > Phyllosphere > Stem > Wood/Secondary xylem... | reverse complement strand
TTTGGGCTGTCCAATCCAAGCATCACCTGTGACATCAGTTCTTTGATGATTTCTTAGTCGCTAGGGGCTGTTTTTGCTGTCCAATACTTGTGTCACCCGCGATATCAGTTCGTTGATAATTTGTGGGTCCCTAGGTGCTGTTTCGGCTGTTTAATCCATGCGTCACCCGTGCTATCAGTTCATTGATGATTTCTGAGTCCGTAGGGGCTGTTTCGGCTGTAGAATGCATTCGTCACCCTTGACATGAAATTGAAAATAAGTAAACAATTGAATTGGATTCGTTGGAGGGTACCAACAAAATTGAGTGCTAACTCCCATTTCTTATTGAATTAATTAATCAACTTGCTATCGAACATTAATTTTGAACTCGAAAATTTTCGAAAAAAAAATTTTTGACCTATTTTTTATTAATTTAAATTAATTAAATTAATGAGTTCGTTGATGATTTATGAGTCCCTAGGGGCTGTTTGGGCTGTCCAATACAAGCATCACCCGTGACATCAGTTCTTTGATGATTTCTGAGTCGCTAGGGGCTATTTGGGCTGTCCAATAATTGGGTCACCCGTCACATCAGCTTGTTGATGATTTGTGAGTCCCTAGGTGCTGTTTGGGCTGTCGAATCCATGCGTCACCCGTGATATCAGTTCGTTGATGATTTATGAGTCTCTAGGTGCTGTTTGGGCTGTCGAATCCTTGCGTCACCCGTGCTATCAGTTCGTTGATCATTTCTAAGTCCTAAGGGCTGTTTGAGCTCTCGAATCCATGCGTCACCCGTGCTATCAGTTCGTTGATGATTTCTGAGTCCCTATGGGCTGTTTCGGCTGTAGAATGCATTCGTCACCCGTGACATGAGTTCGTTGATGATTTTTGAGTCCCTAGGGGCTGTTTGGGGTGTCTAATCCTTGCGTAACGCGGGACATCAGTGCGTTGATGATTTATGAGTCCGTAGGGGCTGTTTGGGGTGTCCAATCCATGCGTCACCCGTGACATCAGTGCGTTGATGATTTCTGAGAGCCTAGGGGTGTTTGGGGTGTCCAATCCATGATTCACCCATGACATCAGTGCGTTGATGATTTATGAGGCCCTAGGGGCTGTCTGGCCTGTCCAATCCTTGCGTCACCCGTGACATGAGTTCGTTGATGATTTCTGAGTCCCTAGGGGCTGTTTGGGGTGTCCAATCCATACGTAACACGTGACATCAGTGCATTGATGATTTCTGAGTCCCTAGGGGCTGTTTCGGCTGTAGTATGCATTCGTCACTCGTGACATGTGTTCATTGATGATTTTTGAGTCCCTAGGGGCTTTTTGGACTGTCTAATCCAAGCGTCACCCGTGACATCAGTTCTTTGATGATTTCTGAGTCGCTAGGGGCTGTTTGGGCTGTCCAATACTTGTGTCACCAGTGATATCAGTTCGTTGATGATTTGTGGGTCCCGAGGTGCTGTTTCGGCTGTGGAATCCATGCGTCTCCCGTGTTATCAGTTCGTTGATGATTTCTGAGTCCGTAGGGGCTGTTTCGGCTGTAGAATGCATTCGTCACCCTTGACATGAGTTCGTTGATGATTTCTGAGTCCTTAGGGGCTGTTTGGGCTGTCCAATACAAGCGTCACCGGTGACATCAGTTCTTTGATCATTTCTGAGTCGCTAGGGGCTGTTTGGGATGTCCAATGCTTGTGTCACCCGTGATATCAGTTCGTTGATGATTTGTGAGTCCCTAGGTGCTGTTTCGGCTGTGGAATCCTTGTGTCACCTGTGCTGTTAGTTCGTTGATAATTTCTAAGTCCCTAGGGGCTGTTTGGGTTGTCGAATCCATGCGGTACCCGTGACATGAGTTCGTTGATGATTTCTGAGTCCCTAGGGGCTGTTTGTGGTGCCCAATCCTTACGTAACGCGTGACATCAGTGCGTTGATGATTTCTGAGTCCGTAGGGGCTGTTTGGGGTGTCCAATCCATGCGTCACACGTGACATCAGAGCGTTGATGATTTGTGAGTTCGTAGGTGCTGTTTGGGCTTTCAAATCCAAGCGTCACCCGTGACATCAGTTTTTTGATGATTTCTGAGTCGGCAGGGGCTATTTGGGATGTCCAATCCTTGGGTCTCCCGTGATATCAGTTCGTTTATGATTTCTGAGTCTCTAGGTGCTGTTTGGGCTGTCGAATCCTTGCATCACCCGTGCTATCAATTCGTTGATGATTTCTGAGTCCCTAGGGGCTGTTTAGCTGTAGAATGCATTCGTCACCCGTGACATGAGTTCGTTGATGATTTCTAAGTCCTTAGGGGCTGTTTGGGCTGTCCAAGCCAAGAGTCACCCGTGACATCAGTTCGTTGATGATTTCTGAGTCCCTAGGGGCTGTTTGGGCTGTCCAATACAAGCGTCACCGGTGACATCAGTTCTTTGATCATTTCTGAGTCGCTAGGGGCTGTTTGGGCTGTCCAATGCTTGTGTCACCCGTGATATCAATTCGTTGATGATTTGTGAGTCCCTAGGCGCTGTTTCGGCTGTGGAATCCTTGTGTCACCTGTGCTGTTAGTTCGTTGATAATTTCTAAGTCCCTAGGGGCCGTTTGGGTTGTCGAATCCATGCGGTACCCGTGACATGAGTTCGTTGATGATTTCTGAGTCCCTAGGGGCTGTTTGTGGTGCCCAATCCTTACGTAACGCGTGACATCAGTGCGTTGATGATTTCTGAGTCCGTAGGGGCTGTTTGGGGTGTCCAATCCATGCGTCACACGTGACATCAGAGCGTTGATGATTTGTGAGTTCGTAGGTGCTGTTTGGGCTTTCAAATCCAAGCGTCACCCGTGACATCAGTTTTTTGATGATTTCTGAGTCGGCAGGGGCTATTTGGGCTGTCCAATCCTTGGGTCTCCCGTGATATCAGTTCGTTTATGATTTCTGAGTCTCTAGGTGCTGTTTGGGCTGTCGGATCCTTGCGTCAGCCGTGGTATCAATTCGTTGGTGATTTCTGAGTCCCTAGGGGCTGTTTAGCTGTAGAATGCATTCGTCACCCGTGACATCAGTTCATTGATGATTTGTGAGTCCCTAGGTGCTGTTTCGGCTGTCGAATCCATGCGTCACCGGTGCTATCAGTTCGTTGCTGATTTCTGAGTCCCTAGGGGCTGTTTCGGCTGTAGAATGCATTAGTCACTCGTGACATTAGTTCGTTGATGATTTCTGAGTCCCTAGAAGCTGTTTGGGCTTTCAAATCCAAGCGTCACCGGTGACATCAGTTCTTTGATGATTTCTGAGTTGCTAGGGGCTGTTTGAGCTGTCGAATCCTTGCGTCACCGGTGACATCAGTTCTTTGATGATTTCTGAGTTGCTAGGGGCTGTTTGAGCTGTCGAATCCTTGCGTCACCGGTGACAGCACTTCGTTTATTATTTCTGAGTCCTTAGGGGCTGTTTGGGCTGTCGAATCCTTGCGTAACGCGTGACATCAGTTCTTTAATTATTTCTGAATCCCTAGGTGCTGTTTGGCTGTTGAATCCATGCGTCACCCATGAGATCAGTTCGTTGATGATTTGTGAGTCCCTAGGTGCTGTTTCGGCTGTCGAATCCATGCGTCACCGGTGCTATCAGTTCGTTGGTGATTTCTGAGTCCCTAGGGGCTGTTTGGTTGTAGAATGCATTTGTCACCTGTGACATGAGTTCGTTGATGATTTCTGAGTCCCTAGGGGCTGTTTGGGCTGTCCAAACCAAGCGTCACCCGTGACGTTAATTCGTTGATGATTTCTGAGTCCCTAGGGGGTGTTTGGGCTGTCCAATACTTGTGTCACCTGTGATATCAATTCGTTGATGATTTGTGAGTCCCTAGGTGCTGTTTCGGCTATCGAATCCATGCGTCACCGGTGCTATCAGTTCGTTGCTGATTTCTGAGTCCCTAGGGGCTGTTTCGGCTGTAAAATGCATTAGTCACCCGTGACATTAGTTTGTTGATGATTTCTAATTCCCTAGAAGCTGTTTGGGCTTTCAAATCCAAGCGTCACCCGTGACATCAGTTCTTTGATGATTTCTGAGTTGCTAGGGGCTGTCTGGGTTGTCGAATCCATGCGTCACCCATGAGATTAGTTCGTTGATGATTTGTGAGTCCATAGGGGCAGTTTGGGCTGTCGAATCCTTGCGTCACCCGTGAGATCAGTTCGTTGATGATTTCTGAGTGCCTAGGGGCTGTTTTGGCTGTAGAATGCATTCATCACCCGTGACATCAGTTCGTTGATGATTTCAGTTCGTTGATGATTTCTGACTCTCTAGGGGGTGTTTAGGCTGTCCAATACTAGTGTCACCCGTGATATCAGTTCGTTGATGATTTGTGAGTCCCTAGGTGCTGTTTCGGCTGTCGAATCCATGCGTCACCGGTGACTGCACTTCGTTGATTATTTCTGAGTCCCTAGAGGCTATTTGGGCTGTCAAATACTTACGTAACGCGTGACATCAGTGCGTTGATGATTTCTGAGTCCCTAGGGGCTGTTTCGGCTGTAGAATGCATTTGTCACCCGTGACATTAGTTCGTTGATGATTTCTGAGTCCCTAGAAGCTGTTTGGGCTTTCAAATCCAAGCGTCGCCCGTGACATCAGTTCTTTGATGATTTCTGAGTCGCTAGGGGCTATTTGGGGTGTCCAATCCATGCGTAATACGTGACATCAGTGCGTTGATGATTTTTAAGTCCCTTGGGGCTGTTTCGGCTGTCCAATCCTTCCGTCACCCGTGATATCAGTTCTTTGATGATTTCTCAGTTCCTAGGGGCTGTTTCGGCTGTCGAATCCATGCGTCACCCGTGAGATCAGTTCGTTGATGATTTATGAGTCCGTAGGGGCTGTTTGGGCTGTCGAATCCATGCGTCACCGGTGACTGCACTTCGTTGATTATTTCTGAGTCCCTTGAGGCTGTTTGGGCTGTCGAATCCTTGCGTAACGCGTGACATCAGTGCGTTGATGATTTCTGAGTCCGTAGGGCTGTTTGGGGTGTTCAATTCATGCATCACCCGTGACATCAGTTCTTTGATGATTTGTGATTCCCTAGGGGCTGTTTGGGCTGTCCAATCCTTGTGTCACCCGTGCTATCAGTTTGTTGATGATTTCTGAGTCCCTAGGGGCTATTTCGGCTGTCCAATCCATGCGTCACCCGTGACATCAGTTCTTTAATGATTTCTGAGTCCCTAGGGGCTGTTTGGGCTGTCCAATCCATGCGTAACACGTGACATCAGTGCATTGATGATTTCTGAGTCCCTAGGGGCTGTTTGGGGTGTCCAATCCATGCGTCACCCGTGACATCAGTGCGTTGATGATTTCTGAGTCCTTAGGGGCTGTTTGGGCTGTCCAATCCAAGCGTCACCCGTGACATCAGTTCTTTGATGATTTCTGAGTCGCTAGGGGCTGTTTGGGTTGTCGAATCCATGCGTCACTCGTGAGATCAGTTCGTTGATGATTTATGAGCCCCTAAAGGCTGTTTGGGGTGTCCAATCCTTGCGTATCACGTGAAATAAGCTGTTGATGATTTCTGAGTCCTTAGGGTCTTTTTGGGCTGTCCAATCCTTGTGTCACCGATGATATCAGTTCGTTGATGATTTGTGTGTCCCTAGGTGCTTTTTGGGCTGTCGAATCCATGCGTCACCCGTGCTATCAGTTCGTTGATGATTTCTGTGTCCCTAGGGGCTGTTTGGGGTGTCCAATCCTTGCGTAACACGTGACATCAGTACGTTGATAATTTCTGAGTCCGTAGGGGCTGTTTCGGGTGTCCAATCCATGCATCACCTGTGACATCAGTTCGTCGATCATGTCTGAGGCCCTAGGGGCTGTTTGGGCTGTCAAATCCATGCGTCATCCGTGAGATCAGTTTGTTGATGATTTCTAAGTCCCTAGGGGCTGTTTGGGCTGTTGAATCCTTGCGTAACGCGTGATATGAGTTCGTGGATGATTTATGAGTCCCTAGGGGCTGTTTGGGCTGTTGAATACATGCGTCACCCGTGCTATCAATTCGTTGATGATTTATGAGTTTTTAAGGGCTGTTTGGGCTGTCGAATCCATGCGTCACCCGTGACATCAGTTCTTTGATGATTTCTGAGTCCCTAGGGGCTGTTTGGGCTGTCCAATCCATGCGTAACACGTGACATCAGTGCATTGATGATTTCTGAGTCCCTAGGGGCTGTTTGGGCTGTCCAATCCTTCCGTCACCCGTGATATCAGTTCGTTGATGTTTTGTGAGTCCATAGGTGCTGTTTCGGCAATCCAATCCATGTGTCACCCGTGAGATTAGTTCGTTGATGATTTCTGAGTCTCTAGGGGTTCTTTCGGCTGTCGAATCATTGCGTAACGCGTGACATCAATTCGTTAATGATTTCTACGTCCCTAGGGGCCGTTTGGGGTGTCCAATCCATGCGTAATACGTGACATCAGTACGTTGATGATTTTTGAGTCCCTAGGGGCTGTTTCGGCTGTCCAATCCTTCTGTCACCCGTGATATCAGTTCTTTGATGATTTCTCAGTCCCTAGGGGCTGTTTCGGCTGTCGAATCCTTGCGTCACCTGTGAGATCAGTTCGTTGATGATTTATGAGTCCGTAGGGGCTGTTTCGGCTGTCAAATCCATGCGTCATCCGTGCTATCAGTTCGTTGATGATTTCTGTGTCCCTAGGGGCTGTTTGGGGTGTCCAATCCTTGCGTAACACGTGACATCAGTGCGTTGATAATTTCTGAGTCCGTAGGGGCTGTTTCGGGTGTCCAATCTATGTGTCACCCGTTACATCAGTGCGTTGATGATTTCTAAGTCTCTTGGGGCTGTTTGGGGTGTCCAATCCATGCATCACTCGTGACATCAGTTTGTCGATCATGTCTGAGGCCCTAGGGGCTGTTTCGGCTGTCAAATCCATCGTCATCCGTGAGATCAGTTCGTTGATGATTTCTGAGTTCCTAGGGGCTGTTTGGGCTGTTGAATCCTTGCATAACGCGTGATATGAGTTCGTTGATGATTTATGAGTCCCTAGGGGCTGTATGGGCTGTCGAATACATGCGTCACCAGTGACAGCACTTCCTTTACTATTTCTGAGTCCCTAGAGGCTGTTTGGGCTGTCGAATCCTTGCGTAACTCGTGACATCGGTTCGTTCATGATTTCTGAGTCCTTAGGGGCTGTTTGGGCTGTCGAATCCATGCGTCACCCATGCTATCAGTTCATTGATGATTTCTGAGTCCCTAGGGGCTGTTTCGGCTGTAGAATGCATTCATCACCCGTGACATTAGTTCATTGATGATTTCTGAGTCACAAGAAGCTGTTTGGGCTTTCAAATCCAAGCGTCACCCATGACATCAGTTCTTTGATGATTTTTGAGTCACTAGGGGCTGTTTGGGCTGTCCAATCCTGGTGTCACCCGTGATATCAGTTTGTTGATGATTTGTGAGTCCCTAGGTGCTGTTTGGGCAGTAGAATCCATACGTCACCCGTGATATCAGTGCGTTGATGATTTCTGAGTCACTACGGGCTGTTTGGGGTGTCCAATCCTTGCGTAACAAGTGACATCATTCCGTTGATGATTTCTGAGTCCCTAGGGTCTGTTTGGGCTGTCCAATCCAGGTATCACCCGTGACATCAGTTCTTTGATGATTTCTGAGTCCCTAGGGGCTGTTTGTGTTGTCAAATCCTTGCGTAACATGTGACATGTGTTCGTTGATGATTTCTGAGTCCCTAGGGGCTGTTTGGGGTGTCCAATCCATGCGTCACCGGTGATATCAGTTCGTTGATGATTTGTGTGTCCCGAGGTGCTGTTGGGCCGTCGAATCCATGCGTCATCCGTGACATCAGTTCGTTGATGATTTCTGAGTCTCTAGGGGCTGTTTCGGCTGTCGAATCCTTGCGTAACGCGTGACATCAGTTCGTACATGATTTCTACGTCCCTAGGGGCTGTTTGTGGTGTCCAGTCCATGCGTAATACGTGACATTAGTGCGTTGATCATTTCTGAGTCCCTAGGGGCTGTTTCGGTTGTCCAATCCTTGCGTCACCCGTGATATTAGTTTTTTGATGATTTCTGAGTCCCTAGGGGCTGTTTGGGCTGTAGAATCCATACGTCACCCATGATATCAGTGCGTTGATGATTTCTGAGTCACTAAGGGTTGTTTGGGGTGTCCAATGCTTGCGTAACATGTGACCTCAGTCCGTTGATGATTTCTGAGTCCCTAGGGGCTGTTTGGGGTGTCCAATCCATGCGTCACCCGTGACATCAGTGCGTTGATGATTTCTGAGTCCTTAGGGGCTGTTTAGGCTGTCCAATCCAAGCGTCAACCGTGACATCAGTTCTTTGATGATTTCTGAGTCGCTAGGGGCTGTTTGGGTTGTCGAATCCATGCGTCACCTATGAGATCAGTTCGTTGATGATTTATGAGCCCCTAAAGGCTGTTTGGGTGTCCAATCCTTGCGTATCACGTGAAATAAGCTGTTGATGATTTCTGAGTCCTTAGGGTCTTTTTGGGCTGTCCAATCCTTGTGTCACCGGTGATATCAGTTCGTTGATGATTTGTGTGTCCCTAGGTGCTGTTTGGGCTGTCGAATCCATGCGTCACCCGTGACATCAGTTCTTTGATGATTTATGAGTCCCTAGGGGCTGTTTCGGTTGTAGAATGCATTCGTAACCCGTGACATTTGTTCGTTGATGATTTCTGAGTCCCTAGGGGCTGTTTGGGCTGTCCAATCTAAGCATCACCCGTGACAACAATTCTTTGATGATTTCTCAGTTGCTAGGGGCTGTTTGGGCTGTCCAATACTTGTGTCACCTGTGATATCAGTTCGTTGATTATTTGTGAGTCCTTAGGTGCTGTTTCGGCTGTCAAATCCATGCGTCACCAGTGCTATCAGTTCGTTGATGATTTCTGTGTCTCTAGGGGCTGTTTGGGGTGTCCAATCCTTGCGTAACACGTGACATTAGTGCGTTGATAATTTCTGAGTCCGTAGGGGCTGTTTCGGGTGTCCAATCTATGCGTCACCCGTTACATCAGTGCCTTGATGATTTCTGAGTCTCTTGGGGCTGTTTGGGGTGTCCAATCCATGCGTCACCCGTGACATCAGTTTGTTGATGATTTCTGAGTCCCTAGGGGCTGTTTGGGCTGTTGAATCCTTGCGTAACGCGTGATATGAGTTCGTTGATGATTTAGGAGTCCCTAGGGGCTGTTTGGGCTGTCGAATACATGCGTCACCCGTGCTATCAATTCGTTGATGATTTATGAGTCTGTAGGGGCTGTTTGGGCTGTCGAATCCATCTGTCACCAGTGACAGCACTTCGTTTACTATTTCTGAGTCCCTAGAGGCTGTTTGGGTTGTCGAATCCTTGGGCAACTCGTGACATCAGTTCGTTGATGATTTCTGAGTCCTTAGGGGCTGTTTGGGCTGTCGAATCCATGCGTCACCCGTGCTATCAGTTCGTTGATGATTTCTGAGTCCCTAGGGGCTGTTTCGGCTGTAGAATGCATTCATCACCCGTGACATTAATTCATTGATGATTTCTGAGTCCCAAGAAGCTGTTTGGGCTTTCAAATCCAAGTGTCACCCATGACATCAGTTCTTTGATGATTTTTGAGTCACTAGGGGCTGTTTGGGCTGTCCAATCCTGGTGTCACCCGTGATATCAGTTTGTTGATGATTTGTGAGTCCCTAGGTGCTGTTTGGGCTGTAGAATCCATACGTCACCCGTGATATCAGTGCGTTAATGATTTCTGAGTCACTACGGGATGTTTGTGGTGTCCAATCCTTGTGTAACAGGTGACATTATTCCGTTGATGATTTCTGAGTCCCTAGGGTCTGTTTGGGCTGTCCAATCTAGGCGTCACCTGTGAGAGCACTTCGTTGATGATTTTCGAGTCCCTATAGGCTGAATGGGCTGTCAAATCCATGCATCACCCGTGACAGCACTTCGTTGATTATTTCTGAGTCCCTAGGGGCTGTTTGGGCTGTCGAATGCATGCGTCACCCGTGGCAGGAGTTCGTTGATGATTTCTGTTGGGGCTGTCTAATACTTGCGTCACAAGTGACATCAGTTCGTTGATGATTTCTGAGTCCCTAGGGGATGTATGGGCTATCAAATCCACAGGTCTTCCGTGGTAGCACTTCGTTGATGATTTTTGAGTCCCTAGGGGCTGTTGGGGCTGTCGGGTCCTTGCGTCACACGTGAAATCAGTTCGATGATGATTTCTGAGTCTCTAGGGGCTGTTCGCGCTGTCTAATCCTTGCATCACCCGTGACAGCAGTTGGTTGATGATTTATGAGTCCCTAGGGGCTGCTTTGGCTATCAAATCCATAGGTCTTCCATGAAAGCACTTTGTTGATGATTTCTGAGTCCCTAGGGGCTGTTGGGGCTGTCGAATCTATGCGTCACCCGTGACAGCACTTCGTTGATTATTTCTGAGTCCCTAGGGGCTGTTTGGGCTGTCGAATGCATGCGTCACCCGTTGCCAGAGTTCGTTGATGATTTCTGAGTCCCTAGAGGCTGTTTGGGCTGTTGAATCCGTCCGTCACACGTGACATCAGTTCGTTGATGATTTCTGAGTCTCTACGGGCTGTTCGCACTGTAGAATCCTTGCATCACCCGTGACAGCAGTTGGTAGCTGATTTCTGAGTCCCTAGGGGTTGCTTTGGCTATCAAATCCATAGGTCTTCCGTGAGAGCACTTTGTTGATGATTTCTGAGTCCCAAGGGCTGCTTTGGCTATCAAATCCATAGGTCTTCCGTGAGAGCACTTCGTTGATGATTTCTGAGTCCCTAGGGGCTGTTAGGGCTGTCTCATCCATGCGTCACCCGTGACAGCACTTTGTTGATTATTTATGAGTCCCTATGGGCTGTTTGGGCTGTCAAATGCATGCCTCACCCGTGGCAGGAGTTCGTTGATGATTTCTGAGTCCCTAGGGGCTGTTTGGGTTGTGGAATCCGTCCATCACACGTGACATCAGTTCGTTGATGATTTCTGAGTCTCTACGGGCTGTTCGCACTGTCGAATCTTTGCGTCACCCGTGACAGCAATTGGTTGATGATTTCTAAGTCCCTAGGGGTTGCTTTGGCTATCAAATCCATAGGTCTTCCGTGAGAGCACTTTGTTGATGATTTCCGAGTCCCTAGGGGCTGTTTTGGCTATCAAATCCATAAGTCTTCCGTGAGAGCACTTCGTTGATGATTTTCGAGTCCCTATGGGCTGAATGGGCTGTCAAATCCATGCGTCACCCGTGACAGCACTTCGTTGATTATTTCTGAGTCCCTAGGGGCTGTTTGGGCTGTCGAATGCATGCGTCACCCGTGGCAGGAGTTCGTTGATGATTTCTGTTGGGGCTGTCTAATCCTTGCGTCATAAGTGACATCAGTTCATTGATGATTTCTGAGTCCCTAGGGGATGTATGGGCTATCAAATCCACAGGTCTTCCGTGGTAGCACTTCGTTGATGATTTTTGAGTCCCTAGGGGCTGTTGGGGCTGTCGGGTCTTTGCGTCACACGTGAAATCAGTTCGATGATGATTTCTGAGTCTCTAGGGGCTGTTCGCGCTGTCTAATCCTTGCATCACCCGTGACAGCAGTTGGTTGATGATTTCTAAGTCCCTAGGGGCTGCTTTGGCTATCAAATCCATAGGTCTTCCATGAAAGCACTTTGTTGATGATTTCTGAGTCCCTAGGGGCTGTTGGGGCTGTCGAATCCATGCGTCACCCGTGACAGCACTTCGTTGATTATTTCTGAGTCCCTAGGGGCTGTTTGGGCTTTCGAATGCATGCGTCACCCGTTGCCAGAGTTCGTTGATGATTTCTGAGTCCCTAGAGGCTGTTTGGGCTGTCGAATCCTTCCGTCACACGTGACATCAGTTCGTTGATGATTCTAAGTCTCTAGGGGCTGTTTGCGCTGTCGAATCCTTGCTTCACCCGCGACAGCAGTTGGTCGGTGATTTCTGAGTCCCTAGGGGCTGTTTTGGCTATCAAATCCATAAGTCTTCCGTGAGGGCACTTCGTTGATGATTTCCCAGTCCCTATGGGCTGGATGGGCTGTCGAATCCTTGCGTCAGACGTGACATCAGTTCGTTGATGATTTCTGAGTCTCTAGGGGCTGTTCGCGCTGTCGAATCCTTTTTGGCTATCAAATCCATAGGTCTTCCGTGAGAGCACTTCGTTGATCATTTCTGAGTCCCTATGGGTTGGATGGGCTGTCGAATCCATGCGTCACCCATGACAACACTTCGTTGATTATTTCTGAGTCCCTAGGGGCTGTTTGGGCTGTAGAATCCATGCGTCACGCGTGACATCAGTTCGTTGATGATTTCTGTGTCCCTAGGGGCTGTTTGGGCTGTTGAATCCTTGCGTCACACGTGACATCAGTTCGTTGATGATTTCAGAGTCTCTAGGGGATGTTTAAGCTCTTGAATCCATGCGTCACCCGTGAAGCACTTCATTGATTATTTCTAGGTCCCCAGGGGCTGTTCGCGTTGTCAAATCCTTGCGTCACCCATGACACCAGTTCGTTCATTATTTCTGAGTCCCTAGGGCTTGTTTTGGCTATCTAATCCATAGGTCTTCCGTGGTAGCACTTCGTTCATGATTTTCAAGTCCCTAGGGGCTGTTTGGACTGTCGAATCCTTGCGTCACACGTGACATCAGTTCGTTGATGATTTCTGAGTCTCTAGGGGCTGTTGGCGTTGTTGAATCCATGCGTCACCCGCGACAACAATTGGTTGATGATTTCTGAGTCCCTTTGTCATAACCCAATTCTGGGTTATTCCCCAAAATAAATTTCTTTTTCAAAATAAGGACAACAAATAATAATATAGGCTAGCAACGTGGAGAAAGCAGGCAGGGAAATCAAGTTGCAATTTTTAGAGGAAATTCAAGACCTAATTATGCCCCATTATGCCAAAAAATGGAGAAAAAAATGCAAATTCATGGTTAAATTAAATGATTATTGGATGAATTTGTATAAAAGTTAAGTCCAATGACATAATTAAATTTTTAATAGGCCAATTTGATTTAATCATAGGCCAAATTAAATTTTAATTATGTTTAAGAATTAATTTGGGTCTAATTAAAGGATTTAATTAAGTGCAAAGACTTAATTATACTTTAAATGGGTCAAATTAATTTTATTAATTGGTGAAAAATTAAGTTTGGAAGCCTAATTTGGGCTTAATTGAGAAGATTGGAATTTTAAGAGACCATATTTAATTTTTACCAAGTTAATTGATTGAAATTAGGGGCCAAATTGCAAGAAAATTGAAGTTTTGGGGTCAATTAGGGGTTAAATTGACAAAATTCGCAGCCAAGGACTAATCTGCAACAGGCGCCA
>Ga0325405_1005142_pt1 | contig 13287 bp, 10 predicted proteins | sample PopdelMetagenome_21_FD_205663 | JGI IMG/M metagenome (GOLD analysis project Ga0325405, IMG submission 205663) | Populus deltoides microbial communities from Bellville, Georgia, United States - Xylem-Control-R2 | ecosystem: Host-associated > Plants > Phyllosphere > Stem > Wood/Secondary xylem... | reverse complement strand
CACAATTGGCAATGAATTTTGTTTGCAGCTCAAGTAATCCATGTAAAGGACTCATATTGGAAGACATAAACCTAACATATTACAAAAAATCAGGTGCTGCCACATCGTTTTGTAAGAATGCAAATGGGAGCAAAAAGGGAGTAGTGATTCCCCCGAGTTGTTTGTGAAGACAAAAGTAAATTATTTTCTTCATATTCAAATTCATTTATATTCATTAATAAACTCAAAGAATGTGACTTGATATAATATATGTGTTATGTATAAAGGGCAAGAAGAATAATATTTCTATCAATTATTGACTTTTTTTCTTTTCCTTTTCCTTTTCCTTTTATTTTCTTTCCAATTCCTTTGTTTTTACAAGTCTATAAATAAGGTTGCAATTAGTTAATATACTAGGAAAAAAGTGTTGAGAATTTTATTTTAAAAATCGTTACTAAACACATTAGAGATCAAATTAAAATTGAGTTCACTTTGGAGGTAAAACTTTGTTGGAATTTATTCTCTAACATAAACATTAATATTATTATGGAATGTATATATATAGGAAATATTATAGAACTACTCTAGTGTTGTAATCTCTACATTTATTATTGTACATTGTCCTACATATATAAATAAAAAAAATTGACTAACTAATAAGTTAAGCCTTATATTTCTTATTAACTTGGTATCAGAGCCTTAACACATTAAAACTCCTCTCTCTCTAATGAACTTAGCTACTGCTGCTTCCGACTTCTCCCTTCACCAAATTGGCATTGCAGCACAGTCAGTCAGCCCCTTCCCACAACAATAAACTTCCTTTCTTGCAGAGCAGAATAATGGTTCCTCTTCTCATTTTTCTGTCATTCCTCTTTATATTATAGGGACCTCAAATCCAGCCATAGTTATTTTGTCCAACACTCAACAAGTTATTTTGTTGAAGCTTACGAACAACAATTATCTCTATTGACGAATGCAGATGAAATCATATCTTCTTGGTCAAGGTATCTTCCACTTTGTTGATGGCTAGATGTCGTGTCCTCCTTCTCGTGCTTCTGACGGTTCAGTTGGTTTTTCTTTGACCATCAACCCTTCTTTTCTTTGTTGGAAGCAACAAGATCAATTTATTTTGAGCACGTTGTTCTCCTCTCTTTCAATGAATGTGTCATAACCCAATTCTGGGTTATTCCCCAAAAATCAATTTCTTTTTTCAAAATAAAAATCAAAAAAATAAAATAAAGCCTGGCAACATGGAGAAAGCAGACTGGGAAATCAAGATGCAATTTTTGGAGGAAATTCAAGACTTAATTGTACCCCATTATGCCCAAGAATGGAGAAAAAAAATGCAAATTCAAGGTCAAATTAAATGATTATTAGACAAATTTGCATAAAAATTAAGTCCAATGATATAATTAAATTTTTAATAGGCCAATTTGATTTAATCATGGGCCAAATTGAATTTTAATTATGTTTAAGAATTAATTTGGGTCCAATTGAAGGATTTAATTAAGTGCAAGGACTTAATTATACTTTAAATGGGTCAAATTAATTTTATTTGAGGCTTAATTGGTGAAAAAATAAGTTTGGGGGCCTAATTTGGGCTTAATTGAGAAGCTTGGAATTCTAAGAGACCAAATTTAATTTTTACCAAGTTAATTGATTGAAATTAGGGGCCAAATTGCAAGAAAATTGAAGTTTTGGGGTCAATTACGGGCTAAATTGAAGAAATACGAGGCCAAGGACCATATCACAATAGGCGCGTAACTTCAGGGTTCCAATTGAAGTTCACCAGTGGCTTAATTGAAAAATTTTAGGATCAATTAGAGGTTCAATTGAAAGAAATTGAAAGAGGAAGGACTGAAATGAATTTTGGCCAAAATCAGAACTTTGGTACTGTTCATCTTCTTCTTTATTTTTCCGGAAAAACTGGTCCAATCACCTTCTTTGTAGGTGCATTTAATGCACCTAACGTCCACCAAATTTAACCAAACTTGCACTAAAATGATCATCTTCAGTTCATCTACAGTTACTTATCAATCGTTCAGTCTGAATGACAATTAATCGGCGCCGGAACCGGCCTAAACATGCCAACTCAGGCAGCTTTTTCTGCAGATTTTACAGTGCACCATGCCTACTTTGAGCCAACGGTTGGGATCCTTACCAACCGAATAAAGGGCTGAAATTTTACCCCATTTCAGAAGAAATTACCCTCTTCCACCTCATATAAATAGAGATTGATTTTATGGCTTGAGGGAGGAGAAAATCGGGTCCAAAATAAGCCAAAAAATCAGACTCTTCCCGGTTTCTGCCACTTTCTCTGTTTTTCTGCTTTTCTTTCTCCCTCCACCGCTGCAACCACCGGTAGCACACCATCACCGGTCTTCCCACCATCAGCTACACCACAGGAAGCCAACACAACCACCAACCGACCGCCAAGAGCCACCGTCGGTTTCTCTCTCCTCTCTGCAGCCCCTCCCGTTTTCTTCTTCTTTTGCTTCCTCTGCCACCGGCCACCACCTCTGCCACAGCCTCAGCCACCGTCCTCACCTCAGCCCCTCACCGTCTCCACTACCAGCAGTCGCCTTAACTCCTCACCAGCTGCAAAGCATACACTGCCGGTCCCTCTCTCTCTCCTGCAGATTTTTTTTCTCCTTCTTTCTTCTTGCTCCGCCACCTACAACCACCTCAAACCCCGGCATCACCACCGCACGACGTCCTCCGTGTCAAACCACCACCGCGACCGGTAGCCTTCTCCTCCGCCCTCTCTCCCCTTCCCCTTCTTCTTCTTCTTCGCTGCCTCTGTTCACTGAGTGAACAGTGGACGTGAATTATAATTCACGCCCTACTGTTCACGCATGAACAGTTCTGTTCACGCATGAACAGTGGGCGTGAATTATATTTCATGTCCACTGTTCATGCAGTGGACTATACCTTTTTTTTAATCCAAAAATTTTCAAAAAAATTATGATTTTCTTACATATTTTTCTACCAATTTTGCATAATATCGGGTTGTATATTTATACTATAAAATACAAATCCAGTATTAAAATACTCGGTTTCATCAAAAATATTTCAAAAAAAAATTCAAAACATTTTCAAAAAGAAAAAATATTTTATTGCATACGGTCAAATCCTAAAATTTTTCCAAGCATGTTTTTCATAAAAAAATTGCATCTTTTTCATGTTTTTTTAAATCCAAAAATGGATATCGTAACCAGTTTATAATTATCCATTACAATTTAACCAACATGTAAAAAATCTTTTTCCATTTTTTAGCATCCAGATATAGACTTTAATATTTGTGAGGTGTAAAATTACACGGTAAAGTACACCCTCAGGTATTAAAGATACAAAATGTAGAAATGCGATGCTAAAATTTAGACTTTAGAATGGTTAAGATTTAACCCAATAAGGTAGAGACTCTCTCATGAAGAGAGATCTGCCTTGAGCTTTAGAAAAGACCAACAAATAGAAACCCGACTTAGAAAAAAACAATCAAACAACAGTGCAGCTTACCATAGGTAGGGTGTACTGGGGGTGATGTGTCTTCCCCTTGCACAACCAGTCCCTTACCTAGACTCTCGCAGACCATAGGTTCCTAGTGACCATAATACCTAGTGGCGACTCCTAAACATTAATCATAATTTTATGATTAAAACCAAAAATCCTTCCCAACACATAACACCCCTCATCAGGAGGCACGAAAAGAAGCCTCCACCGTCTCCAGATGACATCGCACGCCCCGCGACAGGATGTACTACTTCTTGTGGTAGATTATTAGACCTCTTATTGTGTTTGGCATACTCTTAAGCAAGCTCTTGCATCTCCATCTAATTCTTGCATTATGCAACTCCATGGGTCTTTTCAAGATCTTCAGAAAGGTGATGCTTCGGTTGCTATGTATATGCAACAAGAAAAATCCTTATTTGATGAATTGGTTGCTGCTTCCGACCAATCTCTCTTGAAGATTTCAACCTCTATGTGTTTCGTGGCCTTCATTATGAGTTTAAAGACTTGGTAACCAACCTCATGACCAAGACAGAATCTCTGTCGTATGCAGATCTCCATAGCCATCTTCTTACCCATGAGTTTCTACACTAGACCTCCCTTCAATCCATGGCTATTAACCCAGCTCTGCTGCCTAAGCCGTCTATGTTGCCTTCAGCCAATCTTGCCCAATATCAGAGCAGTCCTAACTTCAACCATAGCAAAGGTTATTCTCATGGTAACTAGCATCCCAACAACAACCGCCACAACCACCAATATAGGTGGTCTGACTTTCATGGTTTTTAGGGCTCTGCTCCCACCGACTGGAAGCAGAGCAACCGGTAGCGGAACAAAAGGACCTCATGTTATTTGTAGTGGTCTCCTCGCCAGTCCTTTAAGCATAACATCAAATGCCAGCTCTGCTTCTCCTTCGGACACACAACCCCTCAATGCGCTCAGTTTCGCAGCAATTGACAACAGCTGACTGCTCATCTTATTGTTGGTAACGTTTTTGCTTTTTCTTGGTTCCCGGACACTGGTGCAAACCAACATGTTACGCTTGATCTTACAACTCTAACCGAATCTACACCCTATCTCGGTAATGATCATTTACATGTTAATGACGGTAAGGGTCTTTCCTTATCCAATATTGGACATACCATGTTATGTTTCCCAAAACACTCCTTTACCTTATCTAATGTTCTTCATGTTTTTCATATTACCAAATCACTACTTTCTGTTCAGAAATTTTGTGAAAATAATGTCTATTTTGAATTTCACACATATGTGTTTTATGTAAAGGATCTCACCTCCAAGACAGTGCTCCTTTCTTGTTAGAGTAATGATGGTCTCTATGTTCTATATGAGTCTTCTGCCATGTCCATCCCTCAAGCTTACTGGTCTCCTTGTGTTTCTGCAACTGCTGATCTGTGACATCATCAATTGGATCATCCTACTTCTCTTGTTTTTAATTTTTTAGCTTCTAAAAATAAAATATCTTGTACTTCTTGACGGTCTCTTGTTCAATGTCAAGATTGTATGCTAGGTAAGTCGTCACGTCTATCGTTGAGACTTGCGGGTCATTAAACTACCACTCCACTTCATTTAATCTTTAGTGATATTTGGGGCCCTAGTCCTATGTTTTGCTTTGATGGTTTTCATTACTTTGTTATTTTTATCTGTCATAACCCAATTTTGGATCACTCTCAAATTTTGTTTTCCTTTACTTCAAAAAAAAAAATTGCACGGTGCCGTTTTGAACGGCACGGTGCAGCTTCTCCCCTGCAAATGCAGAGACAGGGGAGAAGAAGGATATTTTTGAAACTTTTCCCGCTATTCTTCCCTTCTCTCTCTCCACCCCACTTGCCCAAAAATCCCGCATGACCCATACCCACATCTACACAACCATACCCTGCAACTCCCACGCCACCATGCCCTGCACTTGGACAGGGTATGGTGAACATCTCCCCCGGCTGCTTATAAATACAGGGGAGAGAATAGAACCAGGAGGGGGGGGATGATTTTTTGAGAAAGAGAGGAACACCAGAGGGGGCAAAATTTTGGAGGAGGGAAGGTTTTGAAAAGAGAAAAGAGGAGAACATTTGAAAACAGAGAAGAGAGAAACCGAACAGGAAAAAAAAAACAGAGAGAGAAGGAGAACAGAGAGAGAGGAGTGAACGAACTGAAAAAGGAAGAGGAAGATTTATTTGAGATACAGAGGAGAGAAAGCGAAAACAGACATAGGGAGGGAAAAACAGAGACTGCGGTCTCTGCACAGAGGAGAAGAAGGACCGTTCCTCACCACCTGGGCACCACCGCTGTGCTTCCTCTCCACTGCCACAACAGCACCGTCATCCTGCCACCATCAACGCTGCCAACGCCAGCAGAACCAGAGAGGGAGAAGAGAAACAGGACAGAACAGAGAGGGAAGAAGAAAAAAACAGAGACCGCGGGCTCTGCACAGAGGAGGAGAGGAAAAGACAGCCGCGCCACCGCCTGGAATCATCATCATTTCTCCTCCCAGCCGCTGCCCCGACCACCTTCCACTACCGCCAGACCATAAACGGGGAAGAACAGAACAAACGAGGGGGAGGGGCAGAGATAGCAGAAGGCAGCAAGAAGAAGAAAAAAAAAACTGTAACAGCAGCATTGCCGCCTGGAATAACGCCCGACTGCCACCGCAAGCCGCTGTCAGCTCAGCTACCAGAGCACTTCCATTTCAGGTAACACTCTTCTCTGTCTTCTCGTCTTCTTGGTTGGTCTCTTGCATGCAGAGCGTGTACTGTTCACGTTTCTGCAGCAAGAGAAATAATTAACCGGTTACTGTGCTCGGCTAATTATAATTACACAGTAACCAGTATTTTGGTTATGGGCTGGAACATCAGCCAGCCCACGCGGCTGGGCTGAGTCCAGCCCATAGTATATGGGCCGGGTCAAGCCCAGCCCAGGATGAGTGGGCCAGGTCCGGCCCATTTTTTGTAAAAAAACGTTTTTGGAATTTTATAAATTTCCCGTGTATTTTTATGTGATTTTGATTAACATCAAGCAGTATTTTTTTATGTTGTTAAAAATACGAAATCCGATATTAAAATATCCGGTTTTCGTCAAAACTTCAAAAATACAAAAAAAAAAATGTTTTATGCATACGGCCAAATGTCTCAAAGCTAAAAAATCATATTGTGTTTTTTATACACCAAAAAACAATGTTTTAGCATGCATTTTGGCTTTAATAACCAGTTTATTAAAGTCAAGAGAACATTGGCCAAAATTTCAAAAACAACAAAAATTTTATTTTGTTTGTCTTTTAGTATCTGGGGTACGATATTACACGTAATACGTATTCTGGATATTAAATCTTTTTCCAATGTTAGAACGGTTAGGTTTTACCCCATTAAGATAAGAACTTCCTTATTGAGGAGGGCTTTTCTTGAATCTTAGATAGACAGGACCAACAATTAGAAAACACAACCAAACCTTAGATTTTGATCAGACAAATAAAACAATGCAGCTTACCTTAGGTAGGGCGTATTTGGGGTGCTAATACCTTCCCTTTATGCAACCAGTCTCCGTACCCGATCTCTGAGACCAGTTAGGGTTCCTAGTGACCAAAATATTAGGTGGCGACTCTCATTCCATTTTACACTGATAAGAGACAAGAATTCCTTGTTTCCTCTATTTTCCAGACACACACATTGAGCAAGGGAGGACGATCGCCGCGACGCCGCACACGTGCGACATTATCAATGTGCATACAAAATATATATGGTATTATCCTCTTGTTGTGAAATATGATGTGTTTTCTACATTCCATCATTTTTGAGTTCTTGTTAAGCGTTAGTTTTCATGAAAAATTAAATCTATTCAAACTGATTGGGGTGGTGAATATCATAAGTTAAACAATTTCTTTCAGATTATTGGTAATCATCACAGGCTAATTTGACCTCATATATATGAGTAAAATGGCACTGTTAAGTGTCGTCATCAACATATTATCGAAACTAGCCTTACCCTCTTAGAACAACGTAATGCTCCGTTATGATTTTAGAATTATGCGTTTGAATCTTCAGTATTCCATCATTATGAAAAAAGTTCTGCTTTCTAGTGTGTTTTTTTTTATCAAAGAAAATAAAGAGAAAAGAAAATTAAAAAAATAACAAAAAATATTTTCATATTTTAGCATTCCCTAAAAATATTTGTCTTGGCATAAAAATTCAAAATAAAAAAGAAAGTTCTTATTTTGCGTTGGCATCCAAATAAAATGTTCTTGTGTTATTTTTTTAAGGAAAAAAAATATTTGTTGCATGCATGTTTGGACTTAATAACAAGTTTATTAAGACTTGACCAAAATCAAAAGGCTCATTAGGCTGATATACCCAATAAACTCAAAAACTCAACCCTGGTTTTTGTAAAAAAAAAAAAAACACATGTTTTGTTATTTATTTTTTCAACGTTTGAAGCAAATTGTACCTTAGAAATAAAATTTGAGAAGTTTTATGTATTAATTTAGAAATTAAAAACTACAACTTTAACTTAGCCTTTTTCAATAAGTTTCTTTATTTAGGACCAATATCCATGGCTTTTTTTTTTGTGAAAGATAAATCTCCTTTTTTGAAAGGATCAAAGCCAAAAATTCTACAAATAACCAAATCGACAAGTCTCTTATTTTTTAGGACCAACGTCAGATTTTTATAAAATAATTAGGAAATAAGAAAAAAAATGATAAGTTAAAAAAAATTAAGATAATTAAAGGCAATCAAAACAATGGATTTAAGAGAAAAACACATAATAAAGGTAACTTTTCATAAGAAATGATGTTATTTTTTTCTTATGCATAACTAACATCTTACATGAATCTCTAGAACTAATTCATATTTTAAGATCTATAGTTTTCTTAAATTACTAGGTGACAACTCTCAATTTAACATCTTACCTGAATCTCTAAAACTAATGTATATTTTAAGATATCTAGTTTTTTTAAATTACTAGGTGACAACTCTCAATTTTCTGTGATCCATGTTTTTACCTTACCAATTTTAAGGACTCTCGGTCGACGTCATAGTGTGACACTACATTAAAAAAAAAGAATTTATTGTTGTTGATGTAGTGAGAAGAAAATTAGATTTAAAGAGTACTCAAGCTTTTAGAAGAAAAGGGATTTAAGTAAAGTAGCTTTGGACCTAAGTCATAATCGTGCATGGCCATAGGCCTAGTCTTGGGCTTGGGTTTAGTTTTACTATAAAATAATTTTTTATTTTACAAAAGATTGTTTTTTATCAATCTATTCTTGGGCTTGTGTTTAGTTTTACTATGAAATAATTTTTTATTTTACAAAAGATTGTTTTTTATCAATCTATTCATAGGCTTAGGTTTGGGTTTATAATTCTTTTGACTGATAAAGAATTATTTTTTACCCTAATAGTTTATCTAACCCATGAATAAAGTCTAAATAGTTAGTCCTCTTCTTCATAAAACTTGGACATTTTTTTCAGCTAAAAAACATCAAATTTAAAGAAAAAAAATCGGATTTAATTCGTGTTTAATAATAGATAACTAAACTTGATAATGGTGGGAAATAATTTTGTTAATTATTAGAATTAATTTCTTATTAGTTTTTATTCCAAAATCCTCTGTAAAATGGGGGCTGAAGAATAGTATTTTTAGATAGTTTTTCTAGATTTTCTATAAACGTGTTTGGTTGAAGAGAAAAATATAAAGACATAAATAAATATATTTTTTATATAATTTTAAAGTGAATTTTTATACTTTCAAAACTAAATATACAAGAAAAATTATATTATTTGCCTTCACTATCTTTATCTTTTCTATCCAAAGATAGTAACAAAATGTTAGGTGATTTATTACAAGAGAAAGCTGGGTTTGATCCTCGCCATAATACATGGGATTAACTTGACTTCCACAATAAAAATGAGGAATTAATTTGATCATATGTAGATATGGTGTAAAAAGAAAAGAAAAAAAAGAAAGAAATGACTTGGTTGGGCTTGTCTTGATGTTTATAGTGTTGTTTAGATTAGAGCCAACCTTTCGTGATGCTTGTTGTTGCACGAGTGCGGCGTCGTGACGATCATCCTTTTGGATCGGGATAGTCGAGAATGATATGGGTGAAAAGAATAAGGATTTCTTGTTACTTATCAGTATAAAAAGAAAATGGCAGTTGTTACCTAGTATTTTAATCATTAGAACCCCTAACTAATCTCAAAGTCTAGGTAAGAAAACTGATTGCTTAAAATAAAGGTATTAGCACCCTAAATATATCTTATCTGAGGTAAACTGCATTGTTTATTTATCTGATATAAACTAAGAAAATGTTGTGTTTTTCAATGGTTGGCCTATTTAAGGTTTTAAAAAAGTCCTCGTCAATATAGAGGTCCGTATTTTATCAGGTTAAAAAACTAACCGTTCTAATACCAATATAAAAAATAAAATTAACTTTTTTTTATTTAACATCAAGAATATGTCCTACATATAAGTTCATAATCTCATATCTTAAAAGAAACAAATTAAAAAATTTGGTATTTTGGAAACATAGGGCAAAATCCTTTGGACATTTACAAATTTATTATAAAATTCGTGCACTATTTAAAAATAATATGTCAAAGTATTTTAGATTTTAAAAAAATGCTTAAATAACTTTAGGGTTTTTAGCCATGTGCAAAAATATATATTTGTTTTAATTTTTTTTTCTTGCTTTGTTTGGCAAAAACTCATTTTTTTTCTTTGTTATAAAACTATCAAAAATAGGCTAAAAAGATTTTTGTCAAACACACCCTTAAATCAAAATATCTTTTAACAAAAATTATAGCAAGGCAAACAAGGTAGCAAACCATTTAACCCGCTTTTTTTTTTTTTTACCAAACTCGAAATTTTTTATTTGACAATAAACCGAACTAAAATTCTGGTTTGACCTGAAAAATAATCCAAAAATAAAACTAAAGCAAAAAAAAACATATTAAACACCCAAAAAACACAAAAACTCAAAAATTATTGAACAAAACAAATCAAGCACAAAAAAATGAAGAACACCCAAAACAAACCCAGCAACGTGGGTTCCAAATCAGACCAGATTTGGTCTCAATAAAGGCACATACATGTTGAAAATCATGCAAGGATAATAATTTAACATTCAATCACTTCAATTATCGCTAAAATATCATGATTTTGTCAAAATAGGTTTCGGTTCTAAACCAAAACCCTATGTTTAAAAGCTATTGAAATCATGTTGTTGATGCAAATAAACACTAAATTATTGAAATCATGCATAAGGAATGGTCTAGGCAAATAAATAAAATAAAATAGATCAAAATCATGTAGTTAAGGCAATGTTCTTGGGAAGAACACGAAGAACAAATAAATAATATTCAATGTGAACCCAAATATGTGGCTCTGAAACTGGATCAGATATGGGCAAATTGATGGCACATACATGTTGGAAATCATGCAATGATCAATAATCTAGTGTCCGTTTACTTTGATTATCAATAAATCATCATGATTTGGCCAAAATAGATTTCGGTTCAAAATCAAACCAAAGGATTAAAAATCATTTAAACACGTTATTGATGTGAATAAAAACTAGATTATTGGTTAATCATGTATAAGAAAGGTGTATGTGCAAAGAAATGGACCAAAATTTATCCTAATAACATTAAGAACATTGCTTAAACTAGGAATAAAAGCCCAGTTATGCCTAAAAATTGTAGCCACTGCTAAGCCTAGAAATGGGCTTTTTTGGCTTCTAAAACATGTTTTTCTGTCAAAAACTCATCTCAACCTAATAACTTAAGCTGTTAAGTGAGGTTCCAAGATATGATTTATATTATTATCTAACATACCTCATCAAGTGAAAGTTCTTTGGACTTGAAATTTGCACAGGCCCACATTACCTTGTGTTTAATTTTTATCAAATAAATGTGGATGGTGAGATTCAAACTCGTGACCGCTTGGTCATCAAGGCTCTGATACCAAGTCAAAGAACCATCTCAACCTAATAACTTAAGCTGTTAGGTGAGGTTTCAAGATATGATTTATATTATTCTCTAACATTATTTTATCCCAACAAGTCAAAATATCATACACAAACATGTTTGAATTAAAAAAAAACTAATAAAAAATATTAAAACATCAAAATCATGCAAGAGGTACCAAATCCAAAAAAAAACATAAAATTAAAATTGACTATATGTTCCTATAACATGGATTCAAAATTGGATGAAAAGACCTAGCAAACCTAAGGTAAAACACTCTTGTTTTAACATGTAAAGCTTAAGTTAAAAAAAAAAAAAAAACTAAAACAACATTATATTTAAAAAAACAAACTTAAACAACTTTAATGTATAAAAAAAAAAACTTCAAAACAAATATCATTAAATAAAAAAAAGGTGAATACAACATTACTTGTTGAGCATTCAAACCTCATTTATATGTTTATAAACATAAATATAAAAACAAAAGTAAATTAAAAAAAAACATCAAAAGCAAGCCACAAAGGACCTAATTTTGGACCATAAAATTATACCTAGAATAGCTACTCTCTCTTTGTTTTCTTTTGAAAATTTTTGCCTCTCGTAAACTTGTAAAGCTAGGAAATCTTTTGTTTAGACTCTTGGATCTCTACACTTGTATTTCTTATTGATATTTCTCCTCTTTTTTTCTTATATTTTATTTTATTTTCTCTACCTTTTTTTTCTCTATAAACTTGGGGGGTATTTATAGGGTTTTGCTAGGGTTTTGAGAGGTTTTGAATTCATTTGTGACCTCTTAATCTTGAAAGAAAGGTTGTAAACCCTTGATAAAAATTCATTAAAGAGCCTTTGTGTGTGAACATATGAAATCTAAATTATTTTTGCATGATAGTTGCACTATCAGGGCTAACTGGGTTACCCACTTTCGAGACCATGTTGAAGCAATTATAACTCATCATCACATTTGGATCCAACCTTGCTGAATTTAGAGGTTTGTAACTTCATATCATGCGTTTGAAGTTGCCAACTTGATCAACTCGAAATCTGAAAATTGAGTGAGGTTGATCAATGACAAGATGTTGGGACGTAAACATCAAATTTCATGGAAATAGAGTTGTAAAGGGGATGTTCCTCTTCCATTTGTAAAATCTTCATGTCATTTGGAGATCTAGAACTCCACAACGAGCTATTAGAATGTCTCAACCTGATTATCATAAACTACCAAGAAAGAAGATGGACAAAGGCTAAACGACACATTGTCTTAGTTAAAACCTAAAAATTAAGGTTTTTAATTTAAGATTTGATAAAGTTTCAATTTAGTCTCTATTCTTTCAATTATGGCACATACACCTTTAATTGATACAAAAACTTTTAATTGCATGCAATTTAACTCTCGTCAAACTCAATTATCAGCTCTTAAGTTGGTTTCTTCATTTTAGTCCTTGGTTCTGAATTTGTGCATCTTGACTCTCAGTTGACAAACAAACTTCTAATTTCTTCAATTTAGCCTCTGATTTGGTCATTTTTAGCTCTTATATTCACATGTATTTTTTAGTTTGATCCTTGGTTTTGGATTTCTCCAATCAAATCCCTAATTGCTTATCAAATTTCAATATCTATGCAGTTAAGGCCCTGATTTTACCAAATTAACTTATAAAAATTGCAACTCGACCCCCAGCCTTTAATGTTTTTCAATTAAAGCCTAAATTAATGTTTCTTGCAATTAAGCCCTTAATATATTCAAATAAACCTTGAAAAATTCTAATTGATCCCTTAAACATTCAATTTTTATTTTTTCTTCTTGAATTGAATTTGTTTTGCTAATAGGGCCTTCATTAGT
>Ga0325405_1005141_pt1 | contig 13289 bp, 14 predicted proteins | sample PopdelMetagenome_21_FD_205663 | JGI IMG/M metagenome (GOLD analysis project Ga0325405, IMG submission 205663) | Populus deltoides microbial communities from Bellville, Georgia, United States - Xylem-Control-R2 | ecosystem: Host-associated > Plants > Phyllosphere > Stem > Wood/Secondary xylem... | reverse complement strand
ATTTTAAATTGAAGTATTTAAATAAAAAAATTTTTATATCCCACATTAAAACAATAATTTTTTTCTTGTAAATATAGAATATATATACTAAAGAATTTTAAATCTTACATTAAAAAAATAAAATATTCTTCTAATATTTATATAGTAAAATTTGAAATGAGGTAATAACCAACTAAAAAATATATATAAAAAAACTTTAATTAAAAAAAAACATATTTAATAAAAAAAAATAGTCTCTATTAGATTTTATCAGGCCTTCCAAGTTCTAAATTAATCCAACAGGTCAACTAATTTTCTACAAGCCACTTACAGGTCCAAGTTTTTAATAAAATAGACTCGATCAAAGTTTCAAGTTATCGAGTCCCGGATTGATCCACCAGCCGGGCTGACTTTGAAACAACAGCTCACCAAAAAAATAAAAAATAAATAGAATTACTTAAATAAAGAAAACCCAAGAAAAGAAAGCAAAAGCCAGTTTCTGAGGTGATGATACCACTTGCGCACAAGTAATGCTGTTTTTTTTTCCCCTTAACTTTCCCTCTCTCCGGTTTCTCGACAGCTTCTGTCGTTCTCTCAACAAGTCAGCTCTTGCAAGTGTTTTGCAACAGTTGATGATCACTATACATTAAAGAAGACTCGGCCTTTGCAAATTCTGTGGTTTTTTCAAGAATTCATTGCGTCCACTCACTTTCATGGGAAATGAAGAAGTCTCACCCACCAAAGAAGGAGAAAATTTCAGTAACACAGATGATCCTCCAATTCCAAAGGCACTACTTTTGTTCCTCTCTTTGCCTTTTGTCTATTTTTCCATGCTATGCTCTTGTTCTTTATGTTTTCCTCCAAAAAACTTCATAGCTTTTTTTCCCCCTTAGTTTTCTTTACTTGTTTTATTAATGGCAACCTTTTCTTTTGGTGGGCTATTATTAAAATCATGAATCATGCATCATCCTCCCTCTCTCCTTGTGGGTTTTAAATTTCTAGACTTCCTATATATATATTTTGGGTGTCTTTTTTTTTTATGCAAGGGCTGCACCTTATATGCCTTATTCACCCATGCTTTTGTTTTGATGATCCTGGCATCATTAAGTACCTATGCTGAAAACTGAAAATCCATACTTATGATGCTTCCAAATTTTCCTATGCTGTGTTTGACCCTTTAGAGGGGCAAGGATCGCCAGACTGTAAGACATTAGGAAGGTCAACAAGCAAACAAGTTTTTTTTTTTTTTTACCAACTTAAGCCTTTCATTGCAAAGCTCATTCGCGGCAATGACAGTAGCGTTTTTCTCAGTATCTTGAAATGGGTCTCAACATAATTATTTTAATTGGATAGACATGTTTTGTATTACTTTTATGTTGTAATTTGGGACATGATTAACGATCATATTGAATTTCAACCTGCTCTTAAAGCTTATCTCAACCCTCTTAATATCTGGGGTTTCTTAGTCACTGATAGCACGTTAATACTGAATTATCTTTGCAATATATCCTGTTTTTTCTTTTCTTTTCAATTCCGTGTTCTGGATCAGGAATATTTCAAGTTTGTCATTAATTTATGATTTTTGAATAGGGAGAGTTTGTGTTGGTGTATTGATGTCGCTGGCTACCTACTTGACTTAAGTGTTGGTTTTGCAAAGGACTATCTATCTGTTATAGAGTGATACTCCAATTTCCTTGTTGATCCTTCTTAGGTTGGGAGTTCCACAGAAATAACTGAGGATAATCCAGAGGGACAGCACCAGAGGCACCGAGAGCTCAGCTTAGAGATACAATCAAACAGTCTAGAGGATGCAAGATTTGATTTTGTGACAATTCAAACGCCCCCAATACCAAGTTCCACCCCCAAAAGAGTAAATTTTTCACCAATGCCGAGCCCTAGTTTTGCCCAAATGAATGAGCCCCCTGATCCCTCGTCATCAAAGATCAAATCAAACATAAGAAGTTTACTTCCAAAGTTAAGTTTTAAATATCGGAATAGTACTTTGGATATTGAGAAGGCTGCCGCCATGCTTGCACTGGGAGGTTCATCAGAAACAACAAAGCAGAAGCCATTCATTTCCAGGACATTGTCTCTCACAAAGCTTTTTACACTCCGGACAACGAGAACATCATCCTTACCCGTTACCCCTATTGCTCACTCAAATCCGGAGTCTATGCATGGAGGAAGTATGATTAATCCACCTAGTTCTGTTGTAAGTATTAACCTCTTCTGAACTTGAAATATCATATTTTGTTCAGGATTTAAGTTAATCATTTTTACCTCTGGTAGCGCTTTATGAGCAACATGTATGGAAATCTTGAAGGAATCGCTTCATCTATTGTTTTCATATCATGATCAATCTATGGATAGTTGCAAAAATCACAACATCGCAACCAGCTACATACCATCAGAATGCATGCAGCATGCATTATCCTTCTGGTGATGAAAATCTTTCGTTTATATTTATTGACTAGTCATTACTTATCCCTACTTGTTGCTACAAGGTTGCCAATTCAATCGCTGACTTTAATGGCCTCAAATCTTCTTGTAAGCTGAAAAATTTTATTCATTCAAAATTGTCACAGGGGAATAGGGATGTGTGTGTTTTTTGAAGGGTTATTTGCCTTCTTCTCTGAGTATTTTGAGCTGAACATCTCTGCTTTTATAGCCATCCTGAATAGTTAGAAAGGTGTGATCACAATACAACCATTCAAATTTCTGCTGGAGTGTTACATGTGGCCAATTCCACTTAGCTCTTTATAGTTTGTTTGTGCCCTGAATGCATTTTACTGGCAGATAGATAAATTCCTGCATACCTACTTTCATCAATCAAATGTAGTTTGGTGGTGATTCATATTGGTTTTTGTAAGTAAATTAGTCTGTTGAATGATATTGCAATGGTTAACTGGTTTGTTAAGCATCTTTCCCACTTGGTGCATCTCCTAAATCTTTCATTTAGCCATTTTCCTTTATCCCACACAATTTGGTGCAAGGCAATTTTTCTTCCTGACTCTTGGAGATTTCCTCACTTTACAGAAAAGGCCCATTCATCGGTCACACTCTGTCCCTGATTTTACAAAAGATGGAAGCATAAGGAAGTTGGATTCTTTAGGTGGCCTGTTTCGTGTGGTTCCAAGTACTCCAAGAGTGGTTGAGGAGGCTGTCTCAATAATGACAACATCTAATGCATCACCCAGGAATGATACTGGTATAGCCATTCTTTTAATTGCTCTAAATTGTTCCCTCTCGCCTCAAAATCAGAAGGCTGTAAAAAGAAAAAGGAGGGGGGTATTCATGGACACGGAGAGCCCATACAATTTGTGGATTTTGTGGCTGAAAAAAGGCATGACTGGTTTTAGTATTTTAATTGGGATATCATTGATTGTTTGGGTATTTGAGCTTTCAATTACAATGCTTTCTCTTGTCACGTAACTTGTGATGACCAACCTTTGCCTTATCTTTAGCCTTGTGGTTCAGATGGCAATGATGATGGTGGAGAAGATATTCCCGAAGAAGAAGCTGTTTGCAGAATCTGCTTGATTGTACTGGGGGAAGGTTCTGACACCCTAAAGATGGAATGCAGCTGTAAAGGTGAACTTGCATTGGCGCACCAAGAATGTGCTGTAAAATGGTTTAGTGTTAAAGGTAATAGAACATGTGAGGTGTGCAAGCAGGAGGTTTTGAATCTACCAGTTACCCTTCTCCGAGTTCAAAATTCTCAGGCCCTTGGTTCTCAAGGTCAAACTCAGCATTCGGAGGTTCCTCAACACAGGCATCTAAAGCTATTCCCTTTCTGTATTTCATTGGAACTAGATGTTCTTGGTTTTCTCATTTTCTTTATGTAAAGTAATCTCCGCCTATCTGTATAAATAACATATATTAACCATAGCTAGGCAATCAAATGTCAGATATCACAAAGCCTCTCCATGAATCAGAGCGAGGGCTGAAAGCATTCTGTTTATTATCCTGGTTAAGCAAATAAACTTGAAATGCACAAGTGTAGGACTGTCTAATTTCTTGTACCAGAATTAGGCAATGCTAGGTTATCAAGAATAAATTTAAAAACTTGATTGTGTCCTTGTTGTTCATATGTGTCTTTTTGCTGATGGTGGTGTCACAATTCGTTCTTGATTGATTTGAAATATTATTCTAGCTTTCAGCTGATGTTTGAATTCCACTCTCATTTAGAAGATGGTTGCAAATTTTCTCAGGGTTTGGCAGGATGTTCCTGTTCTTGTCATTGTCAGCATGCTTGCCTACTTTTGTTTTCTTGAGCAGCTTCTGGTAAGTATAGCAACTCGTTATCCCTGCCCTTCAAGCCTACCACGGCACCTAATTTTGTCACTTTACAGGTTGGGAAAATGGGGTCTGGTGCAATTGCCGTTTCTCTTCCCTTTTCCTGCATATTGGGCCTGCTTGCTTCCATGACTTCAACAACAATGGGTAGGCTGACCTTGTATCTGTATTCTGACAAACTTTTTCTTCTAGCAAATTTTGTGATCTCGTTGTCTCATTAATTGGAATTTGGGTTTAGTGAGGAGAAGGTATGTCTGGGTCTATGCAACTATTCAGTTTGGATTAGTGGTCCTTCCTGCTCACCTCCTCTATTCATTGGTGAGTGTTTCTTTCACACATTGTTTTGTTATTTCTGTTTTCAGTTCAACTTCAAAGTCAAACTCTTTTACTGGGGAAATGGATTTGGTCTTAAGTTTCTAAATAAGCTCTAGTAAGGGACTTGCTGAAGGATCATAGTACTTGCTTGTGGTTAAACAATGACGAGTCAGGCTTTTGAATTGTTCAATCCCTCGTCCTTAAAGATATAATATGGTTTGTATTGATGGTTTGTTTGTTGCTTCCTCAGCTTCATATGCAGGCTGTTCTATGTGTTCTCCTTGCCACATTTACTGGTTTTGGAGCTACGATGTTCGGAAAGTATGTTATAGTTGAGATCATGAGATGGAGGAGAAGATGGATTGATCAGCCAAATGAACAGCGTGGTTCTCAGGATTTGGCACAACCACATCAACAGCCTACAGTGGTTGATGAAACTGTGACAAATCCGAACCATCTACCCAGCTGAAAATGGAGGTCCAGAAATAATGCATATCATCTAAGCTGTTGTACATTTTGATTCATCAGTTACAGTCAATGGCACAAAAATGGAGGGTTCCGGCTGTATTTTAGTATATACAAGGTCTGTCAGCTTTTTTATTTTATTTTATTTTATTTTTGGGTGTAAGAAATGGTTGTACAAGGAGGCTTACAACACACCTGGCATGGAACACCGCGTCTTTCATATCCACACAACCTGGAGCGATCCCCACTGACCTATGTCAGGGCCAGAAGTAGGAATAGGATTCGTCTCGTAGTTGTTACGATGTTGTAAGGTGTGAAATACTGACCTATGTCAGGGCCAGAAGTAGGAATAGGATTCGTCTCGTAGTTGTTACGATGTTGTAAGGTGTGAAATACTTCTTGTAAGGAATACAGTTCTTTCTTGGCTCTAGTGCAGCTATTTTCTGGCGTCTTTGATTTTGTAGGCTCTGGTTCTCTCTATTTTTACTTGTGAAAATGCTTGACTTCATTGGTTTAGACTTCATGGCGCCAAAGTAGGAACTCCACAGTAAACGAACGAAGGTAAGATAAAAAGGAACAGATCAAATCGCACCTTAATTTAAGAAAACTTGCGTCATTCTCGTACATCAAGCATTAAAATCATCCAAATGTCCTGGGCAAAGAAATTGTGTAACGCAGCAGGTTCTGAAAACAATCAGCTGTAGCAAAACAGTATTCTGTTACTATTTTTTTTTTCTTGGAACAGGTGAAACTTTGGCGAAGAGTAAGTACTGTTATAAAAAATATATTAAAATAATATATATTATTAAAATTTATTTTTAATATCAATATTTTAAACTATCTTTCCATACTAGGTTCCCCATAAAAAAATTCGATTTGAGAGTCCACCAGATGGATTGGTAACAAAACAGACAAGGGCAAAATGAGAGAAACAATCACAACAAAAAATCTCTAGCTAACATGGTATGGCTCTAGGTCAGCTTGTTAGCCTGAATAAACCATATCGATATAAATACAGCACTAGTCTCCCATAATTCCATGTTCCTCAACATAACTTTTGTGTCAAAACTCAGAGGTAATACGAACCAAAAGAATAATTTTTCTTCCAAATCAAAGGTACATCCATGAGAAATAAATATCATCTAGCCATAACATGAAGCTTATGACATGTTACTGTGAGAGAGCTTCAGGATACCTGACAATTTTTAAGGCAATTGTGAAATTTCATTACCAGCAGAATCAAATGAACTTCTATCACCTCAGAAATGCAAATCTCGAAGGAGTAACTTCCAATTATTTCTGTCAGCAATTAAACATTATATAAGTTATATCCTAGCAACAGCCGTTTTGTACTTACATAGGGGGTTTTCTCCCTCCCGAGCTCTTAGAGCCATAAATGGCATTTTATCTCTCCATACAAGTTGACGGATTCCCCTGCAATCAGATCACATTCATCCAGCTCTACCTCTGAGAAAATCAACCGTAGAATAGGGATCAACAGCCACACCAGCAAATTCAAATCAAATTCACGAAAATGAGATCCATTTTGCCTAGGAAACTGATGACAATTTGGTCATTGCTTATATGCAGAACTGCCAGTCTTGCTTGACAATAATGGCTTCTCCTTCAAACTGGTACTTAAGATGGTTTCAGAGTTGCCTGACTGGCTTTCTGAGGTTCCAGGTCTCATCCAGATTTTTATATGGCCCTCTCTACATACAGTAAGAACAGATTCCTGTCTAAATACTAAACCAGAAAGAGGCTCTGTGTGAACACGGTGAGCTAATACAGGAGAAAGCTTTGGAACATCACGCATGCTTGGAGCAGGTTGCAGAGTACCAACTGGGATAACACTGTCCCAGTGTGAAGACTGACTTCCAGTACTGAAAGTAGGAGATCCACCAGGAGGGCACCTGCGTAATGGCACTACAATCTCATCCATTTCCAGGTCCCATAGAAGCAACTGTGTGTCCTGTTGACAAAACAGACAAATTGCAACATGGTTAGTTATGAAGCCTTTTTTTAAAGCGCGCACGTACTACAAGGAATCAAAAAATTGGGGAAAACTGGGAAGATAATGTTATAAGAGACCATACAGACACCTCAATCCCATCACATCACTCAGTTTTAACTCATACAACATGTTCTTTACTGCTGCAGGCCTTGGTTCACTGTGTTCAAATTACTTCAGCCAACTTTTATTGCCAAGTGTTTGGAAAATAAACATACAGACAGGTCCAATTCATTGCATATATACAAAAACCCAAAACTCTTATTGCTGATCAATCTTATCAGTTTTAAGCTGAGCTAGCAACTAATATTACACTTCAATTATTCTTTTGACATATAAAACGATGATCACAATAACTCAACTTTTTAATCTGACCAGTCTTCAAACAACTCCCCACATTAACTAGTTTCTATGCACGTGCCTTGCACATGTAACACAAAAATAATACAATTAAATTCATGCATGTTAATATGTATTTGCAAACTAAAAATAAAAATAACCATATAAAAGTCATCAAAAATTAAAATACATAGCTCTGTTTTTTTTTTTAGAAAAAAGAAACACTCAATATGAAAAATAATATCTAGTTGAAAATTTAAGGCTCCGTTGGTTTCATGAAAAATAACTTCTGTGGGAAGTATTTTCCTAAGAAAAAATAGTTGTTAAGGAAAAGGTAAGAATTAATTAGTGGGAGCCTGGGATTTAATGAAATGTAGTCTAGTAACATATTTTCATCTTGAGAACTGTAAGTTGTTTTCCCATGTGTTATGCTTTTTTTAAAAACCATAAAATATTTTTCATTGACCAAGTCTTCCTAACTTGCTAGTTAAAGTATCTCTTTCTGTAGAATAAAAAACTGAAAAAACCCTTCAACCATTATTTTGAATATCCAAAATCTTGCAGGAAAAAGAAAAGGCCACATAGTACTTACATTGAATAAAAGGATATTGAAAGGATATCATCTTCAAGATAGTTTTCTTTCTTAAACCCTATAAAAAATTTACATCACATTTGAAACCGCCAGACTTGGCATCCCCTTGTTGTTTTGGCAACTATGTGTACCACCACCCATAATCACCACTACTAAATATTAGCCTCTCGTACATAAAAAAGGAAAAAAAATTGAGCTTCTTCTGAGACTCAACACCAATTCGATTGCTGTCTCCACTATGAGTAAAATGTCATATTGAGATGAGATTAGCATGCATGATGGCACAAAGTTTACATAGGACTTACTAGAATTTGTGATGAGATAGAATACCTAAAGGTGGTGAATAAAAAACAATAAAGGCCACATTAGTTATAATAATAAAATAAGGTATGTTCATCGAATTAAATGCTTTAACATAGCTTGTGCTTTTATTTATAGCAATCAATATGTTTTTTCCATAAAAATGAATACTCTCATAGTTCTACAGTTATGCTAGAGCGAAAACACTAAATATTAAGTATATTGCTTATTTAGAATGATTGCATTTCAAAAGCACCCTCCCAGGGTTCTAAAAACTCAGGCACCTTTGCTTCACTATTAACTTCAACCAAAGTGACACATCATGCGCAGCACCCATACTTTCATTTTTTTGGATATCACATCCAAATCATATGGCCTTTATCTGCCCTGGAACTTAAAATTGCTTTCAGCTAGCTGTAGAGCAGGTCAACCATGAATTGCAATAAAAATGTTTAGCATACCTGACCAACAGAACCAAACCGGTACACAACATTCTCCCCTGTGCCATCTGAATTTGGTGATGACCAATATGAATCAAAAGCCACTCCACTCACCTGCCAGCTCCATCAGATAAGAACTGTATAAGATGACCAGAATCATGTAATAGACTATCAACTACCATTATTTGAGAATATTACCCATGAACTGTGTCCTTCACCCCAAGCAACAACTTTCCGATCTTCCATGCTCCAGACTTGAACTAAATCATCTTCTCCTCCAGTCAAAATATACTTCACATCCATGCTGAGAGGGTGACACTCTTCATATCAGTTTTCTTGTAAAGCAATATCAATAATTGAAAGCAAAAGACCAACAGAAAAGAAAGACTTAAAGTTTAAATACAAAAGGTCTTGGGGTATATCAGTCAAGAGCCATGGCTTCTTTCCCATGTTTACAACCACAGCAAAATGTTGGAAGAAAATTTTCAAAAAATAGCAATGAGTTATGACTTGAAAACTGGTAAAGCTAGTCACCTCCAAGCACAACAAAGAAGAGCACCATAATAACTTTTCCCACCACATATAAGTTGTTCTTTTAAATAGTCAAAAACTCGCAAGTAACCTGCATCAGCAAAAGACTAAGATCAATTACATTAACTACCCAACACAGAATAAAACAACAAGAAAACATTAGATGCAACAATAAGTACAGTGTTATACCATCTCTTCCAACAGTTGCTAAATAGGTCCCATCGGTTGAGAAAGCAATGCCATTGATTGAACCTTGGCTAATATGCCATCTGGCAATTGGGTTACTCTGCATGCAGTTTGTAGGAGTCAAGGAAAGAACTGCATATTTTGTTGCATAAGTATAGAAATCAAGAAATAATGAGTCAAGGAAAGAACTACATATTTTGTGGAATAAGAAGGAGAAAAATAATCTATCACTCGAGATGCACATGCTTCTAGTGAAAGATGTTCTTATAATGCCAAAGGGAAATGAGCTAATGACATGCAAATCTAACAGAAGCATCTAAACACATATGTATAACCTCCCAGTAAAATCATCAAGATAACAAAAATAGGCATGGGAATTGGAAAACTACAAATGAGGTTGAGCTACAGAGCATGCTTCACTGGTTTCTCCACTGGCACAATTTGACGAAAGGTTTTATGATGCTGAGAGAGTAACTAGTGGCATCCTATTAGTTACTCCACTGGACCCACTTTGAAAAAAAGAGACATACACGTGTAGGAGAGAGAAAATCAAATATAGGACCCACCAAGATAACACAAGTAGGCATGGGGAATTGGAAAACTACAAATGAGGTTTGAGCGATAGACCCTGCTTCACTGGTCTCTCCACTAGCACAATCTAATGGAAAATTTTATGGTGCTCAGGAGTTACTAGTGACATCCTATTAATTACTCCTGACCCACTTTGAAAAAAAGAGGGAGACACATGTAGGAGAGAGAAAATCAAATCCAACACTCACAAAGATAACACTAGGCATGGGGAATTGGAAAACTACAAATGAGGTTGAGCGACAGAGCCTACTTCACTACTCTCTCTATTAGCACAATTTAACGGAAAATGTTATTGTACTTAGAGAGTAACTAGCGATATCCTATTAGTTCTCCACTAAGAACACTTTGAAAAAAGAGACAAACACATGTAGGAGAGAAAATCGAATCATTGACCCATAAAAAATGATAAGCATATCTCTACCTAAACTTTCTCTCTCTTCTTTGTATCTATTTCCACCAAGTTACATAATAAATTCTCAAACAAACATGAAAGCGAATAATTATTGACTAAAAGAATGACCCTAAACAAACAAAACATAATATTTCAGAAAGATTTCAAATCACAATCACAGTGTCATTTGCAACACCATGACTAATTGTTGCTCTGAAAATGTGCACATCTCTAAACTTCTACGCATATACATCGAACTTAACTTGGCAACAAAAACAAAATGGTTTCATATATCATGGACATTTGAACAATACTTTGCCATGATAAATATTGAAGAGGAAGAGCTACCAGATGAAGGGTGAAGTAACTGATTTATGGTGTCAATTACCAAACACGTAAATAACAACAAAGGATAATTGCTTCTGGATTTTAAAAATAATTCCCAAGTAGAGATTGCTTGAACCATTAGAAACCAAGATTATGAAGCAATGATCAAAGTAAGACTACAACATGGTACTTCAGTAGCAACAAGACAAACTCTTCTACCTTACTGTACCGGGCATGCGAAACAGAGAATTGAGTTTGATCTTTGATAACAGGGAATGAAGAATCACCAGCACCATCCTTGCTCTAGAGGAAAAGAAGAGTAATTAAATAGATAAGATCTCTTGATACAACTTGACCTCTGAAATTTTATGGAAGATGATAAAATGTAATTTTTTTCAAGTTGGGAGGCTTACCTTTTCATAGACGTACAAATTACCATCAGCATGAGCAACAACAAAAGCACCATCTCCTCCAGGCACCCATGCAATACTCATACAACGGCTGTTGAAAATGAGCAGAATTAATTAAATTGGTTTTGCACATAACACTCAATGGTCATAAGGGTAATATATATACTTGATGAATATGATTTGTTAACAAAATGGTCTTTTTGCACAACACCTCTGCCCAGGGGATTTTTTTCTCCTAAAAACAAAATGGAAAGCCAAGATTTCAGAGTTTCTAGAAAATATCAAGCTAGAAAAGTAAAACATTTGAGTATATATTCTTTGGATTGGTCGAAAGCTTTTCATTTGTAGCCTATAGAAAGTTCAGGACTGTTGGGAAAAAAGTTGCATACCCACGCAATATGAGCAATTGGACATTTTAAGGTCTGTTCTGTAATTGATTTCACAGGGTATAACATTGGCAGCACCCAGTGACACAGACAACAAATAGATCACTTTTTTATGTGCTTTAATTTGATTCTATGATGCAAGTTTTTTTTTTCTTGATAATTTTTAGATTTGTTGGGAATTTACAACTTTAGGTTTCTATTTTAGGTTACAATATTTAATGATGAAAATTAAAAAACTGTCTCTTAAGCTCAAACTTGCAACATCTAACATCACTGAGGATTCCCACATTTCTCAGCAACCTTCTCTGTGACTTGCATTATGACCAAGCCACGCTAATTTTCACAACTCAGTGAAGTTATGCATGCATATGTGCTGTTTTGACAACAAAATCATCACTTAAATAAGATAAAGCTTGGAAATATAAGCATGCATGATAAAGAAATATAGTCAAAATATGAAAGTCAGGAGCACTATAGTTATTTTGCCTGTTATTAACTGAACCATCTTTGTTATAATGCTGGGCCCCAACTAGCTTCTTTCCAACATCCTGTAATTGCTGTCTCAGTGACACAGAGTAGACTGCAATAGCACAAATATTGCCAATAATATCAGAAAGTTTTAAGTTTTCAATAAAGAAAAAAATGTAATCCAAACTCAAGTTGAGATTTTACCATCACCAGAACTTAAGCCAACAAGAAAATCATGTCCATCCTTAGCATCTTGGTCAAAGGCATGGCACACAGGGTTTGAATTACTAAAATGGATGGATTTTATTGGGTCCTATATTCAAACCAAGAAACTCTTCAATACCCACCTCATGTTTCCACTACGAAAAATATCAACAAAAGATATCGAGTTACCTTATCTGGAGAATTTAAATCACTTATGAAGATGGCATCCCCTACATTGAAGATCAAGTAAGTCCCTTTTCCATCAAAATTTGTATTAATCATTGAATTACTTGAGCTCGAAGCCCCCAATGATCCAATCCTACTACTACTACTACTAATACTTTTACTCCCACCATTCCCTCCAACAAAGCTAAGTGCACGGCTTCCATTGCTACCACCCAACAACCTAGCAGCAGCTGATCGTACACCACTGCTCGCACTGAAACTTGAAGGTGGGGCTGTCGGGGTTGATGGGGCAGGCTTGTCCTTGAGATTAGCTAGGGTTACCTGATAATCAAATTTAACCAAATTTCTAATCAAAAACTCAAATTGAGACATTGATAAATATACAGTTATGCATTATCACATTAACTAAATGACAATATCAAAATTTAGCAGATAACCAAGTAAATGTTGATTCTAATAAATGGGCATTGTCCAAGTACATGATAATTGACCAAACCCAATCAGATGCTGATTTCAAAAATAGGGTGTTCCTAAAAAACCCCTAGAAAATTAATGAATTGCCAATGCTAAATCAAAATAGTAAAAACCACAACAAATATAAGGATAATGACAAAAAATTACTAAAACTAAAGAGTCACCAATCACAAATCACCAACCACAACTAACACGAAAAGTTATAAAAAATATAAAGCTTTTACAGGCTGTTGGAAACTTAAGATTTGAGTAGGAATGCAATCATTTCAACACCATTTACCCAATTCTAGAGTTTGGTGAGCTTTAAGTAGTATAAATGAGTTCTACAACGAATTAAAATTAGAGATATTTATAGATTTGCAAATCACAAGGAGTGTGATTTGCTTCAAAATTGACCC
>Ga0325405_1005134_pt1 | contig 13295 bp, 5 predicted proteins | sample PopdelMetagenome_21_FD_205663 | JGI IMG/M metagenome (GOLD analysis project Ga0325405, IMG submission 205663) | Populus deltoides microbial communities from Bellville, Georgia, United States - Xylem-Control-R2 | ecosystem: Host-associated > Plants > Phyllosphere > Stem > Wood/Secondary xylem... | reverse complement strand
GAGATTTAGCTTCGTGACCAATAGGTCCTATACAGTAAAAGGCTTTGTTTTTAATAAAGAAAACCGTGCGAAATATGAAGCTCCACCAAAGAAGAAATTTAAACCGGGAGACTAAAATGTCAAATAGTATCTAGGATCATATGATTAGTGTGATCTGTTTTCCAAAAAAAACCGTCTCTTAATTAACTATTCACGCAAAGAAGTTATTTACTTTCTGATTTGTTTTTTTTTTTTTTTTTTTTTGTCAAGGCAAAGGTTAATGGTCATCGGAGCTATAGAGCTAGTTTATTTTTATATTTTAAAAATATTTTTTATTTATTCAAATTATTTTTTTATGTTTTTAAATTGTTTTTGTGTACTGGTATCAAAATTAATTTTTTTAATATATATATTAATATATTTCTGAACGAAAAGTATTTTGAAAAGTAATCACTACCAAACTCTCAAACGTCTCTAAATATTGGTAAAAACACCTAAAGGGCGTGAAAATGCATTGATTTACTTGGATTTGAATAATAAAATTATTTTTTTCCTTTTATTTAAAAAATTGTCACTAAGGTTTAACTAGTTTTTTTTTTACATGACTCATTTGTTATTATAGGAATGATCGGGGGCATCTTGATTATTTTACATTCTTTTATACGGTGTAATTACCTAGTTGCCTTGGAAAAAAAAACGATTAGCTCAGGTCTAAGAGTCTTTTTGAATTTCTACTATTATTAGCATGGTAAATTGATTTTATTGTCCTTGGATTAAAAAAATTCAAGACTTGCCTCCAGGGGCTAATTCTTCCTTTCACTCTAGTTTTATCTTTTTTTATTATTATCAGGCGCAATATAGTATTTTAGTGTGGGTGTGGAAGTTGTTGATGCTTATGCGTCATCATGTAAGAGGTGCATGTGCACTTTGAGTGACATATGAGACGCATTTCAACCGCCAATAATGCCTTTTTGCCATGTCTTTAGAAGTGTTGCCAAGTTCTCTTCCTCTTGGCATGGCACGTTTCGGCAGTGGCAAAACGGTTTGTTGCCAACGAGATTCTTTTATATATTTTTTCTCTCTCATCCCTTAAAAAAATCAAGGTGGCCCTCCTTTCTACTAGTGTTTTAACTATAATCCTTATTATTTTGATTTTTAATTTTTGTTCTAGGCTATTTTATAAAAAAAAATATTTGTTTTCAATTCTATCATTCATTCTCAATTAGTTATATATATATATTTTTTCAATTTGATCCTTATTCTTTTGATTTATGATTTTTTTATTGACTATTCTGTAAAAGTTTTGTTAGCTTTCAATTTCATTATTCGATCTAAATTTATGGTATATTATTTTTTCAATCTTGCCCTTGTTCTTTTTATTATTTATTCTTTTGTTAAAGTTATTTTTCTTTTCAATTTCACCATTCTATTGAAATTTTGTAATTTCTCTCTAATTTTTTTTTATTTTGATTTTTATTCTCGTTATTTTAATTGTTATTTTTTTGTTTTTAATCCTTTTATATAATTTTTTTTTCCGATTTCATCATTTAATGTTTGGTTTGGTGGGAGTTGGGCTTCACGGTTTTTCATGTGCGTTGTTTTCGATCTAATAATTTGAGTCACAAGTTTAAAAAGTTAATGCATGTTGACATTTATTTTTATTTGCTTTATATAGAATCTTTCACTATTTAAAAGTGATTCAGGTTATTTAGGGTATTTTTATTTGTCATTCGTTCTTTTTTTATTTAACTCATTTTTTATAAAAATAATATTTTTTGTTTGAATTAAATTAATTGTTGCATCACATGCTAACTTCTTGATATTTTTGTTTACTAGAATTGAGCTCTTTATTTTCTTTTGATTTGGGTTTCGTGGGGTTATCATGATATCATTTTCTATATTGTAGATTTCGTGGATTAATCATGAGTGGTCTAAATCGGTCTAGTGTGTCACTGTCTCAATATTTTTTTAAAAAAATATGTTGTTCAATATGCCACCGTCGCAATATTTTCAAATTTTTTCTTCTAATATGCATTGATTTTTTTTAAGGTTAAAAAGAAATTATTGACAAAAAAATCCAGTTATTATTGTACTTCATTTACTGTTGAAATATAATAAAAATAAAAATAAAAATAAAAATCAAATGTTTGAATGAAAATAAATGTTATCATTTAAACATCAAACTGGTGTTGTTTTATAAGGTAACGAGATGACTTGCCCGCGTGCTGCCGCGGGCTTATAAAACAAATGCACTTGATAGTGTTATAATTGTGAACCAGCGCTAGATAAGTAATAGAAATTAAAGGTATGATGGAGCAAATATTTCATGACGAAAAAAAAAGTTATGTTGGTGATCAAAAACTTAGAGATTGAACAAAATGATTTGTAGCAATCTACAATGTTTTGTGAGGAAAGATACAGTACTTTCGCCACATGATTTGGCTTTTTAGTTAATAAAAAGCAAAAAAAAAAATACAAAGCTAAATTCTCTACCAACTTAATATTAAAAAAAAAACCAACAAAGATAATTTTGGAAGGAAAAAAACCCATGAGAAAAGATGTTGCAGTAATTGACAATGTTTTGTGAGGAAAATTATAGCGTTTTTCCCAATAAAATAAACTAAAAAACTATTTAGAGAAATATTATAGCAATCCACAGTGTTTTGTGAGAAAAACTACAACGCTTTCTTCATATGATTTAGCTTTATTGTAATTATAATTCTTAACCAACTCAATATTAAAAAAAAAATCGACAAAGATAATTTTGGAAAAAATCATAAAAAAATCACATGGAAAAACACTACAACAATTCACAGTGTTTTAAAGAAAAAAAACAACAAAGCTAAATTCTTAATCGGCTCAATATTAAAAAAAATCAACATAGATAATTTTAGAAAAAAAAAACAAACACCGAAAAAAGGAGAAAAAATCATGTTGGAAACACTGTAGCAATTCACAGTGTTTTGTGATGAAAGCTACAGTGCTTCCTCACATGATTTAGTCTTATTTGTAATGACTTATAATTGTAATTCACAAACAACTCAATATCAAAAAAATAAAATTGAAAAAGATAATTTGAAAAAAATTATAACAAAAAAAACTATGCGGAGAAACACTATAGCAATCCACAATGTTTTATAAGCAAAGCTACAATACTTTCCCCACATGATTAAGCTTTATTACAAAGTTAAATTTTAACCAACTCAATATATAAAAAAAATAAAATGGACAAAAATGATTTTGGAAAAAAATATTATAAAAAAAGAAAACACAAAAGAAACTGGAAAAAAAACTATGTGAGGAAAAACTGTATCAATCCATAGTGTTTTTTGAGGAAAAACTTGTATTTACTTGTAATTACAATTCTTAACCTGCTTAATATTTAAAAAATAAAATTGACAAAGATAATTTTAGGGAAAAACATAACGAAAACAGAAAAAAACCATGTGGGAAAAAACATTGTAGCAACCAACAGTAATTTTCGAGGAAAGTTAAAGTGTTTTCCTCACATATTGTAACTGTAATTTTTAACCAGCTCAATATTAAAAAATAAAATAAAAAAAGATAATTTCGGAGAAAATCATAAAAAAAAAACCATGCAGAGAAACACTGTAGCAATAAACAATGTTTTAAAGAAAAAAATTACAAAACTAAATTCTCAATCAGCTTCATATTAAAAAAAATAAAAAAATATAATTTTAAAAAATAAAGAAATAAAATAGAAAAACTATGTGGAAAAACATCGCAGCAATCCATAGTATTTTCAAGCAAAAAATTACAAAGCAAAAATTTTAACCAAGTCAATATTTAAAAAGTAAAATCAACAAAAATAATTTTGGAAAAAACAAATGAAAAAATAAATGAAAAAAAAGAAAAATTAGGAAAGTTGAAAAAAAAAGTAATTTAAAAAAAAAAGTTGAAAAAAAACAAAAAAAAGTGGGGAAGAATCACTGTGGATTACTGTTGTAATCCACAGTGAAATATGTGTGGGGGAACAGTTAAAAAAATCAAAAAATATAATTTTAAAAAATAAAGAAATAAAATAGAAAAACTATATGGAAAAACATTGCAGCAATCCACAGTATTTTCAAGAAAAAATTACAAAGCAAAAATTTTAACCAGGTCAATATTTAAAAAGTAAAATCAACAAAAATAATTTTGGAAAAAACAAAAGAAAAAATAAATGAAAAAAAAGAAAAATTAGGAAAGTTGAAAAAAAATTAAAAAAAAATTTGAAAAAAAAACAAAAAAAAAGAGAAAAATAAACAAAAAAAATAAAAAAAGAATCACTGTAGATTACTGTTGTAATCCACAGTGAAATGTGTATAGAGAAACAATAATTCCCCATACGATTTAGTATATTAGTTAATATTTAAAGGGTTAATAATGATTCTATAACTAAAAAGAACTTTAAAAATACTTAAAACACAAAAATACAGCAGTGCACGCGTAAGGTTTAATCAAATCATTAGTGTTTCCATCTACTCGAAAAAAATGTAATGTTTTAATTCTTTATTCCTGTCTTGTATTATCAGGGAAAATAACAATAATGAAATATAGTAATCTTCCAAAAGCTTGAAGATATTAAAAAACCCTCTTTTGCAATTTCAAGGAATATATTTCAAGGAATAAAATAACAGAATATATTCCTCGAAGAGAGGAGATACATTGCCAGCATAATGTGAGTTTGATTTAAGGAATAAATTCGATAATTAAGAATGCGTACTTCCTCTTTTAACTTTTCTTCAATTTCAAGCCTTGGAATCAGTGTTTAAGATGATTTATTTCTTAAACATAGAGACTTAATATTGGTAGATTCTAATGATCGTAAAAAATATATTATTTCCATCATCCATATAAATAGCAAACTATTTTAAAAAATCAATTGAAAAAAAAAACCTAAAAAAAATCAATTTAAAAAAAGACACTAAAAAATAAAATCAAAGTTTAACCACGCCAATATTCGAAACTCGTGACTCTAATCATTAAATTGAGTTACCTAATAGAAGACAAACTTGAAAAAATACAAAGTAAAATTATCAAAAATCTAAAATTAAAAAAAAAACAAATAGCAATCGAAGAAATGAGAATAAAATATGATATAAAAATTAAATAAAATAAAGCAATGGGTAACATAATTGAAAAATAAAATAATAAAAAATAAAATATTACAATTAAAAAAATAATGATTAAATTTAGTATAAAAATAAAATATTGAGGAATGAAATTAAAAAAATAAAATAAATCAAGAAAAAAATAAAAGCAAAAAAAATAACAATTAAAATAACATAAATGAAATATGATACATGAATTGAAGGGAGAAAAAAAATTAATTTTATAAATTAATCTAAATAAAATAAATAATAATCAAAATAATATAGATGAAATTTGAATGAAAAAAAATTGAAGCATTGTTTTTAGAAACTAGAGGCTCAGGGGAAAAATACGAGGTGGAAAGAAAAAAAAAAAATAAATAAATAACACCAGCACCAAACTAGAGATTCATTAGGTATTTGTGTTGCCCATAAATAGAGATGCTATTAGAGAGATTCAAACGTCGCCCAAAAAACCATTGTTATGCTAGTTAAAGATGCCTTGTACACAACCCTAATAGCATGATGATCTCCCATGCACTAACGCTTATATTTTATGGATCAATTATTTTTTATTTTTAAATAATATTTTATATTTATTAAAATATTAAATTATATCAACTTAATTATAATAAAAAAACAGGTGGAAAATACTAAAAGCCCTTAAAGACAAGCTTAATAATTTTTATTTTTAAGAGTAATACAATAATTTTATCATGTTTATGAAAAGATAAAGACGATGAAGCCCATTGACAAAAGTTTAATATTTATTTTATAAGAATAATTATGTAATTTTAACATGTAAATAACCTGAAAAGATTATTATTTTGGGATAAAAAAGACAAGAAAATGAAAAAAAATATATATTTGGTTAAGGAGACAAAGATATAAAAATGATTTTGTCTCTAATACAATTTTAAAGTGAATTTTTGTATTTTTAAAACATGAGGTACGGAGGGTATATATCTCAAAAGACAATATTTTTTATTTTTTATTTTTAAAATATCATCATAAAAAAATCTTAATTCTATAATTGTTAAACTATGACATGTAATAATAAAAATAGTTATTATAGTAGTTTCAAAACCCAAATTGGAGGTTGATCCAAAGTAAAGCTCGGGTCACGGGTTGGGTAAACTCAAGTTGATCCAAGTCAACGTAAAAATAAAAGTGATTATTATCATAATTTAAAAACTCGACTAGTGGGTTAATCCGAGACAAGGTCGGGTCATATGTGGAGTTGATTGTTGACCCATTCAACATAATGATAAAAATAATTATTATTATAATTTTAAAATTGGTTTAAGGGTTAACCCAAGACAAGCTCATGGTCATGCATTCGGAGAGTCGACATAAGAATAAAAATGTTTATTATCATATTTTTAAAACCAGATTCAGGGGTCAACCAAAGGCAAGACTCGGGTCATAGATTAGGAGGGTCAATCTAGGTTGACTCGGGTCAATATATGGATAAAAGTTTTTATTATCATAGTTTTAAAACTCGACTTGGGGTTGACTAGGACAAGACTTAGGTTACGGGTTGAGTAAGTCAAACCGGATTAACCTAAGTCAACGTATGTATAAAATGATTATTAAAATAGTTTTAAAGCCCGATTTTAGAGCCGGCTTGAGATAAGGGTCAGGTCAGGGATCAAGAGGGTCAACCTGATTGACCTAATCTATTTACTTTTGTTTTTTAATAAATCAACCTTTTTTGACCATTTTTTTCAAAAAAAATCAACGAATTTTTAACCCATGATTTATCCCATGTCGAATTGGGTTTTTGATAAATTCAGGTTGAGTCAGTTATTTTTTTAGTTTTTTCTTAAACTCAAACTAGCATAGACCTTGAATCGACCTAATTTCCAGTCATCCCGTCAGGCCAATCATGGTTTTATAACTATAATTATTATAATATTATTAATTTCAACACTTGATAGGAACTAAAGTTAAAAAACAATATATAATTATTTTTCTAGATGTGTAAGTTTGACATTAATATATATTAATAATAAAATAATTATTTTTATAATTTATTTTATTTTATTCAATATAATCAAACATAATACATAGATAATTACCTTATTTTAGTGAGCTGTATCAAGCAGAATTATATTACTATCTTATTTTTTTTTTATCTTCTCTTCAATGTTTTCACTATTTTTATTTTTTTTATTTTGAAATAATAATTAAATATTATTATTATAATGACTAATAAATCAGGTGTAAACGAGGATATTACCCGAATAAAGAAAAGTAAAATAATTATTTTTTTCACTTAAATTGTGAAATGCCAAGGATTTCTTCTTTTAAATTTAATTTAATTTAACAGTAGAAAAATTTCCCCTCTCGCATGACACCCACTTCTTGTCTTGCTTTCTAGTTTCTACAGGAGGGCAGAATAAAGCAGCCTCTTGTTTCAGCCTCTCCAAAGTCGAAAAAAACCTAAAGACCCAATTGCCACGCCATGTCTCAGGTTCTTCTTTTCTTTTTTCTTTTTTCTTTCTTTCGATTGATTACGCATCAATTGAAAGTTTACTAGTTTTTTTTTTCTCTAATTTTTGTTTCTGCGCTGAACTCCAATGGATCTAATTTTTTTGTTATTGTTTTCGTAAATTGCAATTTTTCCAAAGATTACTTAATTTTGAGAAATTGGATTTACAGTTTTAGATATATCGAGTTGGATTCCATTTAAATTGCGAATTGCCGTATAGAATTTTGTAATTTTTTTCAATCTGATATGTTTCGTGGTTTTTTACTGTTAATTTTTTTATTCTTCAGGTGGATAACAGAAATTCATCAGCAGCGAAGCGCGCAAGAACTGATGGTACGGAATTCTTATTAATCACTATTTTTTCTTTCAAAAAAGTGTTTCTTTTAACTTTTTTAAGATTTGCGACTTTATGCATATTAATTGAAAACACGTGCGACAGGGCATATCCATCGAGTAGAATGATTGCATTTTCATGCCTATTTCGGACAACTGGTTTTGCTTTTGGTTATGAAGTTGGAATTGAGTTGTGTTGTTGCTGTGTAGGTAGTCGCAGGGAGGATGATTGGACTTGTCCAAGCTGTGGCAATGTCAATTTTTCATTTAGGACTACTTGTAACATGCGTAATTGTACCCAACCTAGGCCAGCTGATCATATTTCGGTGAGTCATAATTGCAGTGACCTGTTTTACTTGTTATAGAGTGTTGCTGGTGTGTTGATGGGTATTTACTTGTTATGAAATTGGGTTTAGGTGGAATTACTGGTAATTTCAGGAACTGAACATGATAGACTTACACAAGGCTGTCTGTAGCCAGCAGTTAGTGTCAAAACTAATAGCCACCTGAGCTAAAAGATAGGGTGGCTTAGGATTAATCTATGCTTGTTCAGTCTCATCGTGACACACTGTTTTGTTATGGTGTTTGACTTTTCCTGTTGTTTGTGTTGGATTCTAATCCATATATTTGCTCTTTTTTTCCTTGATGCCAGAAATCTGCTGCCAAGCCCCTGCAAGCACCACAGGGTTATTCATCAGCTCCTTATTTAGGTTCTGGTGCACCTTCTTCAATGTATATGGGTGTGCCACCATATGGTTCTTCTCTCTTCAACGGGTCATCTATTCCTCCATACGACGTTCCATTCACTGGGGGCTCGGCTTATCATTACAATTATGGCAGCCGCCTTTCTGGTGGCAGTCCATATAGACCGTTGCATATTTCAGGACCACCTCCTTATTCTGGTGGATCTATGATGGGAAATGGTATGTTATTGTGTTTTTCTTTTTAAAAATAAAACTGTCATCAGGCTCTAGGTTTGTGTTTTTGTTTCTTCAGTTTTCCCTATTTAATAAATAGACTTTTTTTTACTATTTGTTATCAATGGTTCTTTCACGATCCCTTGTTTGTTTTCCTGGTTTTTATGTATCATAGTGTACATGATCTGTCCTTATATTTGATAAATTGAACTTCTGGTGTCTTTTCTTTCTAAGCACTGTTTGTTTCTAATCAGTGGTCTATTTAGATGCACTTTATTGCAGGTTATTTATGTATGTACTTCGAATAATTTCGGTTGCATTTATGAAGTAATGTTTTTTATTTTCTGCAGGTGGGATGTATGCAATGCCCCCCCTAATGGACCGGTATGGATTAGGTATGCCAATGGGCCCTGCAGCTATGGTACGTTAGTAATTATTCTTACTAATTTGCTAAGTTGTGGAATTTAGGAAACATGACTAGGGGTTTAAAACAGTGATTTTCACATTATGCTTAATTGGTTCCTGGGATGCCTTGTTTCATGTCAAAATTTGTGTGCATAAATGCAAAAAATACTCCTGTGTATATGCTATTCTTTGTATTTTTAGGGGCTTATATAGTTTGTTTTTATGTATTCATATAACTTGATAGTTCATGTTTAAGCATATTACATTCACTTTATTTATATGCCAATTGGTGAGCATTTTGTGTCTATGTATGTAGATAACAATGCTAATAAATACAAATGTAATTCATAGTTCGTTATGTTTTTAAGAGAGAATGCAATTTGTGTATTTTTAGATTCTAGCAATCTTCTTTTATGGATATGTGCTTGATTCATAAATGCATGCTATTTCTTCCAGGGGCCAAGGCCGGGTTTTTTCCCAGATGATATATCTCAGAAGAAGGGTTCAGGTTTGTCATCAATACGATGTGTATGAGCAACAACGTGAAACTTCTTTGTTCTCCAACCTTGATCTTTTCTTCTTATAATGCCACTGTAGATGCATCACGTGATAATGACTGGACATGCCCGAAATGTGGGAACATCAACTTTTCTTTTAGAACTGTTTGTAACATGAGGAAGTGCAATACTCCAAAGCCAGGGTCCCAGGTCTGTGCTACTTTCTTCTTAAATATAGAAGAATCAGTCAATTATTTTTGTGCTTGGTAGCCTTTCTTTTTTCTCATGTCTTTGTACTCTTTGGGACACTGAACTTGGGATAAGCTTGAAAATTACTGGGAATTCAAAATTATTGGTTTAGTTTGTAGTTTTTTCTAGTAATGGTAATTTCTAGTTTATACTTTTGTTTAATAATGGTAAGTTTTCTAATATTCAATATTTTCTTGCCATTGTAGGTTGCAAAGTCTGACAAAAATTCCAGTAAGTCCTTCTAAATTCCGCACATGGTAAGCTTCATATTCTGAATTGATACTAATGAGCTTCTTGCCTTTCAGAACAAAAAATGCCGGAGGGAAGCTGGAAGTGTGAAAAATGCAACAACATAAACTATCCATTCCGGACAAAGTGCAACAGACAAAATTGTGGGGCTGAGAAACCAGCTGAGTCAAAGAATTCCCCTTCGCCAGCACCTGATGAGGATGATCAGGTTTGTTATGTGATTCATCTTCATTGTATTTCCATTCATTGTTTGAAACTGTTTTGCTCATCAATAACATATGTACTCTTCACAAATTCAATGATCATTAGTGAGAAGGATGTTTGGCCTCTTCCTTCTTTCTCCCTCCCCTCCCAGTCATCTCTTTCTATGTAGTTCTTGCTATGTACCTCATTAATTGTCAATTATCTTTCTCTCTGCAACCATTGATTTGCAATTGTCTACTGTTCCAGTGAGTACTAGGACATGTTTGAGGGTTGAGAAGGTCCAGAGTTGTCGTCCAGCTTTGCTCAATATGGGTGTCTGAAAGTCAGTCTTGTTGTCCTCATGTTGCAGCGGTTGTCGAGTTACTATACCTTTTCATGATGTCTGTCAAGTTGTATTACTAGCAATGGTATTGTGGTCTACTGGTCTTTATGGATCCTTTGATGCATAGCTTAATCTGGTTAAGATTCTACAGGTTGGTTATGGTTTCTATTAGTTAGGCATTTATGCTTTTGGAATCATTCATATATTCCAGTGGGATGATACCATGAATTTAGAATGCTGCAGTCTGCATATTTCGTACTCATTTGATGAAATTGTGTCTATGCCATTGAAATTTCTTTGTTTCAGCAGATGCTTTTGTTTGAAGCGTCTGTGTTTTCCAAGGTGATAACTTAATTAGGTCTCTACCAGTCGTATAGTTAAGTAGTTCCAATCCATTCAATATTTCCTTCCCTATTTGTTGTGCTAAGGCTATCAGGACCATGTTTGAACCTGTTGGAAGTTTTTGGATAGCCTGTCTATTTAACATGCCTTGTTTGACTACCTAACAGGCTGTTTGGAACCCTTGGAATTGAATTCAATTTCAAGGGTTAAATCAATTCCTTAGTTTGGAACCCTTTTGAGGGTATTGATTTGAATACCAAATGAAATACAATTGTTAAAAAATGACCAAAAGAAAATCAGAGGGGACCCTCTGATTTGCTACCGTAATGAATTGACATTAAAAACAACATTCCAATAATACCCTTAACAACACAAATCCTATTTCTTACAAACCCCCCTGTCTCTTTCCTTCTCCTTTTCTAACCCCCACCATCTCTTCTAACACCTTCTTGCAGATAAGAGAGATTCAAATCTTATAAATAAATGTAAGTTCAAAGCAAAGAGGTCATAGAGTGGCCACAAAACTAGAATAATAGCAGTGTGTATCTCTGGACTCACTTCTCATCTCAACTACTATATATCCCTTTTCTTCTTTTGGTAAGTAAATGGTCTCTTCCTCTTTCTCCGTGTCCTTTGGAATTTTGGTTTTTCTTTTATGGTAAGTATTGGTTTATGTTGTGTGTGTGTGTGTGTGTGCAGAAGCACTATATTTCACTGCTCTCTTTCTTTTCATTCGTCAACCTCTTTTCCTTTCATGATGATCACCTTCTTTTCTGCTTTTTAATTTTTTCTTGTACCACAAAAGCAATCACTGAGAAAAACCACCTGATTCCATGCCCACCCTTCTCCCCGAGATCATATTCTTTTATTCTGTTGTGATGAGGTGGGTGGATCTGTTTTCTGTGATAAACATAGCCTAACTTTGATTCCTTTTTAGAAAAAAATGGGAGAGAATTCAGTGGAAGCTTCTGTAACGTGGGATAAATGTACCGGAGTCTTGATAGACTGGAAAATTAACATAAAGATGGTAAAAATGTTATAAGGATGTAGTTAAAAAGTGGTAAATATAAGCGTTCTTGTAACAGAAAAAAAAAAGTTTTTTTGTAATAAAAAGAAATGATTTTAAGGGCAAAAAAGCCAAGATAGTTAATTCAATTAATTTCCATAGGCACAATCGAATTCAATCATGTGTTTTAGTATTTTATAACAGCTTATCAATTGAATTCAATTTTACACATGATTTTGTTCCAAATAGCCAATAAAATTTAGACGAGGCTGAGGTTCATGGATGGAAGTTATATCTGCATTAGCATAGGTGCATAACTTCGTTTATCCCTCATTAGCTGCGATTTCTTCTTTCATTAGTGTGGTCACATTCTTATCCCTTTTTGATCTATCCAAGGAGACATTTTGTTTCTGGAATTGCTCCTATGGTATGGGGTTGGACCACTTTAGAGGGACCGTGTTCTCGTGTTTGATGCCATCACTAGTAGCCAATCTCATTGTGGTGTGGATGGATGCATGATTCCATCTCTGTGGAAGCACGATTCCATCTTGTGTTTACTGTCATTCTAAGCTGGTTGGTGACCCGGAATCTGGTTCACCTGCAGGATTGTTCTTCAAACTCTTGTGATACCCTAAACTTCCAGAAATCCAGTCATTCGTTATGAATTGAAGGTCAGACCTGAAAAGAAAGGTTTTTAATCCACGATGCTTCTGAGGGGAGGGATATTGGGACCCCAACTATTGGTTGCTGGCCCCCAAGCTCCTCACGATTGGTCCAAACCTCGGTTGGGTGATTTGTGCGGCATACTTGTTAAAGTGGCGAGTTTGCAAAAATCCATTCATTTTGCCAGTTGATGCCCTCAACTGTTTTCGCATTCCATTCTAATCGTGGGATTGTTTTAGGAGAAAGAAGGCAAAGTTCTATCTGATGATATTGACGATGCAATTTCCTGCACTCTGACAATAGCTTACGGTGAATTTCACTAGCGTGTGCTGTTACTTAAACATTAAAATGGAAAGGGGTGGTAAGAATTAAAGAAATAATGTAGGCTTTATTTTTCACCAGATAGCATCAATAAAAGGAACGTCATGATGCGACAAGAATCCATTCCATGAGATGCCTGCTTGTGGTAAAAGGCAAGGGCTTGGAAACATTGCTTTCAAGGTAAAGTAAAGACCAAGCTTTGTGACATAAACGTGAGCTCG
>Ga0325405_1005130_pt1 | contig 13298 bp, 8 predicted proteins | sample PopdelMetagenome_21_FD_205663 | JGI IMG/M metagenome (GOLD analysis project Ga0325405, IMG submission 205663) | Populus deltoides microbial communities from Bellville, Georgia, United States - Xylem-Control-R2 | ecosystem: Host-associated > Plants > Phyllosphere > Stem > Wood/Secondary xylem... | reverse complement strand
CTTGAGAAAATTAGCTAAACTTCACCCTTTTAGGTTTAGGTCTAAACTCACTTTATTAACATTTTAAGAAACATAAACATTGTTATTGATGAATTAACAGGTAAACCATGCAAAATTATTATTATCAAGAATCAATTTTCCCTTCTACCTTGAATGCTTAAGTGCCCGAGTATCAAATGGGTTTTTCAATTCCTTTCTTTTTCCTAGCTTGGCTATCATTCTTCACTGCGTGTTTAATTGGGCTTAGGATTGTTGTTGAAGTATTAGTTAGGTACTAGTGTTGGATTCTTGGCATGATTGTTCATTTGTGGCTTAATTGTTGTGTTAAGGACACTTAACTACATTTTTTTTAAATGATTTTGCTATGTAAGTTGTTTGCTTACTGAGGTTGTTTGTTGCTGGTGATTTTATTATTGTTCTGTTTCATTGTTGTTGGAGTTTGTCCAAGAAACAATTAACTCCCGCAGCTTTTATATTTCATTGTATTCTATGTTCTTTCATTATTTAGTGCATGTTTGGTTGCATGCAATAAGTTTCTCTTGCTAAATAGCTTCAAAATATTTTGTTTGCAGGTTTATTTTGTTTCAATTTTGCTTAATTATTTTTTTTCTTTTCTGTTAGGGTTGGTTTTGATGGGTTTTCTTTGTTTTTATTAAGCATGATTTCTTTTTTGGATTCTTTTTGACTTACTGTCTTTGGATTTTAAAATTCTTCTTAGTTTACTGCCTTTTGAGGTATGGTTGGTTCATTTTTTTAAGCAAAAATTTTTTATTTTTGCTTAGTGGAATGGAATAATTTTGTTGTTCTCTTGTCTTTGCATGAGAGTTTAGCTGCAATTCTTATCATAGATGGGATGGCCTTGAACATTTTTTCTCAATCTTTGCAATGTTAAAAATAATGTGCAGGCTACGCTAGCATTTTTTTTAAAGAAAAAAAAATGAGACATAGATCATTGACTTGACCATTTTCAATAAGCCCAGTTCATTTAATTATAAGATTAAAAAAAAGCATCTGCGATAAATAAAGCAAACAAAGAAAAGTTGGCAATAATTAATTATAAAAAATAACCTAGCAATATTATACTCGGAAGAAGAAAAAAGAAAATCTTGTTGGAGACTCATTGGTACTTTGTCATGGACATTGCCCCACCACCAAAAAAAAGTTCACTAATACGGTTCTAACGTCATTATAAAGGCTACATGACAACATCAAAAGAGATCACACACATCGTTAAAGTAATGACCTGGAAATCAAACCAACCAAAATATCATAAAGCGAGCATCTCATGCTTATTTTTAATCAATTAATTTAATTTCAAAAAAATATTTTTAAAAAAAGATAAATGTGACAAAGAACGACAAAGAAAAAGAATCGAGATAACCTGAGTTCTTTTCAAAATTCATAAAAAAATCTTATAGAAAGCATATAAAGAAAAGATAACAGAGCTCAATCTCCAATTAAATAAATGTTGAAAGATGAAACTGAAAATACTTGACCTAAAAATAGAAAAGAAAAAAAAACAAACCTGAGTGAATCTCCTAAACTAGGATTAATCTTCCAAACTTACAACCCGAGAAATCCTAAACCCATGCTCAATTAAGAAGCTCAATCCCCAATAAATTTAATGTTGAATGATAAAACCAAAAAAAAAATATCAATTTAAAAAATTTGTCAAAGTAAAAAAAAATAACAATAAAAAAATGATAATCAAATCTGATAGGAAAAAAACTAAAAGATAATGAAATCAAAAAAAAAATTTAAATCATCTCAACTAAAACAAATAACAATAAAAATAATAGGGACCAAATCTGACAGGTAAAAAAATTAAAGGAGGATAAAATTGAAAAAGAAATCTAATTTTATACTTTTAAAGTGAGTTTAAAAAATATACTTTTAAAGGTAATTGAGTCTTTAGACTATGCTTTAAAAAGTAAAAATATAAAAAAAATCCTTGGACAACAATTTTTTTTTTTTTTGTATGGATAACTTAGTCATCTACTTGTGGTCTAGAATTTTAAAAGTTTGATTTCTCATCTATTAATTTGATAATTATTAATGGATTCCTGTAAAAAAAAACCATATTACCCTTACTATGTAGTTCATTGGTTTTTTTTAGAATGGTAAAATTATTATTATAGTATTCCAATTTGTTGTTCTTGGTATATAGTCACTGAGCCCTATTAATTTTTTTTAAAAAAATTTTAATATCCTTCGCCCGTTTAGTTTATAGCATACAACATACCACTTTGTTTTGTATGCTCTTGCACCAAGACTTCACGAATAAAATGTTGACTATAGTGAGTGTTCTGCTTTTGACATTTTGAAGCTAACTTGATTTCTGGTCATCAACCAATAAACTGCACTTATTCACCTAAAAAAAAACAGGGGAGAATGGTAGAACTTCGAGTGTTTGAATCTTGCGTATGAAAGAAGAAAAAGAAACTGAAGAAAATCATGGCCAGTCAACAACAATCAACATATGCTACTATTTTCAATAGACATGGATATGAAGGTGAACTAACAATAACAAAACTCAAAATGACTGTCCATTTTTCTCAACAACACCAACAATTCAAGAGAAATCTCCCATCTTCATCTCCACTATATTAACCCAAAGAGAAGTCGTAGATTGTCACTCACAATTTCCTGCAGTCCTCTTTTTGCTTATATATTATTGCTCATATATAGTCTTGTGAGGCCTTGGAACATTACCAGCATGGCAGCTTTCAAGTGTCTTATCTTGTCTCTCTTCATTGCTTTGTCGTTTTTGGGAGGGGAAGCAGCTCGTAATCTTCTGCAATTGCCAAATCTGCCTAAACCAGCATTGCCACCATTGCCTTCTATACCATCTCTGCCACAGCCCACCTTGCCAGCCTTGCCAACCACTCAACCTTCACTGCCTAACCCCAATTTGCCTCCACTTCCTAGCCTCCCTACGATGCCAACAATGCCTTCAGTTCCGAAGGTCAGCTTGCCTCCACTTCCAAGCATGCCAACACTGCCTACTGTCGTCCCCAAGGCCACCTTGCCTCCACTTCCAAGCATGCCAACACTGCCTACTGTCGTCCCCAAGGCCACCTTGCCTCCACTTCCAAGCATGCCTTCAATTCCCAATATCCCTCTCCCAACAACAATTCCCTCGATTCCATTCCTCTCCCCGCCACCAGCTGGAAATTAGTCTCATTTCAAGTTTGATTATGGAGTTGTCATGTCAGAGATATATCTTTTGAGTGCTTGGTTCTTACTTCTCTACGCAGTAGTGTGAGGAATTGTGTTGTCTGTATACCTTCATTTGAACACAGTATATATATATATATATATATATATGAACTTTCACATTTAATTAGTTCATTCTTCTCTTTTCTTTTAAGCAATATATGAGCCCATTTATTTAAGGTTGTCTGCGTTTGATATTTCATTATTTCAGAAACACCCTTTCTGAGATGGCAGGAGTTGTACCTTTGATGTTCTACCATGGCTTTGGAAATGACACTAGTTGTACCTTTGAATGATGGGCCTGTGATAATTAGCCGATTAGCTTGTAGAAAATGTTAGAAAAATAAATAGAAAGAACTTACATAGGTGTATCACGCTACGCCGCTGATCAGATGAAGTTTTTTTCAGTATAAAACAAGGGTTGTTGAAGTGATGCTAATATTTAAAAAAAAATCAAAAGTTTGAGTTATTAACAAGTTTTGACTCAATAAATCCAGTTATTAAAATAATATAATTAAAAAAATAGTATCAATAATAAATAAATTGAATTAATAAAATATGCAATGATTATATCACTATTGTAAAAAGATATCTTCTATTTAATAATGGAGCAAAAATTAGATGAATTTGATAACCCTATAAAAATAAAAATAAAAAAAATTAAAAGCTCAATTTCAAGCGAGTTAATACTAAATGATGAAATTAAAAATAAATAAATAAATAACAACTCGAGTCCACCCTAGTCACCTTGTTAAATACACAACATAATTGTGAGATTATGATAATCCCGTAGAAATAAAATTAAATAAAACAATAAAGTTCAAATCTTAAACAACTTAATGTTAAAGTTGAAACTGGAAAAAAAAAAAAAAACACACACACACACACACACAACCTAGTTGTGAGATTGGGAAATTGTTTGTGTAGATTATCATTTCGCCGGATATATTAGATGGCTTGAAATTTGTAATAACCCAGCATTTAATTAATTATTCAAAGCCAAAAATAATATTTAATTTTCAGATAATTTTCGTATATATTTTAAATAACCCTAAATCTATCTAACAGAATTCTCAGGATTCCTAAAAAAAAATTAGATTTATAATTTTCAATGCGTATATGTGTTTCGAAAACTCAAGAGTATCCACCAGCCAAATATATAAGAGATTTGGAAAAAAAAAATATATGTGTTTCTCAGGAATTTTTAACCAGCTTAATATTTAAAAAGTAAAATCAACAAAGATAATTTAAAAAAAAATAAATGAAAAAAAAAGAAAGCAATTTTGAGGAAAAAAAAAGGGAAAGTTGAAAAAAAATAAAAAAAAAAATACTGTAAATTACTATTATAACCCACAGTGATTTATATGTAGAGAAACAATAATTCCTCCATACCATTCAGATATTATTAATAGTGCAGATTACCAGAAAGTATAGCTATCACTGCATAATATTTATGCAGATTCGGCAGACCATTATTTCGGTCAAACTTTTGGGGAATTGGAATAGAAGAACTTCATGTTTGTTCATTGAAACTATAAAAGGCATGGTCAAGAGACATTTATGAGCTAATAAATACACCATTGCCGAACCAAAATTTTATAGAGTCATGAATGCAGAATAAAAAGTAAATCCTACAGGAATTTTGCACAAGCACACAGGCAAATCCTTTTTCAGCTGTGACCACATGATAATGGACCGACAAGGTTTGCCTACCTATATACATCAATAATTCTCTTTAATTCCCATACTTTCTCCATCATCTATTCGTATGTTCAGTTGTTCACCAATTTGGCATTTTGTCCCCAATTTCATTTTCACCTAATAACTTAAGTTGTTAGATAAGATTTTAGAATATAATTTTTAAGTTTGAAACTTGCATAGATTCATATTACTTTATATTTAATTTTTATCAAATAAATAGGGATGGTGAGATTCGAACTCGTAACCATTTAGTCATCAAAACTCTGATATCATGTCAAAGAATCATATCAATCCAATAATTTAAATTATTAAGTTAAATTTTAAGAAATAATTTATATTATTTCTAATATATAGTATAGATAATATTATAAAATATTTATTTTATCTTCTAAATCACTAACAAACGCACTCCATTTTCTCGACTGTTTCCGTCTCCCTTTTATCTTGTTTTCAGAAAATAACCAAATGTTACCTCAGTTTTTTTTTTCTCTTGGAAGCGCTTTAAGCAAGTTGTGCTTGCGCCATTGGATACAAGGGAAAATTCAATTTTTCAAGTTTCAACTGCATATCCCTTTTCGGTCAAAGAACAAGAAGCCATAACCCGTTTTGTTAGTTAGTCTTAGCATCTAGAAGACAGGAGTGATTTTGTGTGGAGTTATGCTGTAGAAGAAAGATTAGATTGGCTAAAACACTGAGTTTTTCTTCTTCTTTTTCAAGGAAAAGAACATTTTCAGGACTTAGATGTTCCTCTGAACTCAAAATTACATTACCAAACGGATAAAAATAGTTAGATTGGCCAACAGAACAAGTTTGAGTCCTGCAATAGCCAGCACGAGGGGTAAAAGAAGGGAAAAAACGGACTCCACGTCACAACAAGAAGACAAAAAAAAGCATGGTATTGTTTTCAATGGAAGATGGAAAAGAAGGTGACCTGCCAATTACAAAACACAAGATGATTGTCTTGCTTTGTAACCTAAACCAACCATCTGTGACAGATCACACAAATGGATCTCCACTTCATTTCAAACTATAAAAACCCGATATGAGGAGCCCTAGTTTGTCACAGACAATCTCGTACTGTTCTTTACCTGCTTATCTCTTGTTCATATACTCTCTTTCAGGCCTTAAGACTTAGCATCAAGATGGCAAGTCTCAACTGTTTCATCTTAGCTCTTTTCATTGCTGTGTCACTTTCACGCGGCGAGGCAGCTCGTCATCTTCTGCAATTGCCCCCTTTACCTTCCGTGCCCAGTTTGCCTAAACCACCATTGCCACCATTGCCACCATTGCCTTCTATACCATCTCTGCCACAGCCCACATTGCCAACTTTGCCCACCACCCAACAACCTTCACTGCCTAAACCCTCTCTGCCTCCACTTCCAAGCATGCCAACACTGCCTACTGTCGTCCCCAAGGCCACCTTGCCTCCACTTCCAAGCATGCCAACACTGCCTACTGTCGTCCCCAAGGTCAGCTTGCCTCCACTTCCAAGCATGCCTTCAATTCCCAACATCCCTCTCCCAACTACAATTCCCTCTATTCCATTCCTCTCCCCGCCACCAGCTGGAAATTAGTCTCATTTCAAGTTTGATTATTGAGTTGTCATGTCAGAGATATATCTTTTGAGTGCTTGGCTCTTCCTTCTCTACGCAGAAGAGTGAGGAATTGTGTTGTCTGTATACCTTCATTTGTCTCCTTTCATCATATATATATGAACTTTCACATCTAATTAGTTCATTCTTCTCTTTTCTTTTAACTTCCTTCCACTGGCGAGAGAAAAAGAATATCTTGTGATTGAACTTGATGCGATCATGATACAAAAAAATTAAAATTCTATTTAACAATAAGCATTCTAAAAACTAATTTAATAAATAACTTCCTTTCATTAACAATAAAAAAAAAAAGTATATTATGATCGAAATTAGAGCCGTGTTGATAAAAATAAATTTAAAATATTTTTTATTTAAAAATATATTAAAATAATAATTTTTTATGTTTTAAAATTTATTTTTAACGTTAACAAATAAAAAAAACAAAATAAATTGAAGCAAAGAAAAAAATATAAAATATTTAATTAAAAAAATACTTTAAAACACAAAAAAAAAAGCTGCTAAATATGAGCATATTACAAGAAAAATAATCTAATTTAAAAAAGAAAATTCTAGAAAACAATCAAGAAAAGTAAGGGGATGAATTCTATTACCAGGTCCAGGAAAAAATAAATGTAGGCAAGGCCCAATTGTACATTCATGCACCTTTGTCGGCAGAGGCAGGCCCAATTCAAGGTTTCAACTGGATAGGAGAGCGAGCCCATTTATTTAAGGTTGTCTGTGTTTGATATTTCATTATTTCAGAAACACCCTTTCTGAGATGGCAGGAGCTGTAATATAGTCGAACAAGGATGTTCTCCCATGGCCTTTGAAAATGACACTAGTTATACTTTTGAATGACGGGCCTGTGATAATTAGCCGATTAGCTTGTAAAAAATATTAGAAAAATAAATAGAAAGAATTAGCAAACAAATGCAGTTAATATATTTTATTATTATTATTATTTAAAGCTCATTAACTAAAAACAATAATAAAAATAATTAGAAATAAGAGTAAAGATTTATAATAATTCTCATATTATAGCATATAGTAGCGTTATCTTTATTAAAACAAACACTTTCTCTACACAAGAACAATTTTAAATATAATACACTTCATTCATACAACAATTTATTAGAGGTATTTTATGCAACAAAAATTCCTCAAACCTTTAATTACTTGAGTATATAAATTATATAAAAAAAAATGCAATGAAACTTGAAAAGAATAAATAAGAAGTAAGGTTTTCAAAATATTTGCAAGTAAAATAGAAAAATATTTTTATTTTTAAGAATTTTTTATGGTGAGTATTATGTACTTTTCATCCTTAAAACACACACACACTCAATAAAGGTATAAATTATCAAATATATTTAAGATAATTAAATATGGTAATGTTAATGATTAAAATAATTAAATATTAATTATGCTAATGTTAACCATTTAAATTTTGTACAACGCAATCAAAATTTTAATCAGCCAAAGTCAATAGAATTTATTAACTATTAAACTATTATCATTAATTATAATTTAAAATCAAGATTCTAACATTCCCCACATAATTTAAAATTATTCATAATAATAAATAAGATGAGCAATTAACGTTATGTGATAGGTGTTTGATACCTTTGAAGTTTGAATCTACATTTAGTATCAAAAGGTCTTAACTTGAAGAATCATAATAGTTAGGATGTTTTGAACTCGGTTTTTTAAACCACATTTAAATTTATTACACATAACATATAAGTGATTTAAAGATTTTATCAATGTTGTGTTTTTTTTTTTATCATGAGCATGTATTTGTCTCATGAGTGTCTTCAAAAAATAGCCCGAGCTCTTGTAATGTTGACTTAACCACCACACTCACTTAGGTAAATTCTCCAAAAAAGTTTTGTGATCAACATTCCGTAAAAGTTTTTGTCTTTATACTCATTCAAATTAGTCATTACAATAGAAAGCTCATTATTATACAAAATTGTACCTGGGATTGCTTTCAAAATATATATGTAATGTTTATGTTATCCTCAATTATCCAAAGGTCTTGTTGTTACTTGTTGAACTTCATTCATGGAATCACCATATATTTGAAGACAGGTTTTCACTATTGGTGGTTCATTTAAAGGCTTTGATTGTATTTTTCTCGATAATTGAATAACTCATTGGCGCGCCAAACCTTTAATAAGCTAATTTGTAATGTTGTTTTTAGATCTAACAAAATCCAAAGAAATAACACCACGAGATATTAAATGTCTAATTGATTTATGTCTAACAATTATATCTTTTTTTAATTAAAATTTTTACTCTTAGCCTTAGCTTTAATGGCTTGGCTATAACAATGTATTGATATAAGTGATATTGGTTTAGAAATAAATGGTATATCAATTAAAAAAAAATTAAAGCCCGCCCAGCTTTTAAACTAGCAGCATCTAATGCAACCAATTATACTTCTATGATGAAACGAGTAATTATGGTTTGTTTAGAAGATTTCCAACCAAATGCATCATCATTAAAGTAAAAACATACCCACTAATAGGCTTTATTTTTTCTAAACTAGAAATCCAATTTGCATAACCAAATCTCTCTATAATAGTAGAAAAACTATTATAATAAAGTGCATAATCAACTTAAAAAATCTTTTTAAGGCACTCCAATGTTAAGCATTAAGATTATGTGTATATCTATCTACTAATTGTCTTGTATATTTGCCTATATGCAATAATGACCCAATATTATATGAATATTTATATTGAGATACATTTTCACCATTATTTTTTTTAATTTAGTAGGAGGATCGAAAGGACTATATACAGGAAACATATCAAACTAATTAAATCTTTTTATATTTTTTTAATGCAAAGTGATTGAGATAAAGTAAAATTATTGTTATTTTTCAATAATTAAATGCTTAAAACAACATTAATTGAACCACAATCCTTCATTTCAAAATATACTCACCACCCCTGTTAGATTGTAAAATTTTTAATTTTTTTTCTATTTGATTTTCTACTCCAACTTTAAAAATTTTAAACTTATCAAACAACTCACTTTTAGAGTTAGTCAAATAAATATAATAAAATCTTGAAAAGTCATTAATAAAAGTTATAAAGAGTCTTTTACCACCACAAGTCAAGATATTATTACTATCATAAATATTATTGTGTATTAACACTAATAGATTTCTTTTCTTTTCTATTAGATTAAAAGTGTTTTTAGATTATTTTTTTGTGACTTAGAAATTAAATTTAAATGCATCATTTTTTTAACAGTGTTAAAGTTAACATGCACAAGCTTACCATGCCATGAATCAAAACATTCAACATTTACAATAGGTGAAGATGAAAAATGTAAAGCAAGAAGAATGCATTATACTTAATTTATAGAAATCATTCAGCAAATAATATTTTTCATTTCAAGATCCAAATCTACCAATAACTATTTTATTAGATCCTAGAACAAGAGTAAAAACATTTTGATCCAACAAAGATGAATTAACTAAATTTTTTCTAACATTAGGAACATAAAAATCCTCATCCAAAGAAAGAATTTTTTTAGACAACAACTCTAACTAGAATTGATCTTCTCTTAAGACTTGAGCTACCCTCTCATTTCTCGTACTCATAGTTCGCGTGCTTGATGCCTAATAATAAAATAAAAATATTTTTTTATCAACACAAACATAAAACATTAATCCCATGCTCTAACTACTAATAATTTGAGTTAAAAATCATATTTAACTCAGACTAGAAACAAAATACCTGTAAGTTGGGAAAAAAAAGCTAACACTTACGGTTACTTTATTAGCTTGTGGTTCAAAAGTCTATTGAGGTATTGCTTTAAATACTTGACCAAGTTAATTATTGAAATTATTACCGATTGTATTAGCCATAAACCCAACATTGCACTTCCTTTTTTCTTGCTCATATTATTAATTTTAGGCCTGTTAATATTATTGTTATTATTGAACTCTATTTTTACCTTTTTATTTTAAAATTGCCTAGATATGAAAGAACCCTAAGTAACTTATGTCTTAGCTTGAAAATTATATTTTTATTGTTGTGAGGTACAATGTTTTTCATCCATCCTTAAAACAACAAACTATTCATTAAAAAAAAGTTTTTTGTTTTTTGTTTTAAACCTCTAACAAAATCAAACCAAGAATGTGGTTATTTTTTAATATGATAAAATAAAAATAATTTGAATAAATTCAATTCCCTTAATTTTCATATCATAAATAATATTTTTAAACTCATGGATTTGATGAGAACACTTTTCTCATCAACCATTTGAAAATCAAGCCACTTTTCAACTGAATATCTTTTAATATCTTTTTTTTTTACCATATTTATATTCAAGTGCTTTCCATACTTCAAAAATAATTTTAGTGTTACAAAATATATGATAAATATTATGAGACAAAGCATTAAATTTTTACTATAACATATAATATCTTTATTAGTAAAGTTATCTTTACTACTAGAGAAAAATGCATCAATTGAAAAACAACTGCATTAGTCTGTTTTTCAGTATTTTTATTTTATTATCATATAAAATCACAAAAAAAACCTCTTTCAGCCAAAATTTTATTTTTTATTGCCAACAAAGAGATTTTTTTCTATAAAATTTTCATGTTTGCTATATAATGAATTTATGATGTACATAGCCACAAATAAGCAAACAAATCAATATTTTTAGAAAAAATAAGGAAAGTAATCCGTGTTTTATCTCCAAGGTTGTTAGGAAATTAAATGAAAATAATTATGAAAACAAATGTAAGCAAGATATTCTTTCTTTTTCTATTTTAAACTTAGCAATTAAAAGCAAATACTAAAAATAATTAGAACTAAAAATAAATAGGAGAAAAAATAACGGTTTAGGAGAATTATGAGATTGTAGCATACAATAACACTATCCTTATATATATATAATAACAATAAAATATAGTAAATTAATTTAATTATACATGTTTTCCCAGTAAAAAAAATTAAGGGAAGAAAGATACTTTTAAAATATGAGCATTCATATTAAATAAAACTTTAACTAATTAGTGATGACCATGTAGCAGTGACAACTATTATACATATCATATAGCATTGTTGTTGATGATCAGCTTTACAATCAAGAAAAATTAAAAAAAAAAAAAAACTAAAATGTGTGGCTATTTTGTACATCACCCCCTTTTTACATTTTGTTATGGATTGGATCAGTAATATTATTTTTTATTTTGATTATTAAATTTTTTTTATTCAATTTGATCCTTTTGTAGTCAAATATTAAGAAAGGACAAGATTCAAAGATAGAGGATCAAAGTGAAAATATAGAGAAAATATATAACAAGTTAACTTTGATCTTTCTAGTTTTTAATGGATATATTTTTGGTCTTTCTAGTTTTTAAAATTAATTTTGGTTCAAAACTTTATTTCTCTTATTATTTTAATATTAGGTTTGAGAGAGAGAAAATAGAGAAGTTGAATTCTAATAAAGAAAGAGAAAATCATCGTTTAACACCACAAAAAAAAATCACCCTTGGCATTAAAGGGTTTTATTAAGGTGTTACTCGGACTTAATCTTGCCTGAGAAAAAGGATTTTAGCTCGTAAATATTTTTGAATCTAGGTTAATTTTTTTAATTGATTAATGGGTAATTTAAAACCATAAATAGGTTTGTATAGATTTTTAGTGTGTTTTTAGATTGTTTAGGTCAATGGGTTGAAAATAAGTTTTTGAGTATATAATACCCCTATCTTGATTTTTAGATGATCCTCCAATCGCCTGATTCTAGGCTAATATATGATAAGTCGTCTGTGTTGTTTTTTTAAATAAAAAGTGGATGATGCATTGTTCGTGTCTAATATATATTATAAAAAAAGCTTGGCGCGCAAGTCAAAATTCTTTTTTATAGGCTAGGTGTGCAGACCCACACGCCTGACCTATTTTGTTTTGCCTTTTATTTTAGTTTTTTCCTATATTTTACTTTTTAATCTATCAAATAGATTTGTTAAAAAAATAATTTAGAAATTTGTTTTATTAAATACCACTGAATTTTAAATTTTTTTTTATGATATCATAACTTTTTTCATTATATTAGAAAATACTCTTTTTATACAACCTTTCATGATATTTTTTCTTTTTAGAAAATATTTTATTTGTTCACTCAATTTTATTGAGTGTTGTTTGATTAAATACCATTTAATTTTTTATTTATTTTAAAGGAAGGTTATAGCGTTATTATTTATAACATTAGCGGACACTTTTTTGCAGCTCTTCATCATGGTTTTTTTTTTAAAAAAATTATCTTGTGGCTTTTCTATGCATGTCAAGTTCTATGGTCATATGGTTAGTTAAGAAAATACAAAAAATAAGTTATTAAACCAATTTTGAACTATCATTTAGTCTTAGTGAGTTAACTCGAGTTGACTCATATCGATAAAAACATCCTCATCTCAGTATATAAAAAGAAAAAGGATAGAACGACGCTATCTTTAATTTTTTTTCTTTTGAAATCAAACAGGGTGGTTTTAACTAAGTTACATCAGGTTAGTTCTCACTTAATTTAATTTTAAACCAAAGCAGGCAAGGGGCCAGGTTAAAGTTGTGAGTCTCCATGTTAACTCACTCGGCTAGGCTGTGTTTGGTGATATTGTCAAAAAGTTACCCACAACAACGCACTTAAAATTTATTGTTCTTATATTTTTATCATATCCGCATCAAATTTAGTTGGTTTTATATTAAAAAAAGGAAAAGAAATCTTGCAAAGAAAGGTTAGGCAAGTTTTTTAGATAAAAAGAGTTTCGAT
>Ga0325405_1005129_pt1 | contig 13299 bp, 7 predicted proteins | sample PopdelMetagenome_21_FD_205663 | JGI IMG/M metagenome (GOLD analysis project Ga0325405, IMG submission 205663) | Populus deltoides microbial communities from Bellville, Georgia, United States - Xylem-Control-R2 | ecosystem: Host-associated > Plants > Phyllosphere > Stem > Wood/Secondary xylem... | reverse complement strand
AATATAACCAATAACTTTAATAAAATTATAATCCCGTGAATTATCATTATTTTACTGTTTTAAATAAATAAGTTTGCCCAGTAAATTTATAATATGAATTATAATTAATATGAAAATCAATTATCTACAAAAATAATAATGAACATAATTAATATTGGAATCGATCACCCAATAAAGACAATAACAGAGAAAAAATATATTTAAAAAACTATGAAATGATGGACTAATTGCGCTCCACATGTCTAATTGTCAAGTTAATTAGAATAACACTTTGATCATCATGAGTTATAAACTTATCCATGCCCAATTAGTTTAAAATCAATAACATCCCTAACTCGAAATTAAAATATAATTTATTAACATGTACATATATTTTTGAGAAATAAATAAATTAGATGAAAATAAAAAAAATCAATTATATACTATGTTTGATCAAGACTTACAAATTAAATGTAAAAAGCAATTAGAAAAACATCAAGGATTATAAATCCATAAAACCGTTAATATTCCTTTATTTTAATATCCACCTTCAAACTAAAAAGTAAAAAAAGAGAGAAGCAAATAAGAGATTAAATAAACAATTTAGTATTCAAATCCTATTTAACTAGTAGCTACAAATAGAGATATATCAAATTAATACATAGATGGTATGCACATAACTTCACCTACTTCTCTCGCCTTTATATCTCTTAAAAAAATAAAAAAGAGATTTGATATTTATATCAAAGTTTTAAAACTTATATCTTATAACGAGCTACAAAAATAAACTTTTTATCACTAGCCAGAAGAATCGACTCGGTTCAATTAATTTTTTTAAATCAAAACAACGTTTTCTTGACCGAAGTAATAATTAAGTTTTAACTAAATCATGGCTGACTCAATAAAATCATGGGGTCGACTTTGGTTTTTAGCCGGGTCAACTAAAATTTTTTATTTTTTATTTTTTTTCCACTTGGATTGGTACATCAAGTCGAACTCTATGATCAATCTGGATTTTATATTAATCCAAGTCGACCAGATTTATCACTATGATTTTGATGGAAAGACAACTATTAAAATCAGATATACCTTTTGGGACATCATCCATGACACATCCAACCCATCCAGACATTGGTGTTATTGGAACCTAAAAAGGAACAAAGCATGGGTCTGGTCATCATTATATTGGGACACCATTGTCATCTTCTTATGTTGTAGTAAAGTTGGAAAATGTTAAGTATGTCGTAATTATCTATAGCAAAAAAAAAAAAAAAAAAAAATGGTACATAAAGAAGGTCCAAGAAGGCATAAACGGACGATCCAAAGAACGCCCCTCTCCTCTCTCTATCTACTTCTTCTTTCTCTCTCTACAGCTATATCTACAAAGAGAATCATCAACACTAAAATTAATGCATCAAAATAGTAATCTAATAAAGTAAAAGGTGCTCTCTGTTTTACACATCTTTACTGGGTTTCGTCTTGTTTTCTCATTCCTGTACATATAATTCTCAACTGGGTTCTCTCTTTAGCATCAAATGGAAATGGTTTAGATAAGGGAAACCAAGCAGGTATGTTTTTTTTTTATTTTTTTATTTTTAATCTGGGTTTATCCTAAAATTTTCATTTATGTGATAAAAATTGGGACTTGATTGGTTTCTGATAAAAAGTCGTGAACTTTACAGAGAAATCTGAAGAAAAAGGGGATCTTTTTTGTGTTTTGGATACAGAGAGACAGAAAGAGGGGTCTAGTGTTTGTTTGTTTGATTGATTGATCATGGCTGTTGCTGAGAATGCTGGAGTTAGGAATGGAACCGCTGGTCAAAACTTTGACAACACTGTAGTGTCGTCAGAGACCAATGATCTTGAGAGAACATCATCAAAACCCAGAAACGAATCAGTGGGTTTCAGTAATCCTAAAGACTCAAACTTTCAAAGCCAAAACAATGATCATCAGAGTGTTAACGGCAAGTCTGGTGAGACTGGGGGTTTAAGCAATGGAAAGACTAATGGGGCCCAGATGCAAAATGGGTTTGATATGAATCAATCTGGTGGCTATGGGGATGATCAGATTCGTCATCAAAAGTCTAAATCTAATGAGGTGAATGATATGAATGATTTGGTGGAGATGCTGTCAAAGCTGAATCCTATGGCTGAAGAGTTTGTGCCTCCTTCACTCGCTAATCATCATGGATACTTTGGTAACGGGTTTGGCATTAATGCTAACAATTTTGTAGTGCAAACCATTAACGGGAATGCCAATGGACCTACTAATAGAAGGGTATGTTTTATTTTCCTCTTTTTACTTGTTTTTTGGTTGTAGTTGTCATGTAGTTGCAGATAAAATGGTACCTTTTTTTTTGTTTGGATTGTTGCTGTCTTGTGGTTGCTGCTGAAATGGAATAAACTGACTACCAATACTGTTTCTTATTGTTATGTGGTCATGGAGTGGTGTTTTAGTTTTTACTTATTTCTGGTATTTTTTTGTTACAGAAGAAGAACTTTAATCAAGGGAGGCGAAGGATGAACAGCAGGACAAGTATGGCTCAGCAAGAGGAGATAATCAGGAAGACTGTATATGTTTCTGACATTGATCAACAGGTAAGCAGCTGCATTTGTCTCTTGTATTATCTCTTTTTGTTAGGTTTCTTCATGTCTTCATGGTTGTTTGTATACTGATTTTGGGATCATTGTTTCCATGTGATTGAATACAGGTTACTGAAGAGCAGCTTGCGGGGCTCTTTATTCACTGTGGACAGGTAACTGGCCTTGTTTTCTCTCATACGTGAGACTTTCATTTTACTAATTGCTGATGGTGGAATATGTTTCTGATTGATTTCCTCTTGTTTTTTTGGGACAAAGGTTGTTGACTGTCGTATATGTGGTGACCCTAACTCTGTTCTTCGTTTTGCCTTTGTTGAGTTTACTGATGAAGGTAATTTCAAAACAGCTCGTACATCTTATTTTTCTCAATGGATGAGTTTAGCTATGTTGATTTAGCAATCAAATGTGCTTGCAGAGGATGCAAGGACTGCATTAAGTTTGTCAGGGACAGTTCTTGGATATTACCCACTAAGAGTGCTGCCTTCGAAAACTGCTATTGCACCTGTTAACCCAACATTTTTGCCAAGGGTGAGGACTTTGTGCAATAAATGATACCTAATCATCTACTTTAGAAACCATATCAGCAGAATGGTGCTTGTCTTAAATTTCTGTTTTGTTACCTAACTTTCTGACATAATCATGATCCTCAGTCTGAAGATGAGCGTGAGATATGTGCAAGGACTATTTATTGTACAAATATTGACAAAAAGGTAATATTTGGAAGTTACATGATATCTGCTAATATTTTTAAGAGTGATATCTGGAACATTTTTCCTGATTTCTTTGATTTCAATTAATGTAGATCACCCAGGCAGATGTCAAGCTCTTCTTTGAATCCTTTTGCGGAGAGGTCTGTTGTGGCTTATATAACAAACTTGCAAACATTGCTTGTCTTGGATTGCAGGCTATACCTTATTGTACATCTTGTTTTATATAGGTTCATCGCTTGAGGCTCCTTGGAGACTATCATCATTCAACCCGCATTGCTTTCGTTGAGTTTGCAGTGGTAATTACCTATGTACTCTTGATCTTTGCGTGCTGACTTTTTAGCATCCATATGTTACTGGTTTAATATTTATGCCATGTCTCATGCATCTTGAACAAGTTTAGAACCATTCATAATGTAGAGTTATTCCTGGAATCTCATGTGGCCTCAATTTCTCTGTATTCTTAGCCATTTGCTTTCCTTCAACTGTTGGGCCCATGTGCCTGATTTTCCTGGAACCATTGTTTGAAAACGCATCTTGTTTCATTCTTTTTTCTTGTTGAAACAATCTCCTTTCTGCTTGCTAGTATTTGTGCATTTTTATAGCATGTAAAACTGGATCAAACTTTCTATTTTTTAATAAGGGCTCTCATTTCAGAAATGTTCAGAAGTTGCAATCTGGTATATTCTGTGAGAATGCTAAGAAATGCTGATGCAACATATATTTAGAGGTTGCATATGAACCACATATAAAGCTTTAATTGAGATATGATGATGCTGTGTTGGAATTGGCACTGGTAGGGTTACAAGAAGCGCCACCTTTGATGTTAGAATTATTTGGCTTTTTGGAGAACCTTAGTTTAACCTCAGCTACAGAATATCAGTAACTAAATTTTGTGGCTCACTGAGGATTCTTTAATTGCACAAAATCATATAATAGAATTAGACATTGGTTGTGGCCTTAAATGAGTCCATTCATAAATCGATTGTGGAAAATACAATTTAGTTGAATGGATTTGAAAATTTTGATCAGATTTCTATTGTAGTAGTTGTTGGTGTTCTGGTTGTTTATGCTGGGCCTGATGTAATTAAAAGGTTTGGGGTTACCGTGGTAGGAAATGTCGTGGCTTCCCTTTTGTTGAATCATGAGTCACTTGTAAATTCAACCATGATTTATTAGTCCATTCAGTCTTAACCTCCTCCCTTTTTGGTTGTCCCTCTCCCTTTTCTTTTATGTCATTCTATATGTAAGATGGGCACTAAAGAGTCAGGGTTGGAAATTTTAAGGGTTGTGGAGTCGCAAGCCCTTCACACTGCTTTCCTTGGGTGTGAAGCATGGTCTTTGCATCATATCACCATTTTTTGATCTGTTTCTCCAGTGTCAGTCTTGGAGTTAACTGATGTCAATTTAGATTTCTCTTTTTGGGATACTTTTAACCATGGTTGTGAAAGCTGGTCTTAGATTGACCCTTCATGCTGCTTTCTTTGGTTGTGAAACCTGTCTTTGCATCATATCACCATTTTGGATCTGTTTCTCCAGTGTCGGTCTTGGAGTGGATCTATATAGAGGTGTCAATTCTACAACACTGGGAAATGCCTTCCCATTTTGACTTTAGGAGAACCCTCCCTCTGAGCGTGCATGTTCTTGTGACTGACTCGGACAGTAAAATTAGTGCTCTTAATTTTAGGAAAAAAATTGCTTACCAGGCATTGCCAATCTGCTACTTTATTGGGAATGCTTAGTTTGTCTTGGTTTGCACACTACTACTCACTTTTCTAAGGTCCTTTAATCTATTTTGTTTTATTTTGCCTCTCACTTTGTCCTACAATTCTTTGTTTGTCCTTACACCTTTAGAATTAGCCCACTGCCTGATTTCGGACTTGGCCCATTTTCGTTCAATAGTTTGTAAGCTTCAATAACTAAATAGTTATACATAACATTTAGTTTCTAAACTTTTTTTATTAAAAAATGATAGTGAAGCTTGGCATGCCTGAGCCATATGCGTGATTCTGGCCTTCGGGTGCTCCAAGGATCAAGCCCATGTCTACCTTGGGGAGGCATTCCCATTTGTACCCTTTGATCAGCAAGTCCATTAGGAGTGATCTTCCCCGACCAAAAACCTGGTTATGTACACATTAAAAGATTTTGATCTCACACTGCTAATTGTAAAGAGTATTAGATGGATCTAAAAATAGTGATCCTCTGTACTCCATCAAGGATTGCTCTATAGAATCCTACCTTTAAGATATCTTAGAGCATTCATGTAAGTATTCCAATGCTCCCTTTCTGGGATGACTAGGGTACTTCCAAGTGCTCAGAGCATATATCATGTCAGACCCTGTGTGGTGTGCCAAGACAGCCAATCCCCTAGGATACTCAAGATGGTGGATTGCTTTGCCTTTGTTGTGCTTGTTTGAAGCAAGGATATGCAGGTGCTGATAACGCCACTCTCCTAGCTTTGTAATTCCACCACCCCATAAAAGCTTAAGCCTTTTCTTGGATATGGAGAGTTGAAAACAGGAGTGACATCCTCATTGTCACTAGTGGCTGAGTTCATTCTTTTTGCAACTGGTGCAGAGGTGTTGAAGTCGTCAAACTCATTTGTATAAGCCCCATTGCAACATGTTGGGTTTTGTATTTGTGCAAAGCACCATCTACATTTTCTGACGATTCAGTTACAGCCACAGGGTTTAAAAACTTGGAGTGATATCTAACAGAATGCAAATATTGCTGGACATTTCATATGCATCTTATCAATGACACTGCTTGCTGCCATAGTGGAACATTATGTGAATTCATAGCCTCAGCTTAATATTCTCGACCGCTTCTTCACCATAACAGTATAGAAGTTAGGTCCAAACATTTTAGGCTCAACATTTTGGAAACTGTTTAGGCATGACTATTTGGAAACTGTTTAGGCTTGACCATTCAGGATCTTGTCCTTACATCTTTTGAAGTTGAAATGGTCTTTATTTTCTTATTCTTATTGTTAATTTTTATGCTGTATTTGCAATTTCTGTTGGTTAGTTAAGCTGCAACATACTGGAGTATTCCATGTTTGGGCCTGATTTTGTGGACTTGTGAGTGTAATATGGTACTATGTGTTGAGAATGTCTATAATGCTGTTCCTCCAACCCTTGCAGGCTGAGGGTGCAATTGCAGCACTGAACTGCAGTGGTGCGGTTCTGGGATCACTGCCAATAAGGTAGTTTGGCAGATTATCATTGTTTTTGCTGGTCGTTCAGTTTCTCTTTTTTCCCCTCACAAATTGTTCTTTTTTGTGTTTTTAACGATCTTTTGTTTTATATATGCAGGGTGAGCCCATCGAAAACACCTGTTCGCCCTCGCATCCCTCGCCCACTGTTCAACTGAATCATGCCTAATGCTTCCTGGACTGATCAACTGCTGAGAGATATATTTATATAAATACATATATAGATACTGAAATCTTTTGAAGGTACTTGTGGCGTTTATATCTATATCCTAGCATGTTAGCCCGGTATCTTTGTTACCTACAGGGGGGTCGTTTATTTTGTCTGTCAGACTATAGAGTTGGATGGGATTTCAAGGATATGAATGGCTTTATATATGTTGCATGTCATGATGAATTTCTTGAGAACTCAATACTGTTGGGATATTTCATGACAATTGAGATTGACTCCTTTTCAAGTTTTCACCTCTTACTAGTTTTGGCTATGGTTTTCCTTTCTTGGCTAGGGCTCAAGTGTTGGAAGTGTTTGGCATCAATTTTTGAATCCAAGAAAAAGAAAAGACCTTAACCTTGTTGAAGCTTTCCTTTGTTCATGGACTCTTGTGGAGGTTTTAAATTGTGCTCAGTGGCCTTTCCAGTTTTTTCTTTTGAGGATAGTGTCAAGTTGAACAAAATATATCAGTATTCCACTCATCATCAAAGACAGAGCTAGAGATGGCCTCTTGCAGGCACTGAAGGGTCCAGTTAGTTACATAATGGATATCTTATAAAATTCTTTTTAGCTCACGTGATGTCTGTCATACTACTTGTTTATTCCTTTTAAAGAACTTTGCAGCCACCCGAGTTTTGAAATTGTCAAACCAAAGCTTTGTTTGACAACAAAACACAAATTTTCTTCTGCCAGGAAATCAAAAGTTTGGGCCATCGCTAAATAACATGTGGTGTTTGAAAATGCGTGTAAAAAATATATTAAAATAATATCCTTTTTAATTTTTTAATATTAGTATATGAAAACTATAAAAAAATTAATTACGCTCAAGATTGTTGTTTGGGAAAAGAACCTAATTGAGTGTAAGTTCGATAATATCAGCTGAAAATAAAAGTCGAGCTAGGGAGAACCCACAATTTGAGTTTGCCATCTTGATTGACTTTTGAATCCAGTTGAGTACCATTGCAAGTAAAAAACTGATTTATCATGTAAATATACTACATGTATTATATTTTTTAGCAGATAGATTTCTCATTTCTGCTTCATGGGAATGATGGTGTGCCTTGAGCTTAAATCTTTGTCACGATTTCAATATCTGGGAGCGTTCTGCTAGGCCTGGAGTCCACTCATGTTTCCTAAGTTTTAACTTAGGGAAAGAATTGAAAGCCCAAGTATACAGGGCAAACAAAAGCCCGACAACACTAGGCTGTGAAAACTAGCGCATTTACCTGGGAGGGCTGACTACAATTATCTCAAGCAAAGAGCTGAAAGCAATGTTGTGTTTGAAACATAGGACACTGATTATGGAAGGCTGGAAACCATAGTTGAATCAGAAATCCATAAAGAGTTGATGGCCAAGCTATCCAATCTTTTGTTTTGATCTCAACCAAATGATGAAACATCACTTTGCAATAAGCTTCATGGTCGCAAATACGATGGAATATAAACTTTCATGGCATATTGCATCTCAGAACGAACAAATTTAAAGCAGAAGGGGAAGATACTACTATGATAAACCATCAATGACAGACAAAATGTATGAATGGTGTGTGTGTGTCTTCAAGGAGGGAACTATACAGAACCTGCAGAAGTTTCTTCTATGGAATCTATTTCTGTTACATCCAGTTGACTCTGAAATGGTGTGAACTAATTTTACTATAAGAAATAAGCCCATGACTTCTGTTCAGATGAAGTTATTGGTACTCTCATTGCTGTTGTTCTGCTATCGCGGCAGGTCTTGCTTCTGTTGCTTCTGCATACATAGCATGTTGTCATATGTTAGTGTCGTATTCATGAAACATCACATAAACAAGATTGCTCAAGACACTAAACTGGTATTTGGTAGTGAGGAAGCTGAAGTAGGATTTGATAAGGTCCCAAAAGCATTGTATTGCTGAGAGTTCTGTATCACTCTGGGGTAGTAACTTGGGCAGTTCTGTCCATGTTGAGCATAGAATGGGTAATAATTCAGGTAGACTCCAGGGGACCCTGATGCCGCGGCGGGGTAATAGAATTTCCCTCCATATGCGCTGTAAATATTATTCTGCAAGACAGTTAAGAAACTTGTTGAGCTATCAGAACTTCTATATTGTGAAGATGCCCTGTGTCCATGCATGCAAGCATTTATCAGTGAGCTATTTAAAAAAAAAACCAACCATTGCAGAAGTGTCCTGTGGGTGGATAGGATACCTGAAATTAGGAAGGCAATAAGATCAGAAGACAATGAAGTACAAATTGTCAGACAATTCTTTTCAAATAAGATAATTTCCTTACCCATAAACTGAATAAGGAGATGCATATTGAGGCATTTGTTGATTGAAGTACGCAGAAGGGCCATGAATGTTTAATGGTGCCATGAATCTTGGTGCTGCAGGTCCAAGTCTATCAATTCCTGCAGCTTTAAGGAAAAAGTAGGAACAAAAACGGGAACATAGTTAGAATTAGCAAACATAGAATAAGAATATAAACCAAAATTATGAACTTGCTACTGGAGGCAAGCATCAATCAAGGACCAGGCTCAGGTGGACCTTTCTTTTTAGCACCAAAGGCTGCAAGATTACAGTTGGCTCTCCTTCCATCAATAACAGGATATGGATTTTGACAAGCTCTTGTTGCTGAATCAGGATCCTTAAAATTTACCTAAGAAACACATACATGACAAAACTACAATTGATTACATACATGGTCATGCCAAACCTATAAAAGTCTTATAGCTAAAAACAGCAGGGCTAGCTTACAAAGCCATATCCTTTAGATCTTCCTGTGCTCCTATCAACGATGACAACTGCTTCTATAATCTCTCCAAACTGCTCAAAATAACCCTGCAAGGAATCTTTTCTGGTCTCCCAGGGCAATCCTCCAACAAAAATCTTGGTGTAAGTTGTGTCATGAGTGGATTCTGAGGCACTACTAGTTTCATTGATCACCATCCTACTTTCCATGATCTCTTGAGACATCCCGATACAGATATATATAGATACACTGAATCCAAACTGCCTCAAGCTTCCACAAGAACAAACCAAAGAACTAGCTAGATGATCCTAGCCCAGATACCAAAATATAGCGAGAAAGATTCAGAAGGTGAGAAAGAGCCGTTTGATCAATCAAAATCAACAACAAAGACTACTTTAATCAGTAAACTGCCTTTTCTGACTCCTGTTTCTAGAAAGGAAAAGTACAAGAATTAGTCTCTCGAGTGCTCTCGGATTCCCCAACAAAGATACTCCTAACAAGAAAATTGTTTACTGCTAGACAGTTAAAAGTAGAAAAAGAAAAACATGAGAAAACCCTAACCACATGTATGATTTTTTTTTTCTTTTTTGCTTAAGCAAACTAACATGGAAGGATGGAAAGATAGAAGAAGAACAATTAAGAAACAACAAAAAGAATAAAGAGCAGATGTTTAGGAAATTTCCAAAGAAATAAAAAACATAAATCTTTTGTTGTCTTTCTTTCTTTGGAACATCCTGTAATGGGTCCAGAGGGTAACGTGCCCTAATCCATCTAACTTGCTCTCGCCCACTTCCTCCTCGACCCTTTTTCTTCTTTATCAAGGTACTGTTTACTACTGTAACTATTAAATACATTCCGAACTGAGCACCTGCCTTCATGCATTCAATATTGTTTTATAATAAAAAAAATAAAAAATTTAAAATAAATTTTTGTATTTTCAAAATAAAAAGTTCCTAAATGTTTTTATCCCTTTTGTTACAAGATAATAACCAAACAAACGCTAATATACATTATATATATATATATATAATTAAATGATGATCTTGCAAGTGATTACAACTAGAGAAAGTACATCAAGATAAATCAAAGATAATTATTCCAACGGGAAAGTTCCAGATTTGGCTTCATTTTGTATTGAGAGAGAACGTGGCAGGCACTGATTTGTATTTGATGTATGAGCCAAGCCTATCTACGTTGTTAGCTTCTGTAATTGGAAATTTCATTGTTTTTTTTTTCAAAGTGTTATTATGGTGTTATATATATATATATATATATATATATATATATATATATATATGCAGGATATGAACACACTGTTTACTTCCAAATTATTACATTTTTTATTTAAGAAATGATTCCATATTTTTAACTTTAAATTTTTAATATTTCATATAAAAAAAATCTATGTAAATATATGTTATATATATTGTAAATAATAATGTTTAAAAGAATATTTTTTAAAAAAAATCTATCCCACATTAAAAAGATATTATGTTAAGTTTTTAAGTTGAAGTATTTAAACCAAAAAAGTTTTTTATCCCACAATAAAAAAACATAACTTTTTTCTTGGGAACATAGAGTACATATCATAATAGGTTTCAAATCTCACATTAAAAAAACATAACTTCTTTCATGAAAACATAGAGTATATATACGAAAGAGTTTTAAATCCCACATTAAAAAGATACTATATTATTATTTTAAAGTTGAAATATTTAAATCAAAAGGTTTTTTATTCCACATTGAAAAAATATAACTTTTTTCTTGGGAATATATATTATATATACGAAAGGGTTTCAAATCTCACATTAAAAAGATACTATGTTATCCTTTTTAAGTTGAAATATTTAAACCAAAAGGTTTTTTATCCCACATTGAAAAAATATAACTTTTTTCTTGAAAACATAGAGTATATATACTAATAGATTTCAAATCCCACATTTGAAAAAAAAACCAGGTCTCGTCCGGGTTCGCCAGGGTCATGGGTCAACCCACCTGGTCACCTGGGTTTGGCCGGGCTGTTGCCACAACCGGTCTTTTATAAAACCCAAACCGGTCCAGCCACCGGGTCGACCAGGTCCCAAATCGACCCGACAGGCCGGGCCGAGTTTAATAACACTGGTATTGAGTTGATGATAAATCTATTTTTTGTATCTTTTTATCATGTAATAAGCTAAAAATTCATTCGATCTAGTACTGAAGTTCATATATAATCCGGTTGCAAGTTTGATGGGTTAATTATAGTTAATTTGACTTTTTTTTTCTTTAGTTATTTTTTTTGGATTTGCCGAACCAACAATGTCATGTCGGGACAATCCCGACGTATTTAATTTAAAACTCGAGCTAAGTAAAAAATCAAGTTGAGAGTTTTCGAGTTTGAATTATTATACTAAGTTTAATAATAATGTCAAAAAAATTTATATGGTTTAAATATTTTTTTTTATTTTAAAAAATATTGATCCAACCACGGAAAATCACATTTAATAATCTAATTTAAATAAAAAATAATAGGGTAAAAAGAATAATTTAAACCTTCGTATATTTGCACCTACATAACATCTGTGTTGTGGAAATTAATCATAGCTGATCATATGAAAGCAGCATAAGTTGGAAATCATTGAGCAATTTGAAAACAATTAATTTTACCATAAGTAATTAATCATAGATTCTGCTTAATTAAGATACACAAAAAATAAAAGTAAATTAGAAAAAGAGTGAAGGGGCAATCTTAGACATTTGATCCATCCAAGTATATACGACGATCCAAAAAGGCAGCACTAAAGATAAGGGTGAGGTGAACTGCAATTAGTGACATGGGTGATGTATAATGAGTGTATCGGTCTAAAATCTAAGTCATGGTGGATTCAAAATAATAGGTTGAAAATTCGGATTTTGGATTGAAAAAACCATCAACTTTTTTTTTTCAGCACCATAATAAATGAAAATTAGGCAATATAAATGAAATGTGGTTTGATTGTTTTTAAAAAAATTTAAGGCAGATAACATACCGTCTGCTCTAGCTTTAAAAAAAAAAAAACAACCCAATTATATGAGCTCTAATGAAATGGATCAAGCGGGCTGATCTGACCTGCTAGACCAAGTAACACTTAATCTTTTTTTTTTAGAATTATTTTTTTATATCTAGATTAATACACATTTTTTATTTTATTTTGTTTAGAGAGACTCTATTAAAAGACAATTATTTTTTTGGTTATTATGTATGCATTTAATTTTTGAAGATGTTTTCTGATATATATATATATATATATATATATTATATTTTGTATAGATAAAATTTATTTTAAAATAAAAATATTTATTTTCAGATAATATTTTTAATATATACAACCCTGCATAATATTTTTTTCGCTTTTATTTTATTCGATCAATTTAATGTGTGTTTATTTTTATTATCGTTTGATTGAATAAAAAATTATTTTAATAAATAAATTTAGTAAATATAATTGGGTAAATATCCTGATTTGTAAGATTAAATATCTGTTCTATACCTACCTCTTAAATTTTTCAGTTTTATTTTTAGTTATTGTTTATAATTTTTTTTAATTATTTATTAACGCATATAATACTCAATTTATTTAATTATATATATACATAAACTTTATGACTTTTACTCTAGAAATTTATTTAATTATATATATATATACATAAAATGTATATAAAAACCTATATATACAATTAAATTTTTTTAAAAAATTCAAGTGAATCCTATACGGAAGAACCCACCACAGTTCTACCAGGTCGGATAATAATTGGTTTTTAAGCAGGGCGGGTAAGTTTTCGATCGGATGGAATCAAATTGCCATAGATTCAAATTCAATCTTGGACATAGCCCAAGTACA
>Ga0325405_1005128_pt1 | contig 13299 bp, 5 predicted proteins | sample PopdelMetagenome_21_FD_205663 | JGI IMG/M metagenome (GOLD analysis project Ga0325405, IMG submission 205663) | Populus deltoides microbial communities from Bellville, Georgia, United States - Xylem-Control-R2 | ecosystem: Host-associated > Plants > Phyllosphere > Stem > Wood/Secondary xylem... | reverse complement strand
GTATCACTCCAGTGAGTGAGTCTGTACACTACCCTACCTGCTGCGTCTTCTAATAAGGTGTAAACAAGACAAGGGTTTTACTGGATATACAACGCTTGACTGAGATAAAATCGAAGAAGATGGCGTCTTCCATGGCAATCCGTCTTTCACAGCCTCCACAAATGCTTCATCCATTCTTCTCCAAGGTACGCTCTCTTCGACACTTTTCTTTCAGTAACAAAACCCTAATCCTCGCTAAACCCCTCACTACTTCAGCATTACCGAATGACCATCAAAGATTTTACCCAAATGATGCTTCCCAATGGAACTCGAGAACCCTGACACACCCTCCTCCTCCTCCTCCTCACCAGTCCTCCCAACAACCTGCTCACTACAATCACAATCAACCCATCCAAAATCAGCAATACCCTCCTCCAAACCAACAAAATTATCCTAATCAGGGTTATGCCTATCCTGACCAAGGAGGATATCCTCAACAACAACACCAGTATCCAAACCCTAATCAACGGGATCAAAATTATCCCCAGTACCAAAACCCTGGTCAGTTTAACCCTGATGTCCGCGGGGATTATGGGCAACCCGGAAGCCCAAATCGATGGGACAACCGAAATCAGGGATACCCGCAACAGAAAAAAACTGATCAGTGGGCCTCACGTGTGGTTCCGGAGAGTCGAAGACAGGATTTGAATGTTAATTTTAGTGCTAGTGCTAATGCTCCAGCTACTGCTCCCAAGTATCCAAACCCTAATCAACGGTATCAAAATTACCCCCAGTATCCAAACCCTAATGAACGGGATCAAAATCATCCCCAGTACCAAAACCCTGGTCAGTTTAGCCCTGATGTCCGGGGGGATTATGGGCAACCCGGAAGCCCAAATCGATGGGACAACCGAAATCAGGGATATCCGCAACAGAGAAACACTGATCAGTGGGCCTCACGTGTGGGCTCGGAGATTAGAAGACAGGATGTGAATGTTAATTTTAGTGCCAATGCTAATGATCCAGTTCCAGCTACTGCTCCGCCTCCTTCGGTTTATGACTTGGAGCGTTTGTGTCAGGAGGGTAAGGTTAAGCAAGCTATCGAGTTGATGGATAATGGGGTTAAAGCCGATGCTAATTGTTTCTATAGTTTGTTTGAGATGTGCTCAAAACATGAGGATGCCAAGAAGGTCCATGATTATTTTTTGCAGTCGACCTTTAGGGGCGATGTTAAGTTGAACAATAATGTGATTAAGATGTATGGGAAATGTGGAAGTATGGCAGATGCGAGGAGAGTTTTTGATCATATGCCTGAGAGGAATATGGATTCATGGCATTTGATGATAAATGAGTATGCCAATAATGACCTGGGAGATGAGGGATTGGAGCTGTTTGAGCAGATGAAGAAGTTGGGCTTGGAACCCACTGGGGAAACATTTCATGCTGTTTTGTCTGCCTGTGCAAGTGCCGAGGCAGTCGAGGAAGGGTTTTTATATTTTGAGGAAATGAGCAGGGAGTTTGGCATTAGTCCAACCCTTGAGCATTATTTGAGGATTATAGATGTTCTTGGAAAGTCTGCATATCTTAATGAAGCTGTGGAGTATATTGAGAAACTTCCATTTGAACCCACAGTGGAAATTTGGGAGGCATTGAGGAAGTATGCTAGAAGTCATGGAGACATTGATCTTGAAGACCACGCTGAGGAATTGATCGTTTCTCTTGATTCATCAAAGGCTGTTGCTAATAAAATCCCAACTCCACCACCGAAGAAATATAATCTGATTAGCATGCTTGAAGGAAAGAATAGAGTAGCTGAGTTTAGGAATCCTACATTTTACAAGGATGATGAGAAATTAAAGGAATTGCGTGAGATGAAAACAGGTGGCTATGTTCCTGATACTAGATATGTTCTTCATGACATTGATCAGGAGGCCAAAGAGCAAGCCTTGCTGTATCACAGTGAGCGGTTGGCAATTGCATATGGTCTTATTAGCACCCCAGCTAGGATGCCCTTGAGGATAATCAAGAATCTCCGTGTGTGTGGGGACTGTCACAATGCCATCAAGATCATGTCAAAGATTGTTGGGAGGGAGTTAATAGTTAGGGACAACAAAAGGTTTCATCATTTCAAGGATGGCAAGTGTTCTTGTGGAGATTATTGGTGAAGTCGTCTCAGCCTTGGAACTTTTATATTATGCATTTGTTAACTTTCTTTTTTTAAAATTTTGTGTATAAATTGTTGAATCTGCTAAAACATGTGAGCTGCTGCTTACAGGAAAACGAGTATTTCTAGAGGTAGGAAATGGACTATCCATTGCTTCACAGTGTACGGTCTACTTGTTTGTCAGGAGATTTTCCATTACCCATTACTGTTGGCTTATGCTTTTCCATGTTATTTTTACTTTTTAAGTTGACAGTTTCCTTTCCTTAATCCTTCGTATCTGGGTTGGGCTGTTCTTTATGTACAAGTGTGTTGTCCCATTACATTTTGGTATTGAGAACTTGGAATCATAATCCATGTTTGAGTTTGAATCCCCATATAGAGAGCAGAGACCAGTGCTCTCCTGATTGCAGTACCTTGGCAGCCTGGCAGATGGAATCTGTTGCGCGTAAGTTCTCTTCTTCATGCAAAGCAGCATTTGGATTAAGCATGGAAATATATCATCTAAAGAGTTTAAGTGTAACTTTAGGAGAGCTGTGGTGCAACTTCTTCGCAGTTTTCTCTTTTTAGAAAAAGATTGTGGCAGTTCTGTGGTCACTTAACGTAATGCTCATCTGTTCAGGTGTTGGAAATTAATGTGTTGTTTTTGGCTTAATCCTTTACGTTGAAATAGTATAGACCTGGAATGGTTTATTCAGTACTCTTTTGATATCCATTTTGATATCCTTTACGTTGAAATAGTATATGAGCTTGGTAGTTTATTTAGAATTGTGATTTTGTTGGTTTCAAACCCTGTTTCCATCCCCTTCCCTGCTTGAAGGTAATTGTAGAAGAAAATGTTTCTCTGGAAATAAATATGGTTCTGCAAGTTTCTACAAGCCAAGAAGACATCGAAACGAAAGAGAAATCAGCCCATATGTAACAGACTATCGTTACTCTCTTGGAAATTCTCAGCAAGGCAATTGGACCTTGTTAGCATTTTCTGATTCACAGTAAAAGACATGTCCAGCAAATATCAGGATGAGCTCCTATCCAGTACTACTAAACAACAGATAACAAAGCATCCTCAAGAAATCATGTTACTAAGCTACAACTTGAGAAGGGTGACAAAAAAACATTTACTTGATTAATTAATTTAACGGGGGGCAAGGCTGCCAAAGTCACATTCCACCAGTCACATCCCCGTCTTCCCCAAACTTAAAGATCTAACAATTGAATTCTCCACAGATAAGATGCAAAAGAAAGATATATTGATGGTTATTCTGAAATCTGCAGTAGCACGACAGAGCCCTATTTTTAGACTAGATATTTCCTTCCAATGAATAGATGTCATGAAAATCTATGCACAGATTTTGGGGACAAAAAAAAGATATTAGAAATGTATATAACGAGTAAAAACGTTCCGGGTACAATCTCATGAAGGAAATGATAAAATCCCAGGAGGAATTTCGCTTTAGATGTGTTTATGTTGGCAACCACTTTCAAAAACGTGGAACCACAGTGTTTATCTTCAGAATAGAGTTTCAAGCAGTTTCGGAGAAGACAAGGCCGCCACGGATTTAAACTGCTATGAGAACAACCTTATTAGCAAACCGAATGAGACCAAACAACAATGCATGTGCATTTACGATGGAACCAGACATCTTATAGATTTTGATACAGAGAAAGAAAATTGAAGCTCAAGGATGCAAAAAGCAAATAGATAGATAAAGAAATTAAAACAGAACCGCAGATAAAAGCAATCTCAAGTCCCTTGAGCAGTATTCTTAGTTTATACCTTTGGTTGCCTATACTTCATGCGTATCGCATTCAGAGGACACCCTTTGGTGTTCAATTGTAAACCTTGCAGTGCAAGAACTGTAGTTTTAAGATCCGACGCCTTGTAAGAAGTATAGTGTTCTAGAGTTGGACTCTGTCAAACAAATATATAAAGTCAGGCTCCAAATGCTTAATCTACAAGAATATGGAAAATCAGATGATAGGAAGGAGAATTTAGACCCATGGATGGCTTGTCTGATCCAACGTCCATCTGGCAAGAAATACAGATGATGCAGCAATGACAGAAGGAAGAAAATTCAAGAAACTGTAGTCAACTAATGTCAGTTCTGCTAGGTAATCAGCCAGGAACTCCAGTTCATAACTAGGGTTCTGCATATGTGCAATTACATGTGTAAATGTCACTTTTTAATTAACAGAGGCTGGTATCTTCTAAAACAAGCATAGATAATGAATTGAACCAACCACATTACCTTGTATGATGCCTGTGCTGCACGTAAAAATCTCCTGAGAACAAAAATTTGCAGAAGCAACTGTATTATTAAAACTGAAATAATTTTTTGAAACAATAAAAATAAAAATAAAAATAAAAAGGTGAAAGTTGAAGAAGCTGAGCAGCACCTCAGAAAAGTTTTTGCAGTAGGAGCAATTATCTGAAAGCCAAAAAAATTTAACACTTGAGTCTCCATCTTTAACACCTGCGCCAGACTTCGGTCAGGACCCAAACCAAAATATTCCAACAGGTAGGCAAACAAAATGAAAATGACTGCTCGTATTATAAATAGATTTTGCATCACAGTTTTTCATTTTAGAAACCAGTCTCAAATTTCACACATGTGGAGTCATTTTTCTTCCAGACCACTAGATTAGCGAACAAATAAAGGAGAATGTGACAAATACAAGTTAAAAATGATAGTTCATATCAATTTTTCCCAAAGCTTGAGAAGGTAGGCAAAATAATAAAGCACTGACATGTGATAGATTTGAATTGATATAAGATATAAGCTAAAAGGAAGATAATATTTGCTTCAAAGCTTAAATAATTTGACATGCGCTCATTTGGCGAGTGAACCATGTGACATACCTCTATGCTTGTGTATGTGTTGTCAGTGATGAAGCAAAACTCTTCCACATGTGGCGGACAAATCTCTTCATATTTGCTTTAGGACACGCATAAATACATTTAAATCAAATTAAACAAACAAACACCAAATAATTCTCTGAATAATAAAATATTCTCCCCTGTAGAATTGTTATTTCAATTAGATCCCAAAATTCAGAAGAAACTTGCAATGTTTCAATTAGATCCCAAAATTCAGAAGAAACTTGCAATGTTGCACCCAACCTTTCATTAAAACTTCATCATTGTCATTCTGAGTGCAATGAACATTGCAAAAGATATGAGAACTTACGAAGCAATTAGCATGCAAGTGATACCGAGTAGTTGAAGCCTGTGTCTCTCAATGTAATTTTGAGAGAGAAACCAATCTATGAGATATACTGTAAGGTAAAGTGTGTCTGGCACCAGCTTATATTCCTCAGATACCTGGAAGCAAGTTTAAACAGATCCAAGAATTATTTGTTTGGAATTCATACTGGATATAAAAACTATAAGAGTTTAATACTGCAATAATAGGCATTCAAATTCTTCCAGTAGATTGAGAAACTTTATAAGGTGAAAATTAACATAATATAATGCAAGAGAACCTCCATCAATTTATTTTTTTTTTTTAAAAAAAAAACACTTCATTTTGTTCCACAGAGTGCATTTAACACAGCAATAAACTATGAGTGATAGTTACAGCTCAAATGGAAGAAAAAAAAAATTAACACAAACCATACAAGGATGGTATTTGGTTTCAAATCCCTCCAAGGTTAGCTCCAATTAATCTGGAGCTTTAATCGGATATGGTATTTCACAAAACAAATTTCTTTAAAAAAAAACGATAACTTATCAAAAAAAATTCGCATGATCTTATTATGAGAACTACCTTTGTATTTCATTGACATTCAGAGCACAGGCCTTAGGTGTGCAGTATGCCTCAACTAGAATTGACTAGGTAAGCTGACACTTTAGCTTGAGTTTAAGGGTGTTGGACTCAAAAATTGCAGCTGTTGATGAATCTAAACTATATGTGTGTGTGTGTTCCTAAAGTATGTTGAGGACTTCCCTGCTCCATGCACAAGATAAATGAGTGGAAACTCTAAAACAAAACACTGGCACTTGAAAAATGTTATGTAATTCGGAATCATGGTTGAAGGATCTATATGACATCATGAAATATAAAATGAAGGGAAAGAATAAAACTACTAGAAACATGAGCTACTGCATCTAAAAAAAAGACATGAGAGGCTGGAAAAATACAAAATCAAGCAAATATGAGAAACCAAAACTGGAACGTGATAAATATTAGTTTTCTAGAAAAAATAAAAACACAATTGAAAACAATTGATGGGAAGATTTTTTTATATGAGATGCGAGCAGTTGCCTACTGGTTCAGCTAGTGCAGTCTCTAGTCATGGCATTGACATGGAATAGAAGTCCAACTACCAGGGAGGAAAAGATTTATCTGAGAGGAGGACTAGCCCACTTTGAAAAGTCCAAAAACTGGGACAAGGACAAACTTAAAGATTAGATGAATCATCATCAAGAATCGCACAGCCCTGTGTTAGAATGAACAGGCAAGGACTACAATAACCAAACCATTGATTGAGAAGAATAATATGTCTTCTTCATTTTGAACTTTCAATCAACAAACAGAGAACTCTCCAGATCATGAGATGGCACTTCATGCTTGGGAATTGTAAAGACAAATAGGAATTAAAGTCAACAGAAGGATGGAGTAGAACTTAAAAGGACAAGCGTTCTCCTCATGACAGGACAATGTATTCCTGTACAAGTATCTTGGAAGTTCCTTTCTAATTAAATGAGCACTCTCTTTGTTATCTAAACCATCTAATGAATGAGAATTAATCCATTGACCATGATTGATTTAAAAAACCATGCTCAACAAGTTGGACAAAGTAAGACTTAAAGTACAAACACTAAACATGAAACAAATATGCTTTACTTAATCTTGAGCAAGCTTTTGATTAATCCAAACATTCATATCTATGGAGAGGACAAGGCATGTTATTTATCCATAATGTAGAGCTTAAAACTTTTTAGTTGAAAATACAGTATGATAGTTTTAGCAAGAAAGATGTGCTTCTCTACACGACATGAACACAAGTATATCATGATCGATAGTATACAAACAACCTTTCCTTATCTAAATAATAAACAAACAGCATAAATTGCAAAGTCAAAGCAAAACATATAAGAGCATAACAAGAATAATCTCACGCAATGAAACTACACTAACCTCAACAAGCCAATCAACTAAAATCCCTCTCATTATTTGAGTAATGTCTTGTTGTACTGTTTCCATAAAAGTAGGAAGAGACCTTCGGACAAGCTGCAGGAACAAAGTAATATAGCATAAGCAAGCATCAGCATCTTGCCAAGAGAGACAAAAAAATAGGGAAGCTAGTGAATTTTTCCACTAATGTCCCCATAGATGGCATTAAAACCATGACATGCTGCTATACTGGGGCAAACATGCATAGCCCCATGGTTAAAAGCTTTAAAAACCTTTTGTTGCATGAGGATATTTCTTTCCATTCACAAAGTGCAAAAATATGAGGAAAAAAAAACACCAAGAGAAGGGTAGATAAAGAAAGAAAAACACTATTTTTGTGCATAAAAACAAACCTCAGCAACACGTAAATTGTTATAGATATCAGCAGCATAGAGGCTGCAAAGTTGAGGATCCTTGTGGTCACTGTCAATGTCTATAAATTCTGGATCACTTGATGCCTTCCAATTCTCAGAGACGTTGCATTTCTCAGCTATAACAATTTGAGAGAAAAAATCAGTACCTACAGCATGCAGTATACACAACAATAGAAAATGTGGAGAATATTACTTTAAACTAGTAGTTTCTCACCATATGTTAGTGCAACTCATGACATTCCATTTTAGTCACTTAAATAGAATAGCACAAACAATGAAGCCCTACCTAGCGCACCCAGTGACCCAAAATGGATTTGACCTCATAAATTCAGTAGATGCATGTCACGGCTGAAGAAGAGGGTTATGAATAAAATCACTATGTAGCTTTAAGAGGGTAACAATCAAATTCCTCAGTACCCATTTTGTTCAAGAAAGCTTTGCATTTAAACTTTGTGGGTCAGCTGTTCTAAACATGTCTAGGGTAACACAGTGGTAGATAGTTCTACTAAAGTTCGAGTCAAAAAAATTTAAAAATGGTAAATTGCATACGAGGTTCTGATGTAATTCTGCTTCTTATTCTTAGCAAGGTTAACTTTTAATAGATAACCAAATTAGTTTCTTACTTTGAGACCTTGAACTTCATGCATCATCTACTACTATGATGAACTTGTGCCTTTTCAATTGGGATTTAAATCGTATCTATAATAGCATGTCTTAAAATGCATGTTCTACAATGGATTGACACCATTAGATAAGCACACATTACTGTGAAGGAGGAAAAGACCAAACTTGGATTACAAGACTTCCTCCGTCAGACCTAAGAATTGGTTCAACAAACCACCTTTTCCTCTAAGCTCTTCATTGACAAAAACTAATGAACAACAGTACCACATAACAGCCCTTTTCACTACTATAATGAATTTCACTCATTCCGTTTTTATACAACTATCTAGCTACTTGGTCCTATGATCTCTCTATTTGACAAAAACTTGGGAATGTTAGTACCACATAACAGCCTTTTCACTACTATAACTAACTTCATTGACTCCATTGTTATGCAAGTATCTCATTTGTATTGAAGTAGGTTCAAAGAAATAAACAAGCACAATGTTACGTGTCTTCAAAACTGCATCGATGGATGTTGAAACATGATGACAATTACGCAAACCTTCAACCAAGATGCACCCTTTTTTCTCTGTTCTCACCAAGTTTTAAATGCAGGTACCGATCAAGTTTACTGTTTTTTGAAGCAAAAAAAATTAAAGAGAAAAGCTGACCTTTTTTCGGAGAATGATGGGGATGGGAAGGCACTATTGAACACAGATTAGGAAGCTGAGGATCATCCGTGCCAAGCTCCCCTGTGCCACTGGGCTGAGAAGGTACGTCTTTTTCCGAAGTAGTTGAGGATGCAACTTCAGAATAAGGTTCTATTTTTACTTCTCGACAAACAATCTTTTTCTTTGAATTAGCTTTAAGACGTGGGTGTTCTGAGGCACTTGAAGGGGCAACTTTTGATACATCAAGCTGAACCTTTTTAGCCTGCTTGGCTACCTTAGCCTGGCAATCAGCAGAGTTAAAAGGAGAGAAGTCAAGATTATTGAATTAGGAAAAACAAAAAAAGATTTCGTAACAGAGGGGGGATAGTATCCAGGAAATATTGCAATGTAGTTGATATTTCCAAGCGAATGATAAACCATAGCCTGTTCATTTAGTCCTTTATAGTATAATCATGAAAGGAAGTAGAAACGTAGGTCTAATTTCTCACTTGCACAGTCACTTTTTCCTTGACATGTCTTTTTTTTTTTTGGCCTTAACAGCATACAAGATTGATTTAGTACACCAGAAGGTCCAGAAAAGGCATCATCAATGCATGAAAGGACAGCACAACCACCTGAATTTTAGTTGCACTGAAGCAACTCGTATACGAATTCTCACAGCAAACATTTGTGACATCCTGAAGCACTGCTCTCCTCTTACATTGATTATCTGCATTATCAGGTCTGCTAGTACTGTTCTCATCTAAGGCTGCTCTTTTTCTGTTTGTTCGCAAATTCCTTTTCCAATCTTGTTTTGTTGGTGCTGGCATCGTCCCAGAAGCACGCAAGGCAGCCGCTCGTGTTATTGGACCGTTAAGATGCCTAAAATTAGAAGGAAGTACATTTTCCCTTTTCATATTTACTTGCCTTACCCTTAAATAAGAGCAACACAAAGCATTAAACAGAAACTAGGCAGGTAACCTGCAATAAAATGATCAAAACAGTACAATCAATGGGGGAATATACCAAGCCAAGAAACTCCACATATTTAGGGATCACTTGAATAATCTCGCAATTATGAACCATAACTTGTAAGCAATGCTAATTACTTCAGAAGAGAGTATCAGGGATATTTGTTGATAATGAGACATGAAAGAATAAACAAACTCATACTTTAGGCTCATTACAGAAATTTGCATCATAATGATTTATATACCAGAAAATTTCCCTTCAAATAGAAACCATCATAAAAAAACAAACAGAAACAAAATCTGCTATTTTGTGCGCAATTGTGAATAAAAACACAATAGTATTACTTGCCAGAAAGAATATAGAATATGACATAATTTTACAGTGCGAAATTATGTTATTACAATGTGCACCTGAGCAATTTATCAAACATAAACCAAAGTGCCAAATAACACACAAAGATGATAAAACCTTTGGATCTTCACGGATCAAGTAAAACAAAAATATTAGACTCAAGTTGCATGAAGATCTTGTGTGATAAGATAATTAAATAATTCAAATGACATGGATATGTATCCAAAGTTCAAGTTGAAAATCCTCACTGGACCCAAAAGTTCTATCCTCTTGAGAAAACTCTCTATAAAAGATCGAGACTGGAAGCACAAAGACAGAATCAACAAAATTCAAGTACATTACGTTAAAATGGGATATAAATCTTAGTGGTAACCATGAAAGTAAAGATAAAGCAAACCACTTTCCTTGAAAAAAATGAATCTCGAGACCCTATTAAGCACGCTCATATCTGAATCCAATTCCAAGATTCCAACTTGTGGCGCAAACAAGAAAAAAAACTCAACTTTACATTTCTAAAAATTCTGGGTCTCGTTGTCTTCTCTTTCCTTTTCTTCTTTTCTTTTTTAATTTATTTTTGCATCTTGGTTGTTTCCAATAATAAATATAATTTAAACAAAAGATGGTATTAACTTCATCTATAAATTTACATTACATTTACCTACTAAAAACACTCAAATTTCCTAAGAGAACAAACAGAAAATATTGGTAAATAAACAAGCTAGTGATGCCCAAGAAACCAAAAAAAAAAATACTTTCACTAAAAACCATGTCCAAAAACCTTCAAAATTCCAGAAAGTGCAAAGAACTCATTAAACCCATATCCATCTAGCAAACCAAAAACCAAAGCACCAAAACCCAAAAACAAACTACTCACACCCACAAATGTTATAAGCATGGTGGTGACATCAACACACAAATGTGAACGCATAGATTAAGAAAAAGAAGGGACCTGAACTTGAGCCCTGTATCATCACAAAGCAAAGGATGTAAGAAAGAATTGAAAAAGAACTCTGTGAAAGAGTAGGCGGGATAGTATTGGGTTTAAAATACACAGAGAAACAAAAATGCCATTGCAAGTTTCTTTCCTCTGATATATTCCTAATATTTTAACGTTGTTGTCGTGGTTAGTTTATTCTAACAAAAAAATGTCGTTTGACTGTTTGACTGAAAGAGTAAGGTTTGACTGGATCAAAACTGATTTTGTAATTACTTAATGACCCTGGAGGAGGCGGGGTTTTTCTTAGCTAGCCTCTTGAGCTTCCCTGTTTATTGCTTGATTGTCATTTAGGATTAGTGGGTTCTTTCCGTCATTTAGTCTGAGAATTCAGGTTGTATTTGTTGTTTAGCGGGGAGAAGGAAAAAATATGTAAAAGTTCCAACGGGCTTTTTTTTTTTTTTTTTAGAAGAATGTATTTTTTTATATGCTAATGTTAAAAATATAAAAATAAATAATTTAAAACAAAATAAAATTTTCAAGAACATGGTTGGATCATAAAAATAATTATATTGATATTATTTATGGTTGATGCTTTCTGGTTTTTCTAGGTGTATTTGGCTTAAAAAATGATAAAGATAGTGATGGTATGAATTTTTGAAGTGGTTAAAAAAAATTAATAAATCTTTTATAGTTGTTAGAAAAAGTTGGGATTGTTTGCATTCAAATTATATTATATATGTGATCAAGATAAAGATTGATTTTTTTTAGTATTTTATAGATATTTTTCATGCAAAATAATATTTATGAATTATAAGGTTTTTATAAGAAAAATTAGGGCAAAATGCATTTGAGTGTGACAACTATTTGGAACCTCTAGATGGGTTTTTTCTTAATACCAAAAAAATCAATGAATAACCAATCACTAGATTTTAGCTTTGAGATGAAAGAAAAATCCATATACTTTCTAGCAAGTCAAGATTGAAATTGTTTGGAAATTAATACTAACATTTTGATTGAATCCAAAGAGGCCCGCCCAATATATATATATATATATATATATATATATTACAGATAAAAGGATAAGATTTTGATATTAGAAGATATAGTAATTTCTTGCAATTATAGTAGGATTTATTTTCATATTAGGTTAATTCTCTTACATGAAAAGGGAAAATAAAAGAATTATTATGGAATTTTATAATTTGATATGTAATTCTTTTTAAAAAAAATGAAATCTTGAAAAGAAAATACAAGAATGTGGTGGAAACATGGAGGGAAGGAAGAAGATAGATCAAGCTCCAATCATTTAAATTTTAAAATGACAACCGGAATTTATTACAAATAAACATGTGATTAAGTAGTTTTAGGACATCATCAGTGTCTTCAAGATGAGTTATCCCCGTAAGAACTTTCTTGACAAATTCATTACAATCTCAATTAAATTGATGCGCATAATCCCCTCCTTTTTCCTTTTAAATGTTTCATATTAATTATTTCCTATGGTATCTAAGTTTATTAAAATGATTTTTGGTTATTTTCTCATGATAATAAGAATAGGAGACAGGTATAAGTTTCTTTGTATCTTTGTTTTTTGATTTTCTACTGTTTTGTTTTTTTTTTAGATTAATATTGATTTTTTTTATTTTAAGAATTATATTTATTTCATTTTTATCTAGGTAGAAGTTAAGATTAACTTTTAAATTATGTTATTTTCCATTACATCATAATATGTGTCAAAATAAAAATATCTTTGAAACATTTATCATGATATGATTTTATATAACTTGATAATTTAGGAGTAACTAAGTTTTCTAATAAATACAGATTAAACAAAACTGATTTTCAAAAATAAAAGGTTAATATTATTAGAATTTAGATTAATTTAGTTATTAGAATTCATTTTAAATTCAAACTTCTTTGTATTCAGCAATTGGTTGAGTCTTCCTTAAGACTAGGATTCTTTCTTGTATCTAGGAGTGAATTAGATACCCTTCAACCTAGCTTCGATACGTCGCTTTGAAAAATATTTCCGAATGCATTTTTGTTAAAGTTTATGGAGTCCCTACGGACTTCTTTGAGACCATGCATTACA
>Ga0325405_1005127_pt1 | contig 13302 bp, 7 predicted proteins | sample PopdelMetagenome_21_FD_205663 | JGI IMG/M metagenome (GOLD analysis project Ga0325405, IMG submission 205663) | Populus deltoides microbial communities from Bellville, Georgia, United States - Xylem-Control-R2 | ecosystem: Host-associated > Plants > Phyllosphere > Stem > Wood/Secondary xylem... | reverse complement strand
AAATCCCCCAAATTCACCGATGACTTTTCAATCTGTTAGTGATTGCATATATAAAGAATAATAATTAACAGTGTAATTGAGAAGTGAACAGTTTTAGAGATATCTGAAAAATACCAATGAAATTAATTCGTTGGTGATTCCGTATGTAATTGCAATATGAACAGTACAATTGAGAAGTTAACAGTCCCAGAGCTCTCTGGAATATACTGACGGAATTAATCCGTCAGTGATATCCTCTGTAATTAACATACTGAATAGTTCTAGGAAAAAAGAAACATTTAACCGACATGTTTACGGATGGATTTTACTTATGGTATTTCTTATCGTTGGTTATAAAGGTTTCATATATAATTGCCCCTCTTAAACTTTTATTCTTTGAAATTTCAATCTTGATTTTATGCTATAGCAAGCTCCATTATTTATTTATTTATTAAACTTTTCATTCTTAATTTTATGCAACTTTATTTAAATTATATCAAATCTTACATAGAATAGAGATAAACAATCCAATTGTTTAGTAAATAAGGTAAGTAATTTTTTAAAGGTGAGCAATATTGATTAATGGTTAGGTTTCGACTAAAAAACCACTACACTAATTTTTTTGTAACATTTTGAACTAAGTGTAAATAAAAACTGAATAAATACAAATGCGCCAAAAAACAAATATTAGACTATTTTTTACAGTGTTGATTATTTGAAAAAAAAGCCGATTGATTTGATTATATATAATCTTTATTTTTTTTTGGATAGAACATGTAAAAGTCCTACTTAAGGATTCCATTATGATGCAAAAAATTGACTCTATTTTTGGATAGAGACATTGAAAAGTTGCATTGACTGGGTCAGAAGGTTACAGAAGTCGGTGATGGACTATTCCTCGCTTATTCCACACCATTCATCTCTTGATAAAAATCATTTATTTACGTTCTTTTTTTTTTGAACTACTAGACTTTTCTTTTATTTGTACAAATACAGTGCTCTAGAGTCGTAATTGACAAAGAGGAAGCTATACAAATGTGGAGAATGCTAGGAATATCTCAGGTCTGCCACTATCAGAAATTCAACTAAAACTAACATAATTACCAACAAAATTTTTCTATTATTAATTTACGGGGATATTTGTCGATAGATGTAAATCAGTTGGTAAAACCATCGATATATACCGACAAAATAATTCTATTGGTATACACCGACAGAGTTGCAGATGGAATATATAGAATTTTGAAAAAAAAAAAAAACAGGATGATGGCATGAAAGTTTTTACGGACGATTTTGCCGACGGAATTACCGAGGGAATCAAACTAGAATCTCCATACAGTTACGTGACCCCTTCACCGGCAGAATTGCTGATGTCACTGACAAAATATTTCCATCGATGATTCCATCGGTAAAGTTAATGTATCACCATGCTGGCGACCCTCCCATCCCCTCCCCTATTTCTCTTTCTTTTTCCTCATCCCTGTATCTAAACAAACTCTCCCCTCCCAAACTGCAAGTAACCACCCCTTAAAACATTCCTCACTTCTCAACACAAATCATCCTTCTTTATTTTTTATAGTCACAGCATCTGTGTTCTGTTTTTTGTGCATTTATCATTTTTTTGTAAGTAAATCTATCCTTTTTAATTTTAACATTAAAATATCAATTTTATTATTATTTAATGTTTTTTTTAGTATATGTATTTTGTTAGGGCATGTACATGTTTTATTGTTTTTTCTCAAACAAACTTGTAGTATAAATATATAATTTTGTACTTGTTATGGTTTGTTTTAGATTTTGTAAAATTGTATTTGTTTGTAAATTGTTGAAACTTATGTTGAATTACCGAATTAGATGTGTTGTGATGAAATAAATAAAAGCTTGTTTAACGGGTCCGTTTTAATTTTTATCAATGCTCTTGTAGAGTTGTAATTTCCGTAAATTTATGTGTATAAATTTGCATGGACGTTAATAATTAATAATGAATATTTAAGAGAAGTTTTAATTAGTTTGTTGGATAATCTCGAGCTAAACCAATATTTTTACAAATTTATTTATTTAACATAGTTAATAAATATATGTTGTCATCATTATTTTATAGGGATTCAATAGAAGTCATGGATGATCGTTCATAGATGTATCGAGATTCACCCCAAGAATTACAGAGGATGAATTATTGCAATGGGGTTCAGGGTATTAATTTTGCAACATCTATTCCGAGAAATTTTAGTGGAGGCGGTATTAAGTGTCCATACATGAAGTGTAAAAATAAAAAGTACTTGCATTCAGATGTTGTAACGATATATCCTCTACACAAGGGGTTCATGGAGGATTACTTGTGTTGGTATGCACACAAAGAACTATTTGTTCGTAATGAGAGCATGATAGAAATGATGGTTGGGTCAACTTCTAGTGCTAACAACGTGCATGAAGTTGTAAATGACAACAATAATGCTTACAGGAATATGGTTATGGATGTAATGAAAATGAATCAAGGTAATGTCAGTCAATGTCCAATTATAGAAGAAGAACCTAATACAGACGCGATCAGGTTTTTTGATTTGTTGAACGATTCTGATAAACCATTATGGGGTGACTGTATGAATCATAGTAAATTATCGGTCATTGCACAGGTGTTCACCATCAAGTCGGATTGTGGGTTGTGTGAGGCTGATTATGATAGAATTATTGAATGGGCGAGAAGCATTTTACTTGAAGAGAACAGGTTGAAAGAAAAATTCTATGCTGCTAAGTCCATGATGAAACCCCTTAATTCTTTGACATGTGCCCTAATGTCTGCATGATGTACTACCTTGAATATGCTGAGCTGACCGAGTGCATGACATGTAGGCATTCCCGTTACAAAACCAAATTTGACATTGGAAAGACTCTTGTGACATATAAAAAACTTAAATACTTCCTAATCACACCTAGACTGCAGAGGTTATTCATGTCACCAAGGACTATTAAGCGCATGACATGACACCAGTCACATGATACGGTTGATGGAGTGATGATGCATCCTTATAACGACGAAGCATGGAAACACTTTAACAGTGTGCATCTTTACTTTTCAGCTGAATTAAGAAACATGCATTTTGGGTTGTGTACAGACGGATTCAACTCATTCAGGTTATTTGCTGCTCCTTATTCTTGTTGGCTGGTCATACTCATGGTTTACAACCTGGGGATGTGTATGAGGCCAGCGTTTATATTTTTATCTATGGTGATACTCGGTTCGAATAGTCTGGGCTGAAATATATATGTTTGTCTTCAACCGTTGATTGATGAGTTGACGCAGTTGTGGTCCTCCGGAGCTTTAACTTATGATATATTAAGAATTTTTTTTATAAGGGCGACTTTGATGTGGACTATCAATGATTTTCAACTTATGAAATGGTGTCTAGTTGGAGCATGAATGCAAAACTAGCATGTCCATACTACATGGAAAACAACAAGGCATTCACGCTAACAAACAGAGGTAAAGCTTTTTTTTTACTGCCACCGTCATTTCTTTCCAACGAATCACAGGTATAAAAACAAGGCATTCATGTCTTTCTGGTGAAGAATTGTATGACGTTGTATCAGAGTATGACGACATTGTGTTTGTTTTCAATCTGGTAAGCAGAAGTTTTCCGGTTTTGGTTTGACCCATAACTGGGGCAAAGCGAATTATTTTCTGGGAGCTTCCTTATTGGAAAACCAATTTCTTTTGCCATAACCTTGACATCATGCACATAAAAAAAAAGTGTTTGAGAACATTTTCAACACCGTTATGGATGTGAAGAGGAAGACAAAGGACAACATCAAGGCTAGAATGTATATAGCATTGTTTCGTAACCATAAAAATATGGAGTTGGTTTTTGACGGGTTACGAGTCGCAAAACCCAGAGCAAGCTTCGTGTTAGAGAGAAATGCACAACTACTAGTTTACCAATGGCTTAAGAGTCTATGTTTTCCCGATGGACATGCCTCAAACATATCAAGGTTGGTTAATATAGAGAAATGTAGATTGTATGGAATGAAGAGCCATGACTTCCATGTGTTTATGCAAACACTCATTCCATTAGCTTATAGTGATTTGTTGCTAAAGGGGATATGAGATGCACTCACAAAGATTAGTCATTTCTTTAGAGATATATGCTCCAGCAAGTTACAGACACATCACATTGAGTGGTTTGAAATGAATATTGTCGAGACAATATACAAACTTGAGATGATATTCCCTTCATTATTTTTTGACTCGATGGAGCATCTATCCATACATTTACCGTACAAAGCAAAAGTTGGAGGACCATTTAAGTATAGATGGATGTATCCATTCGAGAGGTTAGATATTACATATGCAATATAATTCATAAAGTATTTTCATTATTTTTCTTAATTGAAAAATAATTGTTTAATTCCACACATGTACTTGTTCAATCTTAAAAAAAAAAGTTAAGAACAAGGTGTATATTGAGGCTTCGATATGTCAGGCCTATATCATTGAGGAGATCTTAATATTTATCTTGTACTATTTCGAACCTCATTTGAGAACGAGAATCAACCGCGGTCCATGGCATGATGATGGTGGTGAAGTGCCTTCCATTGGGAACTTATTAATATTCTTCGATCCTGGACGTCCCACACTTAAAAATACCGTAAGGGGAAGATATTTATTTGAAATAGAGTTTAGACAAGCACATAATTATATTCTATTTTACTGTGATGAGCTGAGACCTTGTATTCAGTAAGTATATGTAATACTTAAACTTCGTTAAAAAAAGTACTATTTATATATTGTAATATCATAAACTCATATAATTTTAAATACCTTTTAGGCAACATGGACAATATTTACTTTCCAATAATTCACAGCTGACCGAATCCCAAATATTTCAATTATAAGATGAACAATTTACCACGTGGTTCAAAATACATGTAAGTACTATCACAAACTCATTATCTGTTGCAAGTTACTGTATTTCATTACACAATTCTCTTTTATTATTCATTGTTGTACTTGATATACAAAGTTTATCAAATGAAAAAGAGTACTCCTGTTTCATTGTCTTTATTAAGCCTGGGTCCTAAAAGAAAAGTTAAGTGTTACAACAGGTATTTTATCAGTGGATATGTGTTTCATACTATAGGCATATAAGAAAGACATATAACAACGGTGTTTGTGTTAAGGGATCGACTTGTAGTAATTTTGAAGTTGATTATTATGGTAAATTAGAAAAGGTTGTCGAATTGCAATATCATAGCAAGCATAATAGAGTATTTTTATTCAAATATAATTGGTATGACACCACTGACAAAGGAATCAGAGTAGATGCTCACTATGGTCTGGTCAAAATCAACTCAAAAACTAGACTCCGCAATGTAAACAATGTTTTTGTTTTCGCAAAGCAATTCCAACAAGTTTATTACATATACACCCCTTCCTTTAGAGAGGACCTATCAAGAGTTGGTTGGTTATCCATTTTAAAAACAAAACCCAGAGGTCGTGTTGAGGTTGTTTAGGATGAGAAAGAAGACACAAGTGTGCGAGATGATGTCTTTCAAGTTAGTGAGTTAGTTGAACCATATCGAGTTGCTCATTCGATTGACTTAGAAGAAAATTCAAATTTTCATGTTTTCGATGATAATCTTGTTGATGTTAACGCAGGGGAGTTGAATGTTATTCTGAGCTTCAGCGGATAAGCACATGTTGATGAAGATGATAATGATGATATCTATATTGAAGATTGCGATGGAGCTGATGACGATTTAAATGACGAAGAAGAAGAAGAAAATTCTGACTAACTATCAGAACATGAAAGTGTAAAGGAATTTTTATAATGTAATATTATGGATGAAATTTTGTTCCATGAAATATTTATTTTATAATTGTTATGTTCATTGTTGTTGTTTTGCTATATAGGCAGTTTTCAATTTAAGTATTTGCAGGGAGGATAAATAGGCAATACAAACACAATCTGTCATGCACTGTACGCATTACCGATGGATTTATAGATAGACTTACTTCCGTCGGTATTTTACAGAGAGTTGTAAAATATTTACTACATATACCATAATCACTGACGTCTCACAATCACTAATGTCTCTATAGACAGAATGAGTCAGTCGGTATTTTTCAGAGGAAGGGAACTGTTCACCTCGTATGTCGGTGAAGTCCTCTGAATCACCGATAAAATTACTAACGAAATATGAATTCCAAAGCGCGGGTAATTAATGCATTTCTAATCATGCATGCGTACTTATTTTACATTACTAACAACTATGAAAATTCTGGAGGGTTATTTAAAATTTTTAGTGTGAAATTGAAAAATTTAAAGTGAATTCACCAACAGAATCACCGACGGAATAATTAAAAATAATATTATTTAATAGTCCGTTAGAAAAATTGCATTATAACTCCCACCAATAGCCCCTTCAGTTCATCTTTTTCTCTATTTTGTTTCATCTATTTTTTCTCTCTCTTTCATTTCAAAACATCTCTTGTTTTTTTCTTGTAATCTCTATCTATAGTTCTATCTTCATCTTTAACAACTTAAAAGGTACGTATTGTGATTCAATATACTTAATGATTTTCTTTTTTTCATCTTTTCTTTGTTTTATCAACAATAAATTTTTATTTTTATTTTTTTTATTGTACGTAGATAAAGTCTAGAAATAAACACACTATTAAGGTAAGCATTTTTCATTCTTAAAGTCTATAGTTTTTTTTGTGTTGTTTCCTATTTTATTGTTTTTATTGCCATAATAATTGATTACTTTGTTGAATTTTAATTGTTATTGTTGAATTTGCCTTGTAAATGTTAATTGAATATATATGATTAAATTTAATTGTTTTTATCTTAATTTTACTTTATTATTCCATGATAGAGTGTTTGATTGTTTCCATAAATTTTAATTGTTATTGCTAAATTTATATAGATGTTCGTTGAATATATAGAATTAAATTTTTCCATAAAAGTTGCGCGACTTTTGGTATGAAGCGCAAAAAAAAGCCAAAAAAATAAGCTTGAGATAACGGTCTACAAGACTGGAATGATGTGATGGTTTGGAGGGATTTCAGGCCGCCATACATCCTGGAGGATATATGGCTACAATATATCCAGCATGTTACGTCTGAGTGGTTCACATGACGCTGACAGTCCAGTGTTGACAACCGGAACCGACAAATTCATGGTTCGGTGATTACGCACACCGATGGCTCCATTCTGTTTAATGCACATGCGAAGCGGATGATAATATTAATCTTAATGAAAACTATCGTTAATTAATTTGTTATTATTTATAAATATATTTAACTTGCAACCTTTTTTTTTCTTACGGGCTACATCTTTTGGGCGTGAGTCGAGCCTAATGGAGTTGTTTGTGGAGACACACGTGCGGAGTGAAGATCGCCAAAAGAAAGTGCAACAATTCATCGACAACCGCGCTCAACACTTTATGGTATGTTCGTTCAACTATTTTATTTCATAAGTTGTTATTTTCTTGAATTGAATATGATGATTTCTTTTTTAATTTTCAAGAGACATATAATAACCGGTTGAGGGAGAGATACGAGGATGATCCTTCGACCCACCTAAATTTTGATTTGGATTTATGGATAGAGGCAGGATCGTTTGGTGGACCCGATAAAAATCGGGTGTATAGACTCTCCAACACTATGATCGAGAACTTGTAGGCAGCCCGTAGTGTCTCAACCATTGGGAGCTCCTAATCAGTATTGAATAACCAGTCTGAGGAGATCGTGTGGCCTTGAAACAACAATATCAGCAACTCTCGACGGGTATGAACAACTCTGTCAGATCATCATAGACATGAGATCACAGATGGGTGTTATGTATTCTGTTGGTGAGCAACTCTCGACGGATTATGAACAATTTTGTCAAATCATCATAGACATGAGATCACAGATGGATGGTATGTATTCTGTTGGTAAATTAGTCAATAAAATTTTTACCGACAGAATAATAATCTTACACCGTCAGAAAATATCCATCGGTAAAACTATTAAATGCTGTAGTGTGCAGTAGCTTCTGTAAGGCATGTATAGTCCAGTCAACAACATGCATGGTCGATACTCAATGTATAAGCGGATTCAGGTGATTGGAATAGGAGCAAACGAGAGACAGCGGGGTATAAGTATGGCGGATCATAATGAAAGTCCAACGCAACACATATCCATTGATGGAGCTTCGCATTCTTCCTCGTTAGTACTTCATCAACGTCTCTGATTTTATCATTGCTGGATAAGATAACTCAGGTGGTGGAACACAAATTGGACAGATGACTAGACCTGTTAACCATATCAATGGCACTCCTTATCAAACTTTGCTTTGAGTTCTTAGGGACATAAGCACATGCCTGAAGGAGAAAAGTGCACTTTCTGTTCAGCCACCGACCGAGGATGACCTGACCAAAGAACTATTGAGAACTTGCAAATTTCTACTCCACAACTTATCTTGAATAGGCCCGTATGTCGCAAAGTATAATTAAAAACCACGAAATTGAAGATTTTCTATGCCCCATATATAAAACATTGCAACTTGATGGTACACACAAAAAAAAAAAAACAAAAAAAATTCTCTGCGATATGGCATGGCCCAGGGGTTCCCCATCTTAGTGCTTGTCCAGGCTCAAGAGCAGAGGGCTTCCCATTCTAGCCTAGCATTTTTACCCCGGAGACCATGTACCTGTTTTTCAAAATCTATAAATACCAAGGCAGACAACCTAAACACAAGCCAGACAATTCAAGTAAGGCAAGATATGGAAATTTAAGCCATTCAAACTCATTACTTCACAACAGTTCATTCCATTTCTCTTTCGTGTACAATTATTACCTTAAGCTGGAAGAGTCTAATGTTTCTGCATGTACTTGTTTTTCAAGAACAACACAGATAAAGATAAAATTCTACATCCAAGCCCATCCCATTCCAGCCTAAACCATTACTGTGGAAATTCCAATTCAATCTAAAGTCTTCATGAATTCATCAACTTAATTAAGAACTTGATACAGATATGCCCTTTTCTTTTATGAAGTCCTACAATATGAATCCAGTGCCCTTTTCTTTTCTAACCCTAGCTGGAGATGATATCAGAACACCAACTTTCTGGGTTTCGTAAAGTAAAATCCAGAATGAATTCCGTACATGGGTCGGCCCTAAAAAATTGCATGTATAAACAATAAATCCCTATTTAATTTTTTTGTGGTTGTTTTCAAAATTATATTGTCTTTTTACCGGTTTGATTTTATTCTATATTCAATATAAATATTCTCAAAATACAAAATATTTTTCTTAATTTGATGTTTTGTGTGCTTGGTGTTCTTTCAACGTAAAAAGCTCATCAATTATAACATTAGCATCAAAAGTTTTAACAATTTCTTTCAAAATTTATGTAAGCAAAGAATTTCTAACAATATATTTGGAACCAAATCAAATGTGAGATTGAATTTAATTAATAAACTATTATAATTTTTATGATTAGAATAAAATATTAAACTACATAATTGAATTCAATTATACTGTTTGGAATATCCGTGGGATTGAATTAAATTAACAATCTTGACTATTGCTTTTAATTTAAAATTACATGGTATACTTGTTAGTTTAATATACCTTGAAGCCAATCGGTTGATTACTCGTAGCATTATGATATTCATGTAACTATATATTTATTATTAATAAAGGCTTAATTTATCTTTAATATTCATATAATATTAGATTAATGAATCTAATATTTGATTTATGAATATAGAGTAAAAATAAAATCCATAAGATAAAAATACTTTGTAAAGAAAATTATAAAGTTGTTATAATTATAAAATTTCTATTGCATTAAAGCATTGTTCCTAAAATGTTCTTGGTTGATGGTCTCTTAAATATTTGATATTTATTAGAGCCGTAAAGACTTATACATATTATGTTCTTTGAAAACATGATTGATATATAAAAATTTTATCGATCCAGATGTTGTAACGATGCATCTTCTAATAAAAAAATTCATGGAGAAATACATGTGCTTATATCCACACAGAGAACCATAAATTCCTCATGATATCATGGTAGAGAGGATGATTAAGTTAAATTCTAGTGCTAGCAATGTGCATGGAATTGTAGATGACAATAGTAATATTTATAGGAATATGATTATGGATGCTATGAGAATGAATTAAGGTCATGTAGGTCAATATCCAATCATAGATGAAGAACCTAATGTAGACATGACCATGTTTTTTTTTTATCTTTTAAAAGATTCCGATGAACCATTATGAGATGATTGCACAAATCACAGTACATTATCGGCCATTGCACAGGTGTTCACCATCAAGTTAGATCATGAGTTGAGTGATGATGGTTATGAAAGAATTGTCCAATGAGTGAGAATCATTTTACCTGAAGAGAATAATATGAAAAAAACTTTTATGTTGTTAAGTCTATGATGAAATCCCTTAGTCTAGGATACTAGAAAATTGACATATGTCCAAACTTTTGCATGTTGTACTACCTTGAACATGCGGGGTCGACCGAGTGCATAACATATGAGTATTCTCGTTATAAACCCAAAACTAGTAAGGGAAGGATTCTTATCGCACACAGAAAACTTAGATACTTTCTAATCATACCTAGATTGTAGAGGTTATTCATGCCATCAAAGACTATTGAGCACATGATATGACATTAATCACATGATGTGATGGATGGAGTGATGATGCACCATTCTAATGGTGAAGTCTGAAAACACTTTAATAATGTGCATCCTCAGTTTTAAGTGAAATCAAGAAACATACATCTTGGGTTGTATACAAACAGATTCAATTTATTCGGTTCATTTGCTGTTTCTTATTCTTGTTGGTCGATGATACTCACAATTTCAAACTTTTCACTAGGGATGTGTATGACGCCAGAGTTCATGTTTTCATCTACGATCATTCTCGGTCCTAATAGTTCGGTTCAGAATATAGATGTTTGTCTTTGACCATTGATTGATGAGTCGAAGTAGTTGTGGTCATCCGAGACTTTAACTTATGATATATCGAGGAAACAAAATTTTCTGATGAAGACAACTTTGATGTGAACTATCAATAATTTTCTTACTTATGGAATAGTTTCTGGTTGGAACACAAATAAAAAACTAGAATGTCCATATTATATGAGAAATAACAAGGACTTCACATTAATAAACGATGGTAAAACATGTTTTTTTTACTACCGCTGACGGTTCTTGCCAACTGATCATAAGTTTAGAAAGAATAAAAAGAACTTCTTTGTTGACAAAGTTGAAAGGGATGTTGCACTACCACTTTTTTCAGTTTAGGAATTGTATGATGTGGTGTCAGAGCACGATAATATTGTGTTTTATTTTCAATATGGTAAGCAAAAGTATTTTGGTTTTGGTTTGACCCACAATTAGGTTAAGCAAAGCATTTTCTAGGAGCATCCTTATTGGAAAACCAATCTCTTTCGTCACAACGTTGATGTTATGAACACGAAAAAAAAAAGTTATTGAAATTTCTTTATCACGGTTATAGACGTGAAGGGGAAGACAAAAGACAACATCAAGGGTAGAATGAATATAGTTTTGTTTTGCCACCGTAAAAATTTGAAGTTGGTTTATATTGGGTCACGGGTTGCAAAATCCAAAGCTAGCTTCATCTTAGATAAGAAAACAAATTACTTGTCTAACAATGACTTAAAAGTCTATATTTTCCTGATGGATATACTTCGAACATATCAAGGTTAACGAATTTGAAGGATTGCAGATTGTATGGATTGAAAAGTTATGACTACCATGTGTTTATGCAAACATTTATTCCATTAGCTTACCGGTATTTATCGCTAAATGAGATATGAGATGCGCTCATAGAGTTTAATAATTTCTTTGGATATATATGCTCCAATAAGTTCCAGACACAACACATGTAGAGGTTTGAAAGGAATATCATCAAGACAATATACAAACATGAGATAATATTCCCTCTATTATTTATTAACTCGATAGAGCATCTACTCATGCATTTACCATTTGAGGCAAAAGTTAGAGGCCTGATCCAATATAGATGGATGTATTCATTTGAGAGGTTAGGATTTACACATTCATCGTAATTAAAATATTTTTTTTTGTTTTTTTGCATAATTCAAAACATTTGATTAATTTTATGCAGGTACTTGTTCAACATTAAGAGAAAAAAACAAGGCGTATATTGAGATTTCGATATGCGAGACCTATATTATTGAAAAGATCTTAACATTTATTTCATACTATTTCGAATCTCAATTAAGAACAAAAATCAATCTCGTTTCAAGGTATGACGATGTTGGAACTTGGCAATATTCTCCCATCCTAGATGATTCATACCGAAAAAATAGTGTGGGGAAGATATATGTCTGAAATAGAATTTAGACAAGCATATAATTATGTATTATTCAACTACAATGAACTAAGACCTTTTATTCAGTAAGTATACTACTTGACATGTCATTATTTTTGAATAAATTGTTGAATTTCTCGAAGATAACATCGCCAATATTTACTGTCCCAATACTCACAGCTGACTGAATTCCAAATCTTTCGATTATAAGATGAACAATTTTTCACTTGGTTCAGTACACATGTAATTACTGTTTAATTATTCTTATCTCTCATTATACTTTATTTCATCGCACATTTCTCGTTAATTGTTCATAGTTATACTTCATGTATCAGATTTATCAAGTGAGATAGAATGCTAGCGTTATTTTGTCTTTACTAAGTTTGAGTTTTGAAAGAAAGGTGAAGTGCTACAACAAATATTTCATCAATGAACATGTGTTTCATACTGAAGAATATAGACATGGTAGAAAGACATATAACAATGAGGTTTGTGTTAAGGGATTGACTTCTAATGAGTTTGAAGTTAATAGTTATGAGAAGTTAGAAGAGGTAATTAAATTCCAATATCATAGCGAATAAAATATAATAGTTTTATTTAAATGTTATTGGTATGACACCATTGACAGAGATATCAGAGTACAATATTTCCATCATAATTTGGTCGAAATTAATTCAAATGCTAGACTCTGCAATATCAATGATATTTTTGTTATAACAACAAGTTTTTTACATATAATTCCCTTTCTTTAAAAATGATCATTCAAGAGTTGATTAATTATCTATATTAAAAATCAAACTCGTCAATGTTATTCATGATAAAAACAATGAATTAACCGTGAGAGATGATGCATGTAAGCTAAAAAGATAAATTATATTAAAGATAAAAAATAATAGTCTATTGATAAAATATTTATAACAATCTCTAGCAATTCCTTCGTAATGTAGGTTCTT
>Ga0325405_1005126_pt1 | contig 13306 bp, 8 predicted proteins | sample PopdelMetagenome_21_FD_205663 | JGI IMG/M metagenome (GOLD analysis project Ga0325405, IMG submission 205663) | Populus deltoides microbial communities from Bellville, Georgia, United States - Xylem-Control-R2 | ecosystem: Host-associated > Plants > Phyllosphere > Stem > Wood/Secondary xylem... | reverse complement strand
TAAAACACGTGTTTGATGTTTCATGGGTACCCGACAAACAGTGAATAGTAGACACGGCTGATCTCTAACTACGCGGTCCTTGTTCATATCGGAAGACCTCCCCTATATAAACCCTCGCTTTCCGATTTTTCCTTCCACAAAAAGAAGAAAAAAAAACTCCAAAAACACACGCTTGTGATCCTTCCTTCTGTCATGGAGTGGGTAAGAGGGCAGTGTATTGGATCCGGCAGTTCTTCTAGGGTTCATCTTGCAACCCTCAAACAACATCCTTCGGTGCTGGCAGTGAAGTCTTGCGCAGAATCTGACTCTAGTCTACTCGAGAACGAGAGGGAAGTTGTCTCGGAGCTTGGTTATTGTCCACAAATCATCCAATATTTCGGCGACAGCCATACTGTTGAAGAAAACAACGAGCGTCTATACAATCTGTTGTTGGAGTACGCTAAAAGAGGCAGTTTATCACAAAAACTCAACAAATTTGGTTGCTTTCAAGAGCGAGATGTCAAAGATTATGCAAGATCGATTCTTAAGGGTCTGCGTCATATCCACGCCAAGGGTTTTGTTCACTGTGACTTGAAACTTGATAACATATTGTTGTTTGAGAATGAAGAAGTAAAAATTGCAGATTTTGGGTTGGCAAGGAAAGCAGGAAAGGCACAGGGGAGAGCGGAAATTAGAGGGACTCCTCTATATATGGCCCCCGAGTCAGTGAATGACAATGTGTACGAATCAGGGGTTGATATTTGGGCTCTTGGGTGTGCTGTTATTGAGATGTTGACAGGGAAACCAGCGTGGAGTTGCAAACCAGGGACCAATATGTTCGCATTGTTGATCAGAATTGGGAAAGGTGATGAATTGCCAACAATACCTGAAGAATTGTCCCAACAAGGCAAAGATTTTCTGTCCAAGTGTTTTGTCAAAGATCCTAAACGAAGATGGACTGCTGACATGCTTCTGGACCATCCTTTTGTTGCTGATCAAGGGAAGGGCACTGTTCCATTGAGAGATGAAATTGAAGTCTCATCAACTTCACCAAGATGCCATTTTGATTTCCCAGATTGGGTTTCAATTCAATCACCATCACCTAGATCAGAGTTTTTGTCCGATGATGGAGTGGGATTAGTCTTTCCTTCATTAAATTCTTCTTCTTGGATCTCAGCAGCAGATAGAATCCGGCAACTGGCGAGTGATCAATGTTGCAATTGGTCGGATTCTGGATTTTGGGTCGCTGTTAGGTGAGCCAGAGTCAAAGCAGAGAAGGAGATTCAAGCAACTGGGAAGATAACTTTTCATTAACATCGACCTGTTGATATTATTCATTTAATTTGTAATTTTTTTTACAGTCATGATCGGAGGCTCAACGGGTTGAGCTCACTGTACAGATTTTTCTAATTTTTTTGCTTTGAAATACAATTTAATTGCTTCACCAAGAAAGTTGGTATTTTTTTTTTCTCCTTACAGCTGTTATTATTGAATATGGTTGTCATCAAAAAATTTTTTAAATTATTTTAACAGTTGATGGCATGAATCTCTGCCCTGCACATGATAGCTATGGCGTATTTTACATGATAGCTATGTAATCTTTTTCTGGGTTTACTAGAGGCATAAAGAAATCTTTTAGGTTTGATTCTTCCTTTTCTATGTTAGGAGAGAATTTAGTACGATCGATTGACTGGATTCGAAAGTATTCTCCTTTTCTTTTTTCATAATCCGATGTGAAATTGCCAATTTGGTTAAATTAGGAACTTTCCTATTGCCAGTGAGAAAAAAAAATTTTTATTTTATTTCTTTCCGTCTCCTAATGGGAAAAGGCCCACCTTGTTAGACCTGATGAAGAATCAGGGAAGCATCCTGGAAATTGTTCTGTAAGATACCTTGATGGGCACCGTCGTCGTGACCTAATGGCATTCGTCAGGAACAGCAGTGGTAATTTCTCTCCCAATACAAAGACTGAGGCAACGCAGAAAGAGACCGGCGGCGTTTGTTCATGACCGGCGGCGTTTGCTGAAGACTTATGTCACAACCACCTCTGTCGTTTCCATAATCTTAACCCCATTTAAAAGAAGAAAAAAAATATATAAATGATCAAGAAGATTTGATGGGATCGTACAACTTATAAATGATCAAGAAGATTTGATGGGATCGTACAACTGCATGATAGATCAGATGGAAACTTGAAAGCAATGCATCAATCAGTGGCTTGATATAAACAATAATTTATTTATTTATTATTAAAATTTATTTGGTCCCGAATATATTCCACATTTTACACGAGGGAACGTGCCCAACAGCATTGATTTGAGAAGGACGCAAGGCCATTTTGAGCATGTGGTAATTGAAATACTATAGTGCACACGTGGGCCTTTACATCAGGCAAGATGTTTGGTCACAACAACTTATATTGACTTTCCTTTGCGTTGAAATTATTTTATTATTTTCTTAGGTCGAGAAGGACAGAGAACTCTCACAGGCTCTACGCGTTTCCAAGTTTTTAAGAAGTGATTTCTTGCTCTTTTAGGCCTCAGCTAGAGAGAGCCCGAAATCTATACACACAAGTTCGAAGCAAAGTTTAGGGCCTCACCTGCCTAGAGGAACCTAGTGTTTTTTAGTGTTATTCCTTTTTTCAAAATAGACGGCAATTTCATTTTCAAATAAAAAATTATATAAATATAAATGGTTTGTTTTATATAAAATATTCAATTAAAAACATTCCCTTTGACGTAATAGATAAAATAAATTTTAATTTCTTTGACAAAGAAATTAAAATTAAAATACTTCTGATTTATTATTTGAACACGAGGGAAAAATTTTCTTCGTATGCATGTTTCGTTTTATTTTGCGTGTATTAGGTTCGTTTTGATATTTCCAAGAAATTCTTGGGAATTTTTATTTTCTGTGGATTATTTTTGCACTGCCAGAACTATTTTCAAACGTGGTGATCATTCCCTAGATATATATTTTTGAACAAAACTCGAGGGCCAGTCCGAATGTGTGAAGCCTGAGTAATGCCCGAGGTTTCGAAAAATTCAGGTCGATCGGGCGGCGTTGCCTAAGCACAAAAAACCTGCAGCCCGGATTGAGCCCTGCTTGCTGCTTATACAAATCTGACTGCCCAGAAACAAATCTAGAGGTGAATTAGATTATTTTTTAATCTCAAATTGGCTTAAAGCTACGACCACAAACAACTTTACCAAGCTATTTGGTGCCCATTTTATTGATTTGTTTCATTAAGGGTCTTTTGTTTACCATAAAATGTTTTAAAAATAAAAGGAATATTTTATACATAAGATGTTTTTTAATGTTTAACTTGAAAAATATTTTTTTATATTCGTAAAAAAGAAATAGTGGTGATGGAAAGATAATAATAATAATAATAATAATCATAACAATAATAATACAAGAGTGGTTGAATGATTTAGTAAGTTGATAACTATTCATACGATATTTTATGAATTGAAAATAATTTCCAAGAAAATATTTTTTTTATTGATTATTTTTCTTGTAAAAATACCTTGCAAGAAATAAATATAGAAAAATATTTTCTACAAAATAATAAACATGGAGAAATTTATAAAATATTTCGTGTAAAATATTTTATAAAAGACAATCAGACATAAAATCTGATTTAATTTTCTGGATGTTTGTGAAGAACATGTAGGATCTTTATGTGGGATTCTGTTGTGGGATATGAATATAATGTAGTCCTATGGACAATGAATTTATTTAAGCATCAATATAGTCTCGTGGTTGGAAAAATAAATTAATAGCAAATTCCACCGACGAATCCTGCATGCATTTTCTTTTATTTTCTGATGCTTATGGGTCCAAAATCTTCTCTGACAATCAACTACAGGTACTCTGCCAGTTGCCTGTTTTTTTTTTTTGGCAGATTTACTCATTTTGCCTGATTGCCATATGAATATTTATTGATAGCTGCATTTATTCGTTCTTGATTGATAGAACTCTAGTTGTCTGAAAAACGTAGTTTGCCAGTTCAAATATTATTGTAAAAAAAACTATAATAATTACTGATGAGTATTGCAGAAAAAACACAAGATTTAATGTGTGTGAAAGTATACCTACATTCCCATGAACAAGGAGCTTTACTCACCTCCAACTGCAACTTCATTTATGACTACAGTGCATGGTAATTTAAAAATATCTCCTACTAATTTAATTTACTTTATCACTGTTCGTAACACATTTACTCAATTTCAATACTTCATTTTTAAACTTGAAACTGAACGCGTTATGATCTAAAATGAGTAATGAAATTAAATTGTTTTTCAAATATGGTATATATCTAACATCACACAAAGTTCTGACAACACTATTAAATATTTTAATTTTAATATTCCATATTTCTAAAACTTTGCATGGATCATCGTTACCCATTAGAACTGAATCAGAATTGACTAACTTTTAGGTGTTTAACCAATATTTATTTGAGTTCATGTTATAAGAACATGCTGAAAATAATATCTAAGAATTTATGAGATGATCTGAACTAGATGAAATAGAAATCATATCTCTATCGCTGATCTAAGTCATTTTCCATTATATTCACACATTTTGATGAATCATCTTTGTTCTCTGTATCTCTCTTTTTTTTCTCAGGACATTCTCATTTATATGCCTTGTTTTTTCACACTTATAACACTATATGTCCTTCTTCTAGATTTGGACCAAACTTTATTGTTTCTCGATTCATTCATGATTTGTTTCTCCCATACTTTTGATTACTCCTCACCACCAGCCTTTTGCCTTGTGAATTTTCATCACTAGCTTTCTTCCTTAAATTAAAGCTTAATAGGGCACTTGTGATCTTTTCTGGCATGAGGGTTTCCTTCCCCACATCAGAGTTGTAACCAAATTTTTGAACGTAAAGGAAGTAGGTAGGGAATTCAGTAATATCAATGTCTTATTTTCATCGTAGAACTTTATATCAATTCCCTTCAAATCACTAATGATCTAATTGAACACATTGATATACTTATTCAAATTTGTGCCTTCCGACATCTTAAGACCAAACAATTTCTGTCTAAGATAAAGTTAGTTTAACAATAACGTGGACATATGCTGACTTTCTAGTTTTTCCCCAACTTCTACATGCGATTCCTCATCCATGACCTGATACATCATGTCATCATCCAGAAAAAGCCTGATAGTTGCCACAACCCTCGCTTTCAGTTCTTGCTAATATATGTCATTCATGCCTTCCAGTTGTTTTTCATATAACGCCTTCGTCATACCCTATTGGACTAGCATATCTTTTATCCTTCTTTGCCATAATCCAAAATTTCCAAATCCATCAAACTTGACCATGCTGAATTTTGCAGAAGAAATCCTTGACATCGTAAACAAGCTTTGATACTAATTGTTGTAAGAAACCTGTGATAATTATTGATGAATATTTCAATAGGAGAGAAACTAGAAAGAACACAAAATTTAACGTGGTTTAACAATGAGTAACATCCATTTTTGTTTCATTGACTGCGTTCATTTTCTATGTAATTAGTCTTTGTACAATTGTATGATGATGTTTCAGGGACAAAATCATCTAGTCTAAACAATTTCAATGGAAATGCAAAGACAAGCATTATGGAACAATCTATATCTTTATTTGAAGCTGTTTCTAGCCTAACTTTGAAAATCATAATATATATATATATATATATATATATATATATATATATATATATATATATATATATATATATAATATGTTATATAAAATAAAATACACCAAGTTAATTTTTTTAAGTTTATGATTTTTTCAAATAAAATTTAAATTCTTATGAGTTAATTCTAAATGTACAAGGTGTAGAAAACTAGTACCAAAGTAGTAAATAAGTAAAGTCATTGAAAAGAATCATAAAACCAAACTAAGCTATTCAATCACATCTTTTAAAAAATTATATAAATAAATTTTAAAAAGTTACAAGAATACCCTTCTTATCTTTTTAATATTATGATAATTTTTATTTTTCATAGTACTTTTTAAATTTTTTTCATTTAAAAAAATATCAAATTAATAACTTTTGTAGTATTTTTCATTTACTTTGCACAAATGCTCCTTCGCCATTTTCGACAAGATAAATTTTGTAACAATGTTCTTAGTAATTTGCAATGTACATGTTGTTTTATGTGCATTCACCAATATACCGAGCGTTACAAGCTAGCTGAAGATGTTTCAACATAAAAATCACTGGTTTATTGTAGGCAAGAAAACATCGCAAGGATCCCTGCAAGCACATTTCTCGCATTGCCTTACTGTCTTTGCATTACCCTCGATGTTTTAATCAAGTTCAGTAATTCCAGGGCCTTCCATATTATGCTCTCCCATTGCATATCCCATCATCCTCCTTACTAGAGGTCTCCTCATAGTCTGATCCCAAATCTTTATTCGAGCTTTCAAGTATTACCAATAAGATGTTTCTAACCTTTTGATCTTGAGAGAAATATGGTCAAACCTTGATAAGAACCCACTGAGAAGGCTTGTGAACACTAAAAAAAAAAATCAATGGTTTTGTAAAGTAGATGTGTCACAATCAAGGCTGATTGAGTTGACCACTTTCAAGACTTCGACATCATCATCGTTGAAGACCACTTGAAGTTGGTAGAGATGGTGCACACATTTCATTTGGATTTAGCCTTGCTCGATTGGGAAATTTGTAGGTTCATATTTATTTGTTTGAAGGTGTCAACTTGATTAGCCTAGAATTTATCAATGTAGTGATGACTGATCAGAAACAAGATGTTGTTGTGTTCATTGAAGAAAATAGAATGTAAGTGTTTGATGAGAGTAACTGATCTTTGTAAAATAGGTGTTTCTCAGTCAAATGGTAATAGTTACAGTTCCTAAGGTAGTCAAAGACGCCATATTTATTCACCTAAAGATGTCTACTCAATCAGCCAAAACTGCCAAAGGGAGAAGGTGAATAGTAGCTGAATGACACGTCATTTGATCTCTTATTAAATTTAAATGATGTGTCATCTAGGTTAAACTCTAAAAATTAGGGTTTTTAATTTTGGATTTGACAAATTTCACTTTAGTCCATGTTCTTTTAATTTCTTTTAATTGCATATATAATTACCTCTCAACTTTTAATTTAATGCAATTCCACCATTTTCAAACTCAATTGTCACCCCCAAAGTTCAGTGTATTTTCCAATTAGGTCCTTGGTTCTTGATTTATGCAAATCGACTATCAATTGACCATTAAACTTTTAATTGTATTCAATTTGGCCCCAGATTTTGCTGATTTAAGTGCTTGAAGTCTCGTGTCTTTTACGATTTGGTTCTTAATTTTGAATTTCTTCAATCAAGTCTCTAATTACCTATCAAACTTTGATATTTATGCAATTAGGCCCCTGATTTGATCAAATTAGTTTTTCAAAATTGTAATTTAATCCCTGGACTTAAATTCTTTACAATTAAAGCCCCAATTGAATTCAAAAACTAATTTTCCTTGCAATTAAGCCCTCAATAAATTCAATTAAACCTTAAAAAATCCTATAAGTTGGTTTTTATATAATCAAGGAATTATTAGATATAGTTTGATATAATTAGACACCATTAGATGTGATTAAATAATATTATATAATTAAGGAATCTATTGAATTGTGTTTTCTCAAGTACATGATTGCGATTGATCTCAATGTTATATGTATAATTTGTTTTAACAAAAACCAAAACTAAGAAACTTATCCTATCGAGAGGAAATATGCTATTTTGCTTAAAAAAAAAAAAACAAATATAGCAAACATGCATGCTTGTTAAAAAAAAAAAAAAAAACCTTCAGCTCAACAGCTTATTGTTTTTCGTGTGGCCTTCGTTAACTAGTTTCTGTGCTATTAATCATTAAAGAAAGTATTTCCCAACATCTTATCGTAGAATTGTTCCATCCTAACCTTCTTTCTAGAATACTTTCTTTCTTCTTCCTCTTCTTCTTTTTTTGCTTAATTATTGGAAAAAGGATAACAAATTAAAGTCATTCTATGAAAATTATATGAGCAGGAACACTTGCATGCTCTTAATTATAGCACCATTCAAACAACGGTTTTAAATGTCAACAATCTTGATCATAGTTTTTAATTATATTTTTCTTATGATGCTTGGCATAAGTCCGTCTTTGATGCTTTTGCACTCAAGAAAAGTAAGAACTTAGAAAAATTCAAATATACAAATCAAAGAAGCTGCAAAGAATAAGACTATATATATATATTCAAACTCAAAATGAAGGTGTTCAAAACTATTCCACGGAAAAAATCAGCATATATATGGTGATAAAAGTATTTGAGAAGATCGAGGTGGCTAGGAACCTAAGAAAATTTCTATTTAATACATGTGGGGCTGCCACCATGCCATTTTTATTACTAATTTAGCATAAAATCACTAAAAATAGGTGAAAAACATATAAAAAAAAAAATAGAAGAAGAAAAAGAAACCGAAACGAAACATCCAGACACTAGATGACAAAGAAGTTACACCTAACCTAACGACCAGGTCTTGTTTCCCTCTCTTACCACCAAATTCATATCCTGTCCATTTTCCAGTCATCGCCCCAAGCCCCAGGTTCTTGAATCTTTATAAATACTCACAGCCCCCCCAATTAGCCCCCCCCCCCAATTATCCGTTTCTTTCTCTCTCTTTGCTTCTCTCGATATAGCGACATCCGGAAATGAAGGCAAGCTCAAATCTTCATCAGAACCCACTGCTCTCTGTATATATTCTTGTGTATAACATATTTTGTTGTTTACTTCTCCCTTTCGTTTCTTTCTTCTTCTTCTTTTTGCAGGGATCAAATGTTTTCTCTAATATTCTCCCCATCCAATTTCTCTTCATTCTCCTTTGTCTCTTCATTGCCGGTTCTTCCTGTCTCAAGGTCTTAATTTCCTTCTCAATGACCCAAGTTACTATCATTAGTTATCTTTCATTGACCAGAAAGAGAAACACGTGTTTATTTCATGTTCTTGATTTCTATGATCAATGAAACAGATTGGGGAGACATGTTCATCTAACAGCACCTGTGATGCCGGATTAAGCTGTCAAAGTTGTTCTGCTAATGGAAATACCCGACAGAGATGCACCAAGATCCAGCCAACGAGTCCAACATCGAAAGTTGGTCCTTTTTTTTTTTTTTTATTCCTTTGGTGTTTAACTGCTACTCTAATTTTGTGATTTTTAATATTTTGATCAGAAAAGATTTTCATTTGGTTAGGTCAAAGGTCTGGCATTCAATAAGTATTCATGGTTAACGACACACAACTCTTTTGCTCTAACGAATGCTCAATCAGATACGGGTTCTGCTTTGATCTCAACTAGAAATCAAGAAGACACGGTTACGAGTCAACTTAAGGTAAGATTCTCAGTCTCTGCATTTGGTTCTTGACATTTTCAATTCTTGGAGATGAAAAAAATGGAAAAACCCTTCTCTTTTTGACTTTTTAGGATAGTTTACTTTTTCTTCTGTGTTGGACGGCCACATTCCGCCGTATTTTTCTTTTTTCTTACTAGGGTATGGTGTCAAATATTGATATGTGTCACATTGAGGTGCCAAGAGCCTAGAGGGAATGTGTTAATTTTGTAGGGAAACTGGTTTGGTATTCAACTATCAAAATAAAAGGCAAAGGGGATCGGTATGCACTATTGATGATGCTGCATGATTGCATTGCCTGGTTGGCCTGGCTATGATTTTTGTCCTTTGCTTGAAAATTAAGCTTGGCCTTGTTGTTTAGAGTCTTGGATTAAACTAATGACCATTCCAGCTAACTAAACTATTAATTTAATGCTTAACTAAGCTAAATGTGAAATGATCTTAGCCACATTTTCCTTCCCTTTTTTAAGCTTTTACAATTGGCATTTTTTTCTTCTAAGAACTGAGCTTTCTTGTAGAATGGGGTTCGAGGACTTATGCTAGATATGTATGATTTCATGAATGACATCTGGTTATGTCACTCCTTCAACGGCAACTGTTACAACTACACAGCTTTCGTATGTTGATCCTTCAATATTGCTTAACTTTTACTGGCATCTATTTCGTGCTCGAAAGAGTGATTTTCTCTTTTATATTGACTGTGAACCAACCATGATTATCTCCAGCAACCTGCGATTGATGTGTTGAAAGAGATTGAAACCTTTTTGGCTGCAAATCCATCAGAGATTGTCACTATTTTTATTGAGGATTATGTGACATCCCCACAAGGCTTGACCAAGGTTTTTAATGCATCTGGCCTAGGCAACTATTGGTTTCCTGTATCAAAGATGCCTAAAAATGGTGAAGATTGGCCAACTGTTGATGAAATGGTCCAGCAGAATCAGCGTTTAGTGGTCTTCACTTCCAAATCAAGTAAAGAGGCTACTGAGGGAATTGCCTACAATTGGAAATATGTAGTAGAAAATCAATGTAAGTTCCATCTTCATGCCCCGTCAAAAACTATCATCATTAACTAATCAATATTGAGAAATACAGGGGAAAAAGGCTTATTTTATGACTTCTATGTGCCTGTGAAGGTCTAACGTTTCAGTTTTAGGAGCTTGACAAAACATGGCTAATGTGGATATGTATGAGATCATTTAAATCATTTGACGGTGACTTGAATAATGCAGATGGAGATGATGGGATGAAAGCAGGTTCATGTCCAAATCGAGCCGAATCATCTCCTATGAACACAACAACGATATCCTTGGTTCTTCAGAATTACTTTCCAACTAATCCAAATGCAAGTGGAGTTTGCTTGGACAATTCAGCTCCACTAATTAGCATGACCAACACTTGCTATGAAGCAGCTGGCAAACGTTGGCCAAACTTCATTACTGTTGATTTTTATCAGGTACTTTGTTGTTTTGCGTTGCAACAAACTTTAATCACAGGAAATGGAATTGCAAAGTAGTTTACCAACTGATGTTTTTTATTTGTTGTTCCAGAGGAGTGATGGTGGGGGAGCCCCAGAAGCTGTGGATGAAGCAAATGGACACCTTACTTGTGGATGTGACAATATTGCCTATTGCAGAGTATGTTACCACCACTATTTGCTTCAATTATTATTAATTAGGGTTAGCTTGTCAGTCATATCTCATACCATTTTCCCATCTACCTATCATGATTAACTTCTAATGCCTCCAATAATGTGTCATTCATGGGCAGGCGAACGCTACATTTGGTACATGTGATGTTCCACCAGCTGCTCCCCCTCCACCTGCTGCTGCTGCTTCTGGGGGAGACTCACAAACTCCCTCCAACATTGCTTCTTTGGATAGCAAACCAGTCCAACTATGGTGGTTGTTGGGGGCAATTTCGATGATGACTCTCCTACTGTGATTGTAATTATGCTATTTGCTCATTTAGAAATATTTTTTGTCCTAACTTGTCCTCGTATCATTATGATATCCATCATACACGCCGTATTATTTGATGATTATTGGCATTGATTTGTCGGTGCATGGCAAACCATTAATTAGCAAATTATGTTGAAGCAGATGACCCGCTCTCTCTATCTCTTTCAAGTCTGTATATTTGGAATTATAGCTAATCTGATGTGCGGAGTAGCATTAATGAGTTTATCCCTAAACAAAATTATATATATTTCCGTGAAAACCTGCGTTCTGATCTATGGCCTCCATGATTGAGTTCCATGTGATCAGACTCAGCATGGATGTGATTGCAGACTGCAAACTCAAGGAAAGTCACAAAGCCAGCAGCGGCACAAGGCCTTTTTGCCTACTATATAAAAAAGGGACAATAAAAGGGTATAATCAAAGTCAAATCTACGGTTTTATACCACTCCCAGTTCAGGATAGTGATTTTGAGAGTGATTTCTCTAATCTGTTAGTTATGATTTAGTTAATATTTTACATAAATCAAGATAATAAAACTTACTTAATTTAAAAAATATTTTTTTTTTAATTCGCACAATTATGTTTATTTTAACTAAAAAACCTTTTAATTTTATTATTATTTTAGAGAATTCAACCTTTAATAATCCTTATAGAAGCAACCATATTTCTCATTCATGTATGTGATCTCTTATTAAAAGTATTATATTATACTTCATTTTCTATACTTCATTAAAAGAACAACTTACTTTCATCATGTTCTAACTAACACTTATTTTCATTACATAAATAGATAGGTAATTATAATTTCTTAGAGCTACTGAAAGGGCTACATGAGTTAGTTTTTTTTCCTCTAAACTTAAATCTTGGGATTTCTAGTCAGCTAGATAGGGTTACTATCATAACACTATTTCATCTTTAAATGCTTTAAGTCTATTTCCCTTAATGAATTATACATGAGCTTTTTTGTTAAACCTTTGGTAAGTGGATCAGTAATATTTTTCTTCAACATTATATATTCAATAAAAATAATTGTATTCAATAACTAGTGTTTAATTGTATTATATCTATGATGTATATTTAAACTTATCATTATACATGTAATTTGTGTTTTTCTAATTGTTGACTTATAACTATTACAAGGGACACAGATTTGACACAAATAAAAACAACACAAAAAAGACAATAAGAACGAACAATTCACAAAAGAATTAGAATCATCAAAAATACTAGTTTCAATATCATAATCATCTCGATCAAGAAGTTGCCTCATTGCTTATACTTCTAAAATGGTTTTCAAAATTGGTTATTAATTCGCGATCACTATCCTCATGATTTTTTATTTTTCTTCTTTTTTATCTCTGTCAATTGATAGAATAATTCTTCAAATTTCCTCTACAACTTTATCATTTCTAGTTGACAGGTTAATTATGTAAATTTTCTCTACATATCTTTAACAAGTTCATGAATGTCTTTTTCTCGGGGGAAAACCTATTCATCTCTTGCTAAACAAGCATTCCTTATTCTACGACCACCTTTTCCATCCATGGTCATTTAGCACCACATAACAACTAATCATTAGGAATCATTAGATTTTGATACCATCTAACCCAAATAAAAATAACAAAAGAAAGATAACAAGAACAACCAATATAAAATTTTGCTGAATAAGGTCACCACACAAAACCTTAATTCAAAATTTTATTAATAAATATTTTTTTAATAAAAAATCAATATTACAGCTCTTATATGATACTTTTATACTGCGAAAAATATCATAAATAAATCTAGAAAAATAATAAGAGTTTGAAACCAAACAACAAAAGGAATCTTAAATCAATTACAAAACATGGTAAATCATGAAAAGTAATTTATGGGTCTTATTTAAAGGCCTTTCCAAACTCATATGGCATTGAAATTTTAACCCTGTCAGAAATAGGGCCTCTAGAATCTTTTAGAGAAATTTTGGCTA
>Ga0325405_1005123_pt1 | contig 13308 bp, 4 predicted proteins | sample PopdelMetagenome_21_FD_205663 | JGI IMG/M metagenome (GOLD analysis project Ga0325405, IMG submission 205663) | Populus deltoides microbial communities from Bellville, Georgia, United States - Xylem-Control-R2 | ecosystem: Host-associated > Plants > Phyllosphere > Stem > Wood/Secondary xylem... | reverse complement strand
AGGATGGTTTCCATTATCTTTTCCCTTTAGTTGGAACATCTATTGGTCTTGGAGAAAATTATTCGTTTTGGTTGGCTGCAACAAATTCACAAAGGAGTAGCTATGTACTTTGGCAGCATGATATTGATTTTTTTGGTGAATGGAGGACATTGTTTATCCTTAGCCTGACAGATGAAAGTGCTCTTTTGAAGAATGGAGATTCTCATGCAATTCATTTGTGTTTTTCCTAGATTTGATGGCACCAAAATTTGTTAAATTAAGAAGAAAGCCTTCAATTACATAAGGTTAGGTTCATTGCATTGAGGCTACATGTAGTTGTTGACTGTTGAGAATGTTATGCTTGTACTTCTAGAGACTTTGCGTTGTGTTTTGACCTAGGGGCCTTTTCCCTTAGAGAAGGTATTTCAGAAGCAAAAGTTCATTGCATCTTGAGTTTCACTTGTGATGAGACATGGAATGCATCTCCATTTTAGATATCAGAGAGATAAAGTTCAACAGCTTTCTGCATTAGTGAAATGAGTGTCATCATTGAAGATAGATGTAAAGTTTTTCATCCATCATGAAAGCACCAAATGCTTGATAGGGATATTGAAGTGGGTTACACTGTGAGCTTCACATTGGGAGTTGTATAACTCCCTTTCTCTCGCATACTCTCCCCTTGTTCAATGTGATATTGTGCTCATGTCTCATTCTTGTTTCATCATGGGGATATTCTCCATCCTCCCTGTCTCTTCTTTTTCTCTTCTCATACTACACATGAAGTAGGTGAATTGATGTGGTAGACAAGTGGATGCTTTGCAATTTAACATTTAAATGAAAATAACATGGGAAGCTTTTGGTCTTATGTATTATATTTCTCATGTTCCGCCTTTAGGTTGAACCATGGGTAGAATTTGGAAATTCTCCTCTTTCCCAAGTTTGAATGGGTCTTGTGTGAAGCTCAATTCAATATCTTCAAAAACTTCTTTAACTTTTTTGTCTGTGTTATTTCATTTCTTTCTGATATGGGATGCTTTTTACCAAGCTGTAGTATAAATGGTATTAAATTGATGAAAAGGAATTATGTAATTACACAGATGTAATTTGTACATATTGCTTGTTGTGCAACATTGCTTAATATATTATTTAATGTCTTCCATCATGTGTTCCTAATGTCTGAGATGGTATTTTGACTTTGTATTGCTCTCTTGGTTTATATATTTCGAATATGGATATGCATGTACTCATTACACATGCCATCCTTATTCTGGTTGGTGAATAATTGATATCTTGTTTTCCCACTCCAATTCTCATTGACAACTTATATCACAGCTTATCTCTCTCAACTGATTCTAACATCTCTATGTGAATATCTTGGCTATGAAGCAGGGATAATCTGAGATATGGGACAAAGAAACATGCTATGCACCAATCAGATGATTGATTTAGAAATGGATCAACAAAGCCAGGGATATCTACATCCTGAGCCTTGCATTCTTTTAGGGGGTGTGACAAACTTCCGACCATCTGATATTCCAACCATGGTAGCAGCTTCAGGGAACACTAACAATCGTGATGCTCATCTAGTGGATCATTATGATGGTGCTATGTTTTATGGTATGCCCCAATACCATGGTCTTCATCCTCATCGTCAATATCATGGCCCAAATCTTGATTTAAGTGTTGCTACTGCACCCAACTTCTATGTTCCTTACATGACTCCATCTTCTGGTATTCCTATCAGTCATGGGTCTTGTGATCAGTTATCATCTTCCAACAATTATGGAGTGATTGAAGTTTCTGCTGATGAGTATGGAACAAACAGTCACTTCATGGATAATGCTAGAGGTTCATTCAAAAGAAAGAATGCTGAAGGAAACCCAGGGAATTTCCAGTATCTGAATGCATCGGCAAGCTCTAGTTCTTCAGTTGCCCCATTGAATACTAGGCATTCTGAAGGGGGTGCTCTGATGGATGCTACATCATTCACCCCGCCACATTACCGAGGGAGCAGTGCTTCATCAATCAGAGGTGTGGGATCTCAAAGCAGTGTGAGGAATAGATTAGGTGCTTCTGGGTTAGATCCTGCTCTGGCGCACAATCTAAACCATTTTATTCAAGGAAACTATTTGGGTCAACCCTATCAGCCAAGTGGCTCTCTTTGGCTAGATCAACATTTAAGCAACAGTGCTACTGATGCAGGCACTTCAGGATGGACTCAGACCACTGCTATTCCTTACATGCATGGTATCTTCTACTTGTTATTTCTACTCGTTGTTCTCCTAATGTATGATCAAATACTTTTTTTCTCGAATTTTGTTCTTGGTAACCATAAATTGACCAATTATTGTAAATGTTAAGCACCTCGGTACATTTTCTGGTAGGGAACAATCTCAATGGAGGTCCTATAGAAATTGGAAATATGGGTCTACAGCGGTATCATGAGCCAGCTAGCAACAGAAGTAATGCCAGTTTCTCCCGCCCTTCTGCAGTGAACCTTCAGCACCACAATTTTCATCACATGTCTCCACCAATTCAAGGAATGAGAGGCCACAATATTAATATTCTTCCTCAAGCACCGGCAGCTTCATTCAGAGTTCCTACAGCCAATGCCTCACAAAGCACTATGAATCCATCTCAAGATGGTTTAGATATTGGACTTAGGCATCTAGGATCAGTTCAACCAACTGGCCTTAGAATGTACAGACCTCACCGTGAGGGAGTTGTACCTGAGACCACCCTAAGACATCGCAACCTCCCTCAGTTGAGAGTATTGCCAACAGATGTAAGACCCCATCTTCATTTTCATTTCTGCAATTTCTTTTTCCTCATTCTTTATTATGAGTGGTTATCTTTTGTTCATGATGATATTATTGGTGAAACAAAAATCCTTTTTTGCTAATTTTTCTGTTTGTAAAGTGGCTAAAACATTTCCGATTCATGTGTATAGGGGGTAGCAATATTAGGGTTCCCTGACTATTATGAAGTAGAGAATCATGTTGACCACCACAGAGATATGCGCTTGGATATAGAGGACATGTCTTATGAGGTAAGCTTGAGGTACTTTGACAACAGTATCTTTCTTTTAACATGCAAAGCTCAATATGTAGTCAGTAGTGAGGAGAACCTTTATGAGATTCAGTTGATTTTGGATTGTCTAGATGAATGGAGGATTGGCATGTCTTAATTTTAAACATCTGAGATGAACAACCTGAAATGCGTCTTCTTTATGTATTGTAACATGAAATTTTCAACTTCTGAGTACAGGAGCTTCTTGCACTAGGGGAGCGAATTGGCAATGTAAATACTGGATTGTCAGAGGGAACCATCAGAAGCCAATTAAAAACAAGAACTTATTTATCATCTCCTTCAATCAATTTGGAAGAGGCAGCTTGTATGGATCAAGAAGCTGATTCTTGTATTATTTGCCTGGTATTGTAAAAGCAACCTTGCGAATTTGGTATTTGGACACTTTTTAATTATGCTCAATTTTCTAGAATGCAGTATAGTATTATTACCTGGTATTCTGCATATTGAATGAAATGCTATCTTCTCTCTTTCATGCAATAGATGGCAATTTTTTTGATCTTTTGGGACTTTACAGGATGATTATAAGAGCAAGGAGAAAATTGCAGCTCTTGATTGTGGACATGAGTATCATGCAGTTTGCTTGAAGAAGTGGCTACGCTTGAAGAACGTCTGCCCCATCTGCAAATCAGAAGCCTTAAACACGGAAAGAATGGATGTTTAAGGTGGTGATCTTGCTTTATATAAAAAATGAAAGGAAGAATAAAGTAGAGGAAAGGGGTGACAGTTTCTTTCTCATAATTTGTTTATTATAACGAAGTTGATATTTTGGCATATGTATTTTGTATATGCATTTGCAAATATACGACTAACCATCACACTAAGTCATTTATTTGTTGGCTCTGTATGTATTAAACCTGTACATACATTCATTATGCATTTCGTGTGATGTATTATAAACTCTCAGTTAATGTGCCATTCCGGTTAGCTAATGCATTTTGCGATGCACAGCAGTGGAGAATTAGATAATAAATCTGATGGATATAACAGCCTGTTTTGGTCCTTTTAGTTTGACAATAGTCAACACTTCATTTTCTTTACGTAGCAGGCTCAAATTCAATAGAGAGGAGAAAGGGTCGCTAAACGATGGAGGAGAGAATGTTCACTGGCATGATTCTGTCACTAAAAAAAACTAATTTTGGTGTCAAAGTGTCTTTTAATGAAAGGGTGCTATTGAGATGTTTTTTTGTCTTCCATGTTGACTTAAAATGTAGATTGAGGTTGAGAGAATTTTTGTTTTCTGTTTAATTTTGTATTTCTGAATTGATTTTGGTTTTTTAGGGTTGATAAATTAGTGTATTGAGGTTATAAGAGTTTTTTTTTTTTTATTGTTTTTAGATGAAAATGAGTGAAAATTTTGGTTTTTGAGTTTAAAAAACCCTAGACATGCATTGATGATTCAATTTAAAAATTATATATAAAAAAAAAGAGTTCGAGCTTGACCTAGCAAGCCCATCTAGTTGAGTTTATTTTTAACGGGTCAAGCATGTTGAGTTATTAAGTTTGGTGCATTTTTTTAAAAATATTTTTCCCCTTAAATTAAACTTTAATTTCTTTAAAAATCATTAAATCAAAATATATAACATATATTATTTTTAAAATTATTAAATTAATTAAGAATATATTTTAGATATTTTTAAATTCCATTTAATTTTAACTTTGTTTTTGAATAATATTGTAAGTCTTTTTTGTAAAGACCATAAAAATAAAATAAAATAATTAGAATAAATATTAAGGGTGATGCTAGATAATTTAAAAATCTGGTTTCCAAGGATTTATTCTTTTAGTATGGTTAGTTATAGAAATAGATCGAAACAGGATATCTGATAAAACGAAATAAATTATAAGGGCAATAAAGTAATTTTGAAGACTTTTTCCAAGGTATAAATAGCCAACAAAAGAGAAGGTGGCGGGGTTAAAACTTTTCTTCCATAATTCTCACAAAATAACTAAATTATGAGGTCAGAAGGAGAATTGAAAGTTCTAGGAAAGGTATAGTTTTAGAAAAGGTATTTCTACAAATCGAGAGGGATTAAACTCAAGAGATCAAGGAAAAAGGGAAGGAGGGGAGAAAATGAAGCAATTCTTCTATTCTTTTTCACATTAAGTCTTGGTATTAAAAGGCAAGGAACTCTTGTCTTGGTTCAATTAATGTATATAGTTTAGTTTTTAATTTTTGATCAACATATTTATGTACGAAAGAAATTAGGGATTTAAGTTTTGGGTAATCTTTCATATAAAAAAGGTGCTATGGACTTTTTTTTTTAAAATAGCAATATTATTACCTTTTTTAATTTTTTAATTTGTATAGATACTCAGGAAAAAATCAGAAGCGCATTATATATATGGACAGAATCACTGCTACTTATTCTAACAATGTTTTTGATGGCAAGAGTCGTTAGGTGCCAACCATGAAACCTGAGGCACGTGAAGCCTTTCTCAAAGCAAGCTTGTCGAGTGCGATGTCATCATGTCGAGGGAGGATTCCTTCAAAGTGAGATCCATTTACTAGGAAGTACGTTGCCAAATGAAAGTCCGACCACTTAAAGTAAATTTGTTTCCTTTCATCATTATTAAAAAATAAAGAACAATTAATAATTTTAGAAAAATCAATTTTAATTAATGAATGCAATTTTAGATTTACAAATGTTGAAGCTATTTGAATGATAATATCGATGATGAAATCATCAATGGAAGTGCTATTATTTCAATGGAGTCAGATTTTCAAAAATCTTAAATGGAAATTCGTGATTGATGCATGGTTCAGAAAGTTCAGGGTTAATATATACTTAAATATTTTTTTTAATTATGTTAATTCAATTAGCTTATTAATATTAATGAAATAATTCTTTTACAAATTTGATGTGAAAGGAAAAGTTTTACTGGAATAGAGCTAGCAATGTTATTGCTGAGACAAAACGATTTAGTGTTGAGACAACTGAACTCTGATGATTGTACATGGAACTGAAATTACACATGAGCTGTACATGTGCCCCTTTTATTGTCCTGGAGAAGACTTGTCTCCTCCTCCTCTTTTAGCCTTTTCTTTTAGATGAATTGTATTTGGATTGATATACTTTTAAATTTGTAATAAATATTTGATTTTTATTTCTTTAATTATTTTCTACTTTTTTTATTATATATTTTTTAATATTTTAATAAAATTAATGATGGTCTTATCGACAGATTAAGCCCGTTGGTATATTCCAAAGAGTTGAAAAAAAATTACTGAAAGTGCCATTGACACTGTTCAATCACCAATGATTTAATTTTATCGGTACTATTAAAAATCATTGATGAAATTAAAAAAATATTTTTTATCGGTGATATGTCATATTCATCGAGGAATATATCTATAAAATAAAATTAGTAATTTTTTTTGTTTGACGCGTCTTTTCTATCTATAAATTTATCGATAATTATATTATCGAAGAACTTATTAACTTAATAAAAATCATATCGATGATAAAATTTTCGATGAACAATAATCATTTATGAGCTCCTCTATAAAAGTTGTACCGACGAGAGAAGTTCCTAGCTACTAACGGAATATACATGAGTAAATTGCAAAATTCTAGTAGTGGTGGTCTTCTCTTGTGCCAGGTATAGTAGAAGAATATCGATCAAAGAGTTCCACTTTGGGTGTAAATTTGATTTTGCTCAATGTTCTTCCCTCTTTTTTTAAGAGTTTTATTGATGAATTTTGCTTAAAAAAGTCATTTAATTAAACACAAAAGCTTCTCTGATCATTCCAAAGATGCAATCACAAGTTAATGCGATTGTGGTCATTGCTGCTTTCACGTATAATTAATGGAACAAGTTAATGCGATTTGTATACTTTTTTTTTTTTTTTTATTATTGAAACAATGATGAATTATATTTTTCCATGTTTCTTTAATTTTTTTATTTTCATTAGAAAAAAGTAAAATTCACGTGTGAAATTAAAAGTTAGTTAATAAATAAATACAATTTTAAAGTTTTTTTTTGTTTTATATATATATATTCAAGACAAACTATTTTGCTGAATTAAAATAATAGAAATATTCAAGACATCATGGATACATTGGAACCTAATTAATCAAGATAAAAAATGGGTTGGGGACCTATTTGAAATTACCTCTTTAGGTTGGAGAATTTTTTTAAGATTTTCTCTAAAAAATAAAAAAGAAAAGATGGGTGGTGATGAGTTGCATTCAGTAACCCTAATCTTTTTTTTTTCCCACCATTTTTGACAGAAAAGAAAAAAACACAGCAAAATCTCATAACTTCTTTTTGTTGGTTTTCCCATATCGATCTTCACTACCGTTCATCACTAATATATTTCACAAACTCGACACATCCACCATCTCTTCATCTTCTTTTTTCATATTTCATAATCTCTTTTCTGAGCTTCTTGGTATCTTCTCATAAGTCACAAGGATCAAGGACCAAGTGTCGTGGAAATCATCAAGTTCTTCCATGAAAATGATTGATCGTTTCTATTTCTAAATTAACACGTAAGTTAGTTTTCTGGAATCTTGTTCTTTCTTTTTCAAAATTATATGCATGTACGCAGAGGTTAAACATGAAATAAAAAACCAAGAAAACTATATCTTATACTTGTGTATTATTTGAATCCTTATCTTTTTTTTTAAAAAATTGAACATATTATAATCAAGAGTAATTAAGAATTTATTAAATTCAATATATTTTATATTTTTATTATCTATTGATTTATTTTTAGGATAGGAAATTTCTAAATTCAATTTTAATTCTTAAAAAGAGGTTGAAAAAAAGACGCTACAAAATCTATACACGATTTCGTTTAAACACAATAGGATCAATAGAAATAAGCATAGTTATAATAATTATGCCAATAAAAATACAAAACTATATGATAATATAATTAATTAAATCATTCAACGACTGATTATATACAAATAATCGAAAGATGAAAATCATATATTCCTCTGTTGATAAATCTAACCATCGATCCAGATTCTCTCGTCGTCATCAAAATATAATACTCAAACAAACAAATCTAGACCTCCCAACCTAATCTTCCACTTCTCTCTTGCCCTCACATGGCCAAGAATTATTGCTTGGAAAAGGGATAAAGAATTACCCTTTGCGTATATGGTCTCATAGAAAGATACAACTGGCCTGCCTACAATAGCACAGGAAATTAATGAGCACGAAGGGTTTTTTTTTTATATTTTAAATAAGATTGTGCTACTGTAGTTGTTCATAGCTTCAAATTCAAATCAATATTAGTTTCTCCCACTTCACCACCAGGGCAATTATTAATAGCTTTTGGTGGTTGGCCAATCTGCATTGGTGCTGGGGGAAGGAAGCAATAGTAAGGCTGCTGGAGAATTTGATCTTCCACGTTACCCTTTAGCAAAAATCCATGAGCTAAAATAGCTGGATATATAGAAAAAGGGAACGGAAATAAACATTTGCAGTTTAATTAATCTCACTTGATGAGGCAGTGAATCAAAATCAAAGGCTTATATGGAAAGGCTAGATAAGTTGAAGGCTAGGGCATGAAATTTGTAGACGTCAAAGTAGTAGCATGAGGGGCTGGAGTACTGAGAAAACCTCCATTGCAAGCCCCCTCTTCTTTGAAGTAGGCTCCAAGATGGAAGGAGAACACGAGAAGCCTTCTCTAAAACGGGCACAGATATAAGAACACTTGTAAAGTAGAGTACGCAATTAATTGATAGGAAAAATAAATAAATAAATAAATAAAAGAAAAACCTGAAAATATATTTCTGAATTCACCATGCATCTCCTTGATTACGAGAAAAAATAAATCACCTTCTCTTCCCGTATCCAAACAGGTGAATCATACGTATAGTACGTTGTCGTAATAAGTTTGGTTTGAAGGGGGCTCCATCTGAAAATCTAGCAAAGATGATGATGAACTTCCTGACGAGGCATTTACCTTCTTTTGTTGCTCTTCTAGTCTTATTTTCTCTAGTTGTGCAGCACCAAGCCCTCTCTGTGGCACCTTCTTTTGCTTTTTTTTCCTAGACGATCTACTAATGTTGCCCATACGAATACCACCACCACACACTACCATTACTAGTGCTACGTTTCTTGATTTGCTCTTCATGAGCCGTTATTATAATTATCTTCCATGACAAAACGTTTTCAAGAACTCAAAACAAACCCAAATGCCAAAAAGTGACAGAAACATATAACCCTTATTTTTCAAGCTAGTATTAGCATATATATAAATACCATGTTTCTGCTCTTCTTGGAACTTCTTGTCATTAACATCAAGTTTTGAAGAAGTTTCACATGCAAGGATCTAGACAGCCACACTGATCCACATACACACAATAAATAAATCTTGATTTTCCTGCTGCTGCTAGTACTGGTGTATATCACTGCACCACTGTACGTTTTGTTCTTTCTCGACTATTCTTGTTATAAAGGACAGAGCTTGGAAAGAAGTTAAAAAGAAGGCAGATACAAAGAACGAGAGAGGGAGAGAGAGACAACATACCCAACTCTTGAGTTTGAAGAAACCACAATCTGAAGACTACAACAGCAAAATCTAAAGCACTAACAATATACATATATACATGATATGATATGACGCATTTTTGCCCATATTCTCGCTCCAAACCGACTCTCATGGATCTCTCTTACTCACTCACTCTCATCTTCTTTCTTTCTCAGTCAGATTTCATTTCTCTTTCTAAATTGTGTGCTAAAATTTCTAAAAGGAGCTAAGGGCCAAGTGTAAGTGGGCAACGCCACCTTAGCTTGTTTGTTTCATTTTAGGATATCTCTTGCTGGCTTTGCAGCTTTTTGGGCCAAATATGGGGTCGTCTGATTGTCCCTAACACACATGCATGGAATTCACCACTTCTACGTGACATTGGGTTTTGGATCCTTTCATACAGCACAACGTTGGTTTTATATATATATAAGTAATGTCAACTACATATATATTGTGGAAAATGTTTTAATTAATAGCATATGCTTTTTAGGACAAGATAGAATACAGAGTAATTTTTTACTTTACTAGCAAATGATTATTTGGTTATGATTTTAAATGAAAGTTTTAATATAAAAATACATCATGAAAAAGAACAAAACTTGGTGGTGTAAAAGATGCTTATATGAGATAAATTGAAAGTAGTTGTGCTTTGTTTAACAAATGAGAAGTTCGATCTTTAAATTTAAGTGTCTATATATAAGTGGTTGATTCGAGTTATTTTTTTTATTTTTTAAATTTTTTTATATTTATCCTTCATTTATCATTATGTTGAATGATAATATAATTTTATAATTAATTTTTTTTATTTATTTTTATAGAGTTATCATAGTTTTATAATCCAGATTGCAAGTTTTTTGGGTTAGTTAGGTTGATTCAGGTTTTTTTTCTAATCTTTTTTTAATTGAATATTTTTTCCAGTTTCATCCTTCAATATTATGTTGATTGAGGATTGAACTTTACAATTTTCTTTGATTTGCTTTCTATGGTATATCTTGATCTCTTGACCCTGGTTTGGAAAATTAACTTGGGTTGACTTAAGTCATTTTTTATCTTTTTTTTTAATTTCCTTTTCAATTCAATCATTCAAGATTGAGTTGATTGGGAATCGGACTTCATAAGTTTTCTTTATTTGCCTTGTATAGGGTTATCAAGATCTTATAACTTGAGTCGCGCGTTAGGCTAATTGACTTGGATTTTTTTAATCTTTTTTTTTGTTATTTTAATTCAATTTTATGTTTTAAAATTAAGTTGATTGAGAATTAGACTTCATAGTTTATTTTGGTTGGCATTGAATGAGGTTATCCTGGTTTCATGACCCGAGTCACGAGTTTGGTCGGTTAACTTAAGTGTTTTTTATGTTATTTTTTTATTGATTTTTTTATTTCATCCTTCAATATTGAGTTGATTGATTATTGACTTTAATATTTTTTCTTATTTGCTTTCTATTCAGTGTCTCATGACTTGGGTAACAGATTTGACAGAATAATTCAAGTTGATTCGAGTTAATCAAATAAATGTTATTGAAATTTGAGGAAAGCAGACGACATGTTTCTACCTCAACAAATGATGCATGAGGTAGATGACACATTGTTTGACATATTTTTTTTCAAAACAATCTGGAGCGAAACACATGTTGTCCCACCCATCAACTTTTTAAGAAAATAAAAGCCCATGAGCGCAGTCTTGCTCTAGCAGGCCTGCACGCGCACCCTTTTTAAATAGGTCAAGTAACAACTGACATTTTTCATGTTTTTCTTTAATTTTGAATTATTTTAAATGATATATATTTTTTCATGTCTTTTTTTTTAAATAATTGTTTTTAAGTTATATTTCAATTAATTTTTTATTTTTATTAGTAGTTCTTTAAATAGAGGTTATTATATTTTTTAATTATTTTTTTTGTTTTTAATTTGTAAAGAGATTATTTTGGTTAATTTATCTATGAAGTTTTTTTTTTATATAGATGAACTTTATTTTAAAAATAAAAAAATATTTATTTTTAGATAATATTTTTAATATGTGTAGGCTTGCATAATTGTTTTCCTTTGATTTTATTCAATTAATTTTATGTGTATGTTTTTTTCTATTATCATTTGATTTAATAAAAAAATAATCTTAATAATTAAATTCATTAAACACAAGTAGGTAAATGACGCATGTTGCGAGATCAAATATTTTGAGCTATGTCCGTCTCTTGATTTTTTTTTTGTTTTTAGTTATCTTTAATGAATCTTTATTTATTTATTTACACATATGATTTTCAATATATGATTTTCAATTTATTTAGTTAGATTTATTCATAAACTTTTTGATTTATATTTAAGATTTTTTTTGTAAAAAAATGCATTGAAAAAGTCTACATAATCAATTTTTTATTGGAAAAAAATATTCAATCCATACGGGTCTAATAGCTGGTAGTAACTAAATGCCATTCTTTATAGGCATAAAAATGAAGTTATTCTAGATGTAAATGAGCTTAAATATATAGGAAGAGGTCATTTGTCGTGCTACATTGCGAGTCAGATCAATTATGTTTTTTAAAGTAAAATAAATATATTCAAGTGTTGTTAATGTATTTTTTAATAGAAAAAAAACTATGAGGATTGATAAAATTGAAAAAAAATTAAATAAAAAAAAGAAAAAAAATAACCCGAGTCAACCCAAGTTAACTTACCGAACCTGGGTCAACAGACTGAGATAAATTCATAAAAAAAATTATAAAGTTCAATTCTCAATCAATCTAATGTTGAAAGATTGAATTAAAAAAATATTAAATAAAAAAGGACAAAAAAAACTCGAGTCAATTTGACTAGCTCGCGAAACTTGCGAACTGTGTCATGAGACCGTGATAACTTTATAGAAAAAAACAAAAAAAAACCATGAAGTCCAATTCCCAATCAACTTAATGTTGAAGGATGAAGTTGAGAAAAAAATAAATTAAAAAAAATAACTCGAGTCAACATAGGTAACTCGTAAAACTTGCAAATCAGTTATGAGACCGAAATAATTCCAAATAAAAAATCAAAATAAATTATGAAATTCAATACCTAATAAACTTAATATAGAGGATAAAATTAAAAAAATTTAAGGATTAAAATAAAAAAAATCTTGACATTTTACTATTAATTATTATAGTGAAAAACCAAGTCCTTCTTCTGGTAGAGGTTAATAATAACAATAATAATTATTGCTTCCTATATATTCCTTCAATATATTCTACCGATTTCTCAAACCAAAGAAAGCCCTTCAACTTCAAAAAAAAAAAAAAAAACAATAAAAAAAATTCAATGCTCATAAGTTTCATTTACAATACCTCAGATTTCTCATACGTTATGTGATTTTTCAATATTAAAATGAAAAATCACATATGAGAAATGAAAACGCAGAACCAGGCAAGCCATCATCAAATTCAATTCCAATAACGATGAGATAGTTATTTGTATGTACAAATTAAATCCTCCCTCTTACTCAGAATATCAATAGTACTCTCAAACATTAAAAAAAAAAAAAATAAAATTATGGGCAACATATTAATTTTGAAAACAAATTTTTTTTATTTTTTATTACAGTTGAAAACAAATATACAACAATATTTTTTTTATTTTTTTTTGTTACTGATTGCCCTGTTTTTGAGAGCTAGACGAAAAGGAAATATTGTTTTAAATAAAAAATGGCCTGAAAATTCTTCTGTACGTATTTCTTGGTGGATACTATGATGTATATATATATGCAACATATTTTTTTTTCTA